>Ga0153953_1000502_pt1 | contig 13991 bp, 12 predicted proteins | sample TSNJ037MetaG_FD_104718 | JGI IMG/M metagenome (GOLD analysis project Ga0153953, IMG submission 104718) | Attine ant fungus gardens microbial communities from New Jersey, USA - TSNJ037 MetaG | ecosystem: Host-associated > Fungi > Mycelium > Unclassified | place: USA: New Jersey, Wharton State...
AAATACCCTGTTATATACGGCTGTCAGCGTAGTGATTCTGGCGGTGCTCTGCGGAACTACGGCATGGGCAATTGCCAGAGGAAAACAGAAGTTTTTCAAGTTTTGCTATATCTATTTTATCATCGGAATTTTGATACCGTATCAGGCATTGTTTTTGCCAATTTATATTATCGGATTTAATTTACATTTAACGAATACGCAGTTTGGAATTATATTTATGTATGTCGCCACCGGGGTTTCGTTTGGAGTATTTCTAATGAATAGTTTTATGTCCACGGTGCCTCTGGAATTGGAGGAATCGGCAAGGATTGATGGATGTTCCGTGTTTAGAACTTATTTTTCCATTGTATTGCCGCTGCTAAAGCCGGCCATGGCTACATTAATTATTATGCAGGCTTTCCAGATCTGGAATGACTACCTGCTTGCCAGTCTCTATGTAAGCAAGAAGCAATTGAAAACATTAACAGTGGCGATTCAGTCCCTGTTTTCGGCACAGGTCAGCGATTATACGACTGCTATGGCAGCAATCGTTATTTCGGTTCTGCCGATTGCCGTATTATTTATTTGTCTGCAAAAATACTTTATCAAAGGAATGACGGTAGGAGCAGTCAAAGGTTAAGGAGGAAATTGAATGAGTCAATTAATAAGGGAATATATATTGGGAGATATGACAGCAAGGTATGTGACGGATGAGAATAAGGAACAGGTAGGTCTGCTTCTTCTTCCAAAAGATATGCCCTGTCCGGTGGGTATTGTGAAGGAGCTCCGTGTAGATTCACTGGTTCAGATAAAACTCGTTGGAGATATTTATGATGAAGCTTATGCACTTGGGAATTCCATGCGGAACGGAGAATCCGTAAGAAGGCTCAAGTTCAAGGAACAGACAGTAGAAACACAGGAAATTGAGGCGCAAAAGCAAAGAATAAAAATCATCACCAAACTGACAGACAGCAGAGGATATGAAGTACGGCATATTCTCTGCTGGAAGTCCGGTGATGTATTTGTGCGGGTATATTGTGTATTTGAGAACCAAAGCCGGGAAGCAGTCAGCCTAGAAATGTTTGAAAGCTTTTCACTCAGTGAAATATCGCCTTATCTGGAAGGGGATGGGCATAACCAACTGGATGCTTACCGGATTCGCAGCGTATGGAGTCAGGAAGGCCGTCTGGAAATAACACCAATAGAAGACCTTCAGCTGGAACCTGCATGGGACCCCCATGCAGTCCGATGTGAAAAGTTTGGTCAGGCAGGTTCCATGCCGGTGAATAAATTCTTTCCGTTTCTGGCAGTTTTGGATAAAACAAACCATGTTTTTTGGGGAGCTCAGATCGCACACAATGCTTCCTGGCAGATAGAAATGTATCGAAAAGATAATGGTCTGGCTATCAGCGGAGGATTGGCTGATCGTGACTTCGGACATTGGCTGAAACGCATAGATGAGGGAGAAAGTTTCCGAACTCCAACTGCCATATTAAGCGTCTGCCGCACAAATTCCATAGATATACTCACGAAACGTTTGACAGACGCCGGACAGGATAGTGCAGATGCAGCACCTGCCATTGAGCAGGAGCTACCGATTGTCTTTAATGAATACTGTACCACCTGGGGATGCCCCTCCCATGAAAATATTAAGGGAATTCTGGAGAAAATCAAAGATAAAGGATTTACTTATTTTGTAATTGACTGCGGCTGGTATAAGGAAAAGGATGTTCCATGGGACATTAGTATGGGAGACTATGAAGTTTCAGACGACTTATTCCCGGAAGGCCTTAAGAAGACCGTAGAAGCGATTCGGGATACCGGATTAATACCGGGCGTCTGGTTTGAAATTGAAAATGTAGGAAGTGCGTCCAGAGCATATCAGATGGAAGAACATCTGCTGCAGAAAGATGGAAAAACACTTACCAGTTATTTTCGGAGATTTTGGGATATGCGTGATCCCTGGGTAGAATCCTATCTAACAGAAAAGGTAATAGGCACGCTTCAAAAATATGGATTTGGATATATGAAGATCGATTATAATGAAACCATAGGAATCGGATGTGACGGAGCAGAATCCCTGGGAGAGGGGCTTCGACAGAATATGGCGGCATCTGCTGAGTTTTACGAGAAAGTCAAACGGGAAGTGCCGCAAATTGTATTGGAAAACTGCGCATCCGGCGGTCATAGACTGGAACCGGGACTTATGGGGCAGATGAGCATGGCATCATTTTCAGATGCACATGAATGTGAAGAAATTCCAGTCATAGCAGCCAATCTCCATAGAGTGATTCTGCCGAGACAGAGTCAGATCTGGGCCGTTATACGGAAAACAGATTCATTGAAACGAATTGCATATTCCTTAACAAATACGTTTCTTGGACGGATGTGTATATCCGGTGATGTTACAGAATTATCAGCGGAGCAGTGGGATGTAATTGAAGGCAGTATTGCCTTTTATAAGAGAATAAGTCCAATCATAAAGAAGGGGCAGTCTTATCTTTATGGAACAGAAATAAAAAGTACAAGACATCCGCAAGGATGGCAGGGAGTGGTACGTGTGGGTGAGAATGAGCAGGCGTATGTGACCATACATACCTTTGAAGGAGAACTGCCGGAGATCATTGAGATTCCATTGCCTGCCGGTATGCCGGAGCAAATAGAAGAAATATATTCCTACGGGAAGGAAAGTGTCATGATCGAAAACCATGTGCTGCGTTACCGGCCGTTAGAGGATAAAAAGGGAATTGCGGTACTTCTCAAATAGAATGCCTCAATGGGTAGTTGCTGATAAGATTGGGTGAGTGAATAGAGGACGCCGGGAACCACTGCGGAATGATCTTATGCGAACCGGACTCCTTCGGCGGTCGTTCGGAGCCTCTGAAAGCGAAAAATCACTCAGGAAAGCCTTCGTGATTTTATGAGTCTCCTCTCTCCCTTACGCCGCTCCGCAAAGCTACGCAACTACCCTCATCCACCGGATTGTTCGCATAAGATAGTTGGCAGGGATTCTTGGCGTCCCACTTCCAATACCTTCACCATAAACTCAAAATACCCATTAATGAGTAAGAACCTGATATAAGTGGGCTTGGAGCTTTCTAAGCTAATGTAAACCAAAATTCCACCCCGTTTTCAGTATTTTCCATGCCATATTCTCCATGATGCATTTCAATCACGCTCTTTACAAGATACAAACCCAGACCTACATTGGAGTAATTTTCCAGGCTTTTATGATCTGATCCCCCCATATAGAAGCTTTGCCATATATCTTCTCTTTCACGTTCACTAATCTGTTCCCCTTCATTATATACACCTATCCAAACAGATTTTTCGCGCCTCTTCATAGTGATCCTGATTTTTCCTCCGATATCCGTATGCTGAAATGCATTCATTATATAATTGCCCAAGGCTTGCTCTATATAATCCCTGTCTCCTAAAACTACACATCCCTCATCTAATATAACCTCTAACTCTATTTGTTTCTTTTTGAAAATCCCACTATATTTCATTATCATGTATTCCACAACATCTTTCATGTTCAGGGACTTCTTCTCCATACTTTCCATATGATGCTCCATTACGGTAACATCCAGTAATCCTCCAATCATGTCAGACATTTTGGATATTTCATCTTGAATGGACTCACAATAGTACTTCTGATCGGCTTCGCTTTTTGTATGCTGCAGCATTTCGAATTGACTGGAAATCACCATCAAAGGAGTTTTCAGCTCATGAGAAATATTGGCAACAAATTCTTTTCTCGATTTTTCCATTCTCTCCTCACGGACATTTTGAGTCAAAAACCTTTTTTGATTTCTTTCAATCTGTGCATATCCGTTTTTCAATTGCTCGGACATGCTGTTGATACTTTCAGCCAGTTGGTTGATTTCCAAATATTCACCATTTTGCACCGCAATTTGGGAAAAATCTTTGTTTGCTACCTTGCCTGCTATTGCCGAAACCTCTTCAATAGGTCTTACAATATAACGGGATAAAAGAAACATTAATATACTTCCGACCAAAAGCGTAATCAAAAACATTGTCACAAGAAATCTCTGCGTAATGGTAAAGGAGGCATAGATATTCCATACCTTGTCCTTAATGCAGACATAATAGTCCGTCCCGTTTTGCCGGATGATACCCAGAAGCTTGATGGGTTCGGTCAATTTGCTTTCTCTTTCAATTACTTTTGGTTCTCTGGAAAAATCATCTATGCGCATTTCAATATCTCTATAAATCGCAGAGCCTCCCTGAGTTCTGGTTGTATATGCGGACTTCATGTTTTCATCCGCAATTGTAAAAATCAAATTCTCTTTTTCGTAATCTGAAAACATTACATAATGATCTTCTTCTAAATCAGATAAATCCAATTCGCCGATATCCTTATAGGCTTCCATTATCTGCTTATCTTTATAATGACCATAATAAGCAGGAAGAAAAATGCTATACAGCAAAATGCTTCCTCCGAACGCCACCCCTAAAAACAACCAGTGAACAAGTAAAATTTTAGTACTGATTTTTTTAAACATCTTTTTTCACCCCAAAGATATATCCAAAACCATAAACAGTCCTGATATATTGTGTATCTCCCAGTTTTTTACGCAGCTGCTTTACAAGCGTATCAACTGTTCTCGTATCACCAGCATAATCATACCCCCATACATTGTCCAGGATATTCTCCCGTGTAAGAACTTGTTCTTCATGTTCCATAAAAAACTGCAGCAGCACAAACTCTTTTGGTGTTGTTTCCAGAATATGATCACCCAGATAAACCTTTTGACCCTTGATGTCTATTTTTATATTTCCCCGGTATAAAATATCCTGTTCATATCCCGCTCTCTTTAATATTGCTTCAATATGTGCCAGAACAATAGACAGTGAGCAAGGCTTCGTAATATAATCATCTGCCCCGTGAGAAAATCCTTCCAATTGTTCTTCAACTGAAGATTTGGCGGTAAATACAATAACCGGAACATTGGAACAGGAACGAATTTTATTCAAAACTTCATAACCATTGGCAAATGGCATCATAATATCCAGCAGAACGATATCAATAATACTCCTATGTTCCCTGAACATTTCCATACCCCTAAGACCGTCCTCCGCCAAAATCACTTGGTAATGATTCATCTTCAAGAAATCCGACAGCGTTTTTAATAATTTAAATTCATCTTCTATTACTAATACTGTTATTTCTTTCATTTATCTATTTTCCTTATTCCCGCGGGGTGTTTGACTGATAATATGGACAAGTTTCTAAAAAATACTGTTTGATATCTTTTCCGTCTTGATATTCCTGATAAATATCTGTTATTTTTTGTGTGAATTGTTCCCCGCCTTTTCGATTCAAATGACGAACATCCTTAAATTTATCATTCCCATATTCTTCCATAAGATTTTGATAGTATAAAAAATCCCAAAACTGGATATTATATTTTTCTGCTATGCTATTATAATATTCATGAATCTCTGATACGTCTCCATATGATTTAATTTGCTTACCAGTTACCGGAGGATAGACTAAAATTATTTCTATTTCCTGCTCCTTACAATACTCTATTAATCTGTAAAGGCTCTCTTCTTCCCTGGCATTGACCATATTGGCGGACCAACTGGTCTTTATCTGCTCAATATGCTCATATATTTTCCCGCCATATTCCTTGTTTGAAATCAAAAAACCTTTTCCCGCATACTTATTATTCGGGTTAATATTATCCTTGAATTCAGAGGAGTTTTTATAAGCTATGTTTTTCTTTACCTCTGACAACTCACCGTAGCTATCCACTCTCACGGGATAATAGGCTAAATAAAGCATTTCTTCTAATGTATGGTTTTGAAACAGATATTTTAATTTCATTCCCACACCGTCTAAAAGATCATAAGATTTGGCACTTCCCAGTACATAGATCTCTTCTGCTATCATCATCCTGGGGGAAACTCCTAAAAACACTCTTTCTACCGGATTTTTTTTGGTCTCCTGCACCAATAAGGTGTAGGTATCGGACAGGCGCTGCCCCGCAGTGGCAATATTAAAGCTGTTTCCATTCATACCACTGTCCCATATTTGCGGTGAAAACCCTCTGTTTGTGGTAGACGTGCCGCAAAACAAGGTGTCTATACTTCCCTGATTTTCCTTTAATTCTTTACTCATATATATATTAGAAGCACGATAAGGTTCATAGGCAAACCGCACAGCCTTTTCATATAATATGAGTATACATAAAATCAGCAGTATCCGCAATGCTATTTTATTAATATTGCGCATATTCAAATCCTCCCGGCATATCCGTAGTCAACACTCCGAAGCTTAATATAGAAAATAGTAAGATCGAGTAAAGCAGCCACCTTACTATAAACGGCTTCTTTGACAATAAATCTCTGACCTCATGCTTCTCCTGTAAATAACTGATAACAAAAAAAATACACAGGCCAAATAAAATATACACAAGGTGGCTCTTTTTCATTTCCGGAAAACACAGCGCATAGGTCAGACGGGGAGAAAGCCCGGTAATTATTTTTTTAATCATTTGCAGTGAATCCACGGTTGATACTGCCGCCGAAAATACTTTTAACAAACTGACAAGCAAAAATGTCCTGCACATGCAAAAAACCTGCCAGGCTTTACTTTCATCCTTAATATGAAAAACTTTTTTTAAACGTTTATAATCATCTTCAAAGCAGGTAGAACTAATAATGATCATTCCATTACAGACTCCCCAAAGAATATATCTCCAGCTTGCATCATGCCAAAATCCCGTTGCAAACCAGACAATAGACAGAGCATAAACAGATGGGAGCAGTTTTGCTATACGGACGGGCAGAATCTTTCTTCCCTTACGTCCGAAACTTGTTGCTTTTTTGGAAAGGGATAATGGATAAAACAAATAATCACGAAACCATTCGCCAAGGGTAATATGCCATCTTCTCCAATATTCTGCCAGGGATTTTGAAAAGAAGGGACGTTTAAAGTTTTCAGCCACCCTGATCCCTAAAATATCAGAACATCCGCCTATAATATCCATGTATCCTGAAAAATCCGCATATACCTGAATTGAAAAATACATAAGGCCTAAAAGAATAGTGAATCCGCTATATTCATGGTAATTAAGAAAAATCGTATCTGTCAGAGGTTTGATCCGATCGGCTATGACTGTTTTTTTAAAAAATCCCCAAAGCAGACGCTGACACCCGTAAGATAAATTATGATATGAAAATTCTCGTGATGCAAAGAGCTGCTTTGACAAATGCTTAAATCTACCTATCGGTCCCTGTGTAATCTGAGGAAAATATGTAATAAACAAAGCCGTCTTAAAAAAATTCTTCTCCCAGGCAGCTTTTCCTTTCGATACATCGATCACATAACCAATACTTTGCAGCGTATAATAGGAAATACCCAACGGAACGATTAAAGAAACGTTGTTTAAGTGCAGCGGGGATATTTTGTCTGCCACAAGATTTAGATTATCAATAAAAAAGTTCATATATTTTACCATAACTAAAATCCCAATATTAATGATAACCTCACACAAAACAACCCTGTTTCTTCGTTTCTTATTTTGTTCTTTATATGCTTTCACATCACATGCCTGATTGTTTTCCTGCTGTAAAAACCCCCTTTTTTCTTCGCATAATTTTCCAGCGCTTCTTGCCGTAAAATAAGTTGTCACTGTTGCAGCAAGAATATAAATGACCGATTTTATTCCGGCAGCCATATAAAACAAATAGCTTGCGATCAGGAGAACCACCCACTGATACTTCCTTACAGCGGGCAGATAGTAAATAAGGACCATGATAGAAAAGAATATGAGAAAGCTTAATGAGTTTACAGTCATTTTATACCTCTTTTTGTAACCTGCAGATTAATGCATACATACCATGGGTACTGTTAAAATTTTCAGGTTCTATATCCTCGAAATCGATATCTATTTGAAATACATCATTGATTTCTCCAATTAATGAAACCATATCAAAAGAATCCAAAATCCCCCCATCAATCAGCTTCGTCTCTGTCTCAAAATCCACCTCCGGTCTTAACTCCTCTAAAATTTTTAATAGTTTGTCCATTTTATTTTTCCTCCTTATGTTTACAATTTCTTAGAATAATTTCTGTATTTTCTTTTCTTATTATGATATCAATTTTACCATTTTCTTCTACTGTCACTTCCTGCGCTTTTCGGGTAACCGAAGGATAGATTTCGTATTTTTTCCATTCAAAAACCTGACCATTTAGATAAATTCGGGGAGGTTTCAATATTTTCAGCACCCCATGATCCATAGACCGCAAAAACGCACTGATTTTTGCTGCGCTCCATTCAAGCGTCAGCCATCCTTCATTGGGAATGTCTTTGTTGAAGTGATACACGGCATATGGACCTGGTTTTTGCGGAATACTTTTATAGGTACCTTTTATAAGTGATTCAAATATTTCTTTAAATGCATCAAAAGCACATGAAATCTGCTGATGAAAAAGTGAAAATGAAGTCGTAGTATGATCTAATGGGATTTCCTTTTGTACTAAAATTTCTCCCTTATCCACTTTAGGTTCCATGATATGCCACGTGATTCCCGATACATCATCTTGTTCAAAAATCGTCCACACCTCCGCATTTCTGCCCGGATGTGCCGGAAGCAATGCCTGATGTAAATTAATTGCAGTGATGGATTTCTTTTCTAATACTTTTCCCGGAACGATCACCTCATTAATTGCACTAACCAGAAGAATATTTTTCTGTTCCTCACACAAAAGGGTAAACACTTCCCCGGGTCTTTTGTGAAAATATGGCACTTCTTTCATTCTTGCCTGTTTTTCGAGCATAACGGAAGCTGAAATTCTCTTTCCCATATCAAAAAGCATAACGGGTAATCCCTGCTCCTTTGCATATTTTGCACAATTGATTGCCAGCATCCCTGTTCCGATTATGTACACCTTTTCTGCTATCATAAGCTCATCATTCCTGCCATTTCAATATACTCTTTCCTAAGTCTTGCCCGATCAATCTTATCATGAGAATTCATAGGCATTCTCTTTAAATATATGAAGCGGTTGGGACACATGTATTTCGGAAGCTTTTTTTGCATCTTGCCGGCAAACTCCTTCCCCATGTCTTTTCCGGCTTGATAAATCAGAATAATTTTCCCCTTCTTTTTATCATACAAACAGCAACAGCTTATCATCTCCTTTATACTGTTGGCTGCCGCTTCTATCTCACCCAACTCGATACGATGCCCCATATGCTTAATCTGGGAATCTTTCCTTGAAGCAAAAACAAGCTCACCTGGCCGGTTATAGTAACCTAAATCTCCTGTTCTGTATATATCATCACGGTATCGATTATGGGCAGGATTTTGACAAAATACCGTTTTACTGATCTCTCCTGCATTGTAATAACCCAAAGCAAGGGAAGACCCTCTGACACAGATTTCTCCTATTTCTCCTTTTCCGGTTTTTCTGCCCGCCCGGTCTAAAAGTAATATCTCCGTATTCGGAAAAGCTCTGCCTATCGGCAGTGTTTCCTTAAGTGTAAATTCCCTGTCTACAATATAATAAGTACAATTACACGTGATCTCTGTGGGCCCGTAAAGATTTACAAAGTCTGTATCCTTCAAATATTTCTGCCAATAGTGCAATACCCTGACAGGCAATACCTCACCGGAAAACATGACTTTCCTCAAATACATTGGGGTTTCCTGCTGGAAGGCTTTAAAGGATTCTACAATTCCTAAAGCAGAAGCCGCCCAAATTACGATGCTTACCTTTTTCTGATTCAAATAGGGCACAAGCTTCTTAGGCATTACAAACATGCTCTTTGGTATCATCTGCATAGTGCCGCCGCATTTTAATGTCAGATACCAGTCCTTTACCGAAACATCAAAATCAAAAGGCGCCTGATTGCCAAACACATCACTTCCCGCAAAGGAAAAAACCTTATGAAATTGTTCCATTAAATCAATCACGGATCTATGGGAAATAACCACTCCTTTCGGAGTACCTGTTGAACCGGAGGTGAACATGATATATAACGGATCCGTGTCAATATGTCTCTTACGAATAGTTTCCAGGCGTCCCATATCTGTTTTTTTTCCTGCAATCTCTTCAATCACAGCGCGTTCAACCTCAAGATTTAACAGGGACGGCAGCCCCATATCTTTCTTTTGCACCAGAAGCAGCCTGGGACAAACAACCGAAAGAATTTTCTTTATTCTTTCCGCCGGAAGTTCCTTATCAATCGGCACGTAAAAACATCCCGCATAAACAGCTCCCATAAATGCTGCCAGACTATAACTATCTTTATCAATCAATATCGCTATCGGTTCTTTATAAATTTCTTTCTTTGCTATCTCAGTTCCTATGGAACGGGCTATTTTTTGAAATTTCCGGTAAGTAAACTCTTTGTCAACGTCTCCTACCAATACTTTCTCCGGAAATTTCTCGCAAGCGTCCTCCAAATATTCCAAAACATTATTGTACATTGACATCCTCTTTTCTATATCCGCGAGCAATGAGCCAAGCGCAGGAATGCTTTTCTCCTGCATTTGGCGAATGCCGCGAGGGTCAAATACCCTGCAGCTCACTGCGTAACAAGCTTGATGCCCCGTAGCTTGCTGTGGGGTCTTTGACTGCCGTTAAATCACAATCAATCCTGCTGCCAAACTTCTTTCGATACGCTTCCTCTAACACGCTAAAATTGTTATTATCTTTTTCCAATATGTAATCCATTTCTTCTACTGTCAATTTGCCTCTTCTGACCGCAACCGCAAGCTCTCCCAGGCGGATTGGAAATCCTCTTTTTTGAATGCTTAAATTTTCCGCCATTGCATGGGCATAGCAATCCCCGTGGCCACTGGATCCCTTTGACCGCACCCATCCTATTTCCTCTTCCAAAAAGCACATTATATCTTCTTCGTCTATATCGTGGTATGCAAAATACGAAACCGCTTCTGCTCTGATATCATTCAAATAATCTACCTTGCCTGCCTCATAAAGTTTTTGCTCCAGACCATGAAACATCTGGTGTTCAAACTCTAAAAGCGAATAAGAAGTTTCAAATGGTTCCAACAATTTTCTGCTGTCTGCGCACTGTAACATCTGCCCCCTGCTTCTTCCGTTTACAATCATCGGTATTTGATATTGACCGGCAAACAAATAGCTGTAATAATGCATATAATGAAAACAAACCGCACAAAAATTATGCAAAAACTTTACACAAGTGGCATAGTTCTTTCTCAGCTCTTTATCATTCAGAGAAAAGGTAATATGGTCAATATCCAATTTCTCCAATGCATTTTTGATGTTTTTAGTTCCATACTCTGTTGAAAATCCATTGTCAAATGTAAATGCCAAAACGCGCATTCCATATTTCTTCTTTAGCTGATAAATAATATATGTACTGTCTTTCCCTCCGCTAAAGCCCACTAAACAATCATATTTCGCTCCTGCTTCTTTTGCCTTTTCCTTTGCATTTTCTATCTTCTTTTGAAAAGCTGTTTTCAAAGCGCTGCTATTTTCTAAAACACTTTTATTTTCAGCATAAAAGTTACAATAATTGCAGATCCCTTCCTGATTAAATGTGATCTTCGTATAATACTCCGGTAATCCGCAACACTTGCATCTTTGTTTTGTCTGATTCATTCCTACCTCCCATTCTGTCATTCGTATAAATTTTAAATTATATTTAAAGTTTTTGACAATTTTGTAATACTTATTTAATATATAACACTGAAATGTGATAGAAATTTGATAAAATTTTATTTTTATGGTTTTATACTGGAAATTATAAAATGGCAGTATAATTCTTTATAATTTCTTTAGCCCTATTTAATTGACTAAAAAAATACAGAGTGCTACGATGATACTAAATAATGTAAGCTTAAAAAAGCATAATAGAAGGGAGCAGCTATGCTGGATTATTTAGTGTTGTATCATAGTCAAACCGGCAATACCAAGAAAATTGCTGCAAAGATATTTGAATCACTTTCAGGAAATACAAAAGATTTGATGAATTTAGATGAGTGTACACAAATACCGGAAGCCAGGATTTATTTTGTGGGTTTTTGCGTACAGCATGGGACCTGCAATATGAGAGTAGTAGATGCTTTAGGAGAATTGTCCGGAAAACAGGTAGCACTCTTTGGAACCTGCGGAATGGGAAATGATGTGAAATATTATAAAGGAATTGAAGCCAGGGTGAAGGTTTGGCTGGAGGATGACAGCGGATATCTTGGAATGTTCCTTTGCCAGGGGAAGATGCCCATGCAGGTGCGTGAAAAATATACCTCTGTAATGGGAGATGGAGATGATGGGCAGGTCAAAAAGCTGCTTCATAACTTTGATGAGGCAATGACGCATCCGGATGAAGCGGATTTTAAAAATGCTGCGGATTTTGCATATCAGATAATGAGAACAAATTGACGAACTCATTTATGTACGATATAATGAGAAAAACATATTTGGAGGAAAATGGAATGTTGAAAAAAATAAGTACAGATAAGGCTCCGGCTGCTATTGGACCATATTCTCAGGGTATCGTTGCAGATAAAATGTTATATACGTCGGGACAAATTCCCATCAATCCATCGAATGGAGAAATAGAAGCGGTTACAATAGAAGAGCAGGCGGAGCAGGTAATGAAGAATATTGCGGCCCTTTTAGAAGCGGCAGGAATTTCTTTTGAACATGTGGTGAAAACCACATGCTTTCTGGCAGATATGGATGATTTTGCCGCATTTAATCAGGTATATGAAAAGTATTTTGTAAATAAACCCGCAAGAAGCTGTGTGGCTGTCAGAACTTTACCGAAAAATGTGCTTTGTGAAGTGGAAACGGTAGCATATATTGGATAATAACACAGATGTAAAGGAGTGGATTCTATGAACAATGATTTTATTACATTTACAATCGGAAAACAAAAAAATATTGCTCTGATTGCCCATGATGGCAAAAAAAAGGACCTGATTCAATGGTGTGATTTGCATAAAGATATTTTGAAAAACCATTTTTTATGCGGAACGGGTACGACAGCCAGAATGATCACCGATAAAACCGAACTTCCGGTAAAAGGGTTCAACAGCGGACCATTGGGCGGTGATCAGCAGATAGGGGCAAAGGTAGTAGAGGGGAAGGTGGATTTTATAATTTTCTTTTCCGATCCACTGGAAGCGCAGCCCCATGACCCGGATGTGAAAGCTCTGCTTCGGATCGCCCAGGTGTATGATATTCCCATGGCAAACAATAAAGCGACGGCGGATTTTTTAATTACGTCTTCACTTTTGGGGGAAGAATACAACCATAAAGTAATTAATTTTAATAAGAATATACAAGAAAGAGCGCAGACATTACAATAGAACAGATGGAATAATTTCAAAAATGTGCAACTTTTTTTTTCTGTTTTATCATACTTCTTAAAAAGATTATCTATTATAATAGGTATATCATAATAAAATTTAAGGAGGATTTAGTATGAAAAAGAAATCAATCATCAGTTTACTGATGGCAGCATCTATGGTAGCAGTCACAGTGGCAGGATGCGGAAACAGCGCAGGTGAGACAGAGGCAAATGCCCCGGCAGATACTCAGGCGAATGTAGAAACGGATGCGCCTGAAACGCAGCCGGCAGCGACGGAAGAAGTGGCTGACGGTGAAGCAGTAACCTTAACGGTACTTGCAGGACAGTCTACTACAGATGCAGGAATCGAAGACATGATCGATGAGGCGCTGGCTCAAAAATACCCGAATATCACTCTGGAATGGGAATGCGTTGACTGGGGAAATGATTTCCAGCCGAAAATGCAGCAGTACATGCAGTCAGGACTTCCGGACATTATGATCGGCAAGGCTCAGGACGTAGCAACTTATGCACCTCAGGGAGTGCTTGGCGAGATCGACGGCACTTATCTGGACAAAGGTCTGGATGCAGCCAGGGAAAATGTAACGGTTGACGGCAAAACATACGGACTCGTATACAATGCATTGTATCAGGGCGTTTATTACAATAAGACCATGTTTTCAGAAAACG
>Ga0153953_1000505_pt1 | contig 13971 bp, 19 predicted proteins | sample TSNJ037MetaG_FD_104718 | JGI IMG/M metagenome (GOLD analysis project Ga0153953, IMG submission 104718) | Attine ant fungus gardens microbial communities from New Jersey, USA - TSNJ037 MetaG | ecosystem: Host-associated > Fungi > Mycelium > Unclassified | place: USA: New Jersey, Wharton State...
CATGAACATATCAAGACCCGTCTTGAAGCGAATCCCAACAAACCGAAGGATTGGATTTCTCATAATTTGTACTGGAGGTGCTCTGGTTCGTAATTTTTGACTGACACGGTTTCAACTTCTGATTAATTATTGTAGGTTTTAGAGGTTCGTTTTATCAACATTGAATAAGTTGGACTACTCAAACATTACTTCAAGATCCCTATTCGCGAGAAGATCAGTCTACATTCGCAAAGTGGTGCGTAAAAGTGATTGATGTTGTGTTCGGGAATTTGACCAGTCTCCAGTGACTCGATGTGTCCAGGTATGAGGATGCATTCTGGCTTAGCGGAGCCGCGTCACCTGAGAGATCGATACCGCATTCCAGGTTCAGAACATGCTGCGACTAACTCTCAATCGGCTCAACCTTCATATTGCACCCTTCCATTGTTTCATCCCCCACATGCAACGAACCGGTTAACGGGACTCGGGTGCGACAGTCATCCTTCATTGATGTATATTACTCAAAGACCTTTAGATATGTCTCAAATGACGGGCATACGGGCATTTGTTCTCGTGCAAGAATCCTGTGGTGATGCAGCAAGCATTTCACGTGTAAGTACTCAAAGCACCCAACTGTATTCCTCTGCCGATCTTCTCAATTCTGATACCTCCGAAATAGTATTTTTGTCATCGATAGGTGAAATCCCACAACTTTTATCCGTGAACCGACAGATTAATTATATTCCGATCCAGGTCTGGTTCCATGGGCCTAAATAACCCGACGCCACTTCCGGCTACACCGGTTACCCCTACAATTCTCTCCCGGCATAGCAACCGTCTTGGTGCCGTCTATTTATCTCTCCATAGCTTTTGGCAATCAAGACGACATGCATTGACCGCTTCAGGATCAGGGGCTCAGGCTGCATCTGCTCGCAAAGATGCGTATAGTGTCATTCTTTTTCACCACGCCGTTACTCGATCCTTTGAGAATGATTTTCAGCAAACCCCCCAGAACATGCTGCAGAATCTACTGCAATATGAAGCAGATGGGGGTACAAACTATGAGCTTGCCGTCATTGAAACTGAAGCACTAATGCGTAGACATTGGAGTAACGAACGGTGTGTAGTCACGGATACTCAAAATGATATGATGACTTGATCCTGATTTAGGTCCCCTGTTGTCATATTTCTCTCGGACGGTGAATGTAACATTCAAGACGCTACCATTCGTACACTTTGTCGTGCTGCCATTTCTCTCGGGTGAGTTGAATAGAGCCTATCTCCGTATTGATTTATAGATGCTGGTAATGGTAAACCTTTATCATTCCATGCCATTTCATTTGGTCCAAGCAATCAATCCCTTCGGCGTATGGCCCAAATTGCGCGAGAAGTCGAGACCACCATGCCGACAAATCCCTCTCTACCTGCAAATGCCCATGTCGAGTCATCATACAACGAAGCTCTAGACTCCGTATGTTTCTATGTGTTTCACGTGGATGATATATCTTCATGATTTCCTCAGGTTCGATTAGCAGAAACTTTCCTCGGCATAGCCGACTCTCTTCAGAAAACGCGCGGTGCCCTTATAGCTTGAGCCTGTTTAATACCCGGTGATACCCGGTTCTTACGAATCTGCATAAACATGTGTCTACACGGTTCATAGTTTGGATGAAAGACATAAATATCAGGGCAGTATTTGATAAATATAAATAATGATGTAACCTGTTATATTTTGTGATGCTTTTGGGGCATCATTAAGGAGTTAGGCAAAAACTGAGCTTGCATCCCATTATGAGATAAGGAGCATAGAATTAATTCTATTATGCCCATCGCCCAAGAAGGGCCATGATACCACATCCGAAAGCCACTGATATAACGGCGAATGCCACTTTGCCATTCGAGCCTTGTATCATTTCATCGTTGAATATAAATTCATGTGCCAGGAGCTAAGGTTCAAGAGAAACCTTGAGTTTCCGATGATAATAGTTGTAGCATGAACGTACCTCTACAAGACCTGTGTACACGAGGATTCCAGAGCTTAGAGAATCCAGAGTCCCACTAACGATACTTGCTGTAGTGCTGTCAGGGTTATAAAGGGTCCGGACCCCGAGACCAACGGCAATTCCCAGAGGAGTTGTGAGTCCATAGATTGCTGCACCAGCATACAGAACCCAGGTGTAGTTTGCAGGAAGCTTCATAAAGGCGAGCCGTGCGCCAAGACCCATTCCCTCGAAGGTTTCTGTTGAAAAATGGTGAGACGTTGATACCAAGATCAACGGAAATGGTATTTACGATGGAAGACCAAAACGACGAATAGGATCTTGAAATCCGGATCAACGGCAAGGGTCAGTCCAACCAAGACACTGGAATAACATCATTAGAAAGCTGCATCTCTCGCGTTGATAGCTCGAGAACATACCTGTGCAGGGCTACACCAAATTCAAGGATTGCAACACCAAGAATAGTGGCTATAGGAGAAGTTGTCGTCCCGTCATCGCTATGACGATCATGGTCGGTTCCAACACTTTCAACATCACTTTTCTTCTGCTGAGGTTCTGAGGTCACAAGCATCCCCTCGGGGCCGTGTCCATCCGGCTGATGACCATGTGTGACTATTGATAGTATTCTGTGAGCGCCAGAACGTTCAGGAAGGGAGGGTGCCCGGGAGCAGCATCCGTCTTGAGGGTCCCTTCGTAACGGAGAAAGCAATGGTGGACATACCATGACGCTGTCCAAGCTTGGCAAGCTTTGCTGTACCCCAACGGAAGGCAATCAATTCAACGACAAATATTCCAAATATGCTGATGAGACAGAACGCAAGGGCATATGGCTGAGGAGGGTGAGAATGAATAATTAGGAATCAAGGCATAGAGAAAGACACACATATTCTTTCCATGAGTCCGACAGGCAGTCGGAACTGAGTGCATCCATACCGGGTGAGAGTAGATGTATGAAGGCGGCAGCAATCTAACCGTATATTAAATTTTATGTTTTGATTAGAGCCTAGGAAGCTACGTACGATGACACCCGAACCAAAATATTTGGCAAAGCTAGGGTAAAAAAAAAACATGAACATTTATTCCCTTCATACGTAGTGCAACGTACTCGAAGAGGATCTTTGGGATTTTAATCATTGAGGAACGCCTCGCAACGATTGGGAAGAGTGCGCCCGCCAAAGAACCGATCAAAATAATGAAAACGGAAGCAATGCGAAGTCCGAGAAAATCATCTGCACCTCCGCCTGTGCCACAGTTCATATCGCCATCGTCTCTTCTAACGTGCATAGTGGGAGAGAAGAGGGGTTGGGAAAGAAAGGAGCTTATGTCGGAATGATGAATGTGAAACCTCGGCAAGACTATAAACCAGGAGCGTGAGATGACTGTTATGGTACTCAGAGTATCATCAGCATGTGGTGATACCTCTGGGTACCTTCACAGCCGTGTGGTGGCTAGGTAATGGCGATCAGAAACGGCCTGATACTACCATCCATTACCATCCATCAGTAGTATAGTGGCGTTCGAGGATGCCTATCTGTTTTAACTAACCAAATCTTGTGAAAGGCATTTGGGAGAGGCGAATCGTCCCCAAGTTCAGCGATTGAAGTAAACCTAGACCTTTCAAGAATACCACAACGATGATAGATCCCTCGGGAGAAGAGTGGGTGGCTTCCTGTTAGTAGTCAGGTTTTCTCAGACTGGTCGGTGCCGAGATGCCGAACATGGTTAAATTCCAGGGTTATGATCTAGGGAAATCGCCTAGACCATCTTCCGAAAATTTTTCTTCTGTTTTTGTCAGCTGTATACCATAAATAGATATTGTTCATTATAGAGTGCATACCGTATATAGATGTCAGTTCCAGCTTGATTTTTTTCTTCCTCCTCTATGAGCCACGACCCTAGTGTAGTGAATGCATGGTCTATACCATAATTATGAGGATCTGTAAGCAGCTCTCATCATAGAAAATAGAAGCAGTGAGGTTTTTCAGCATTGTCGCTAAACATCAGGTGCCTGAAGAGTACCGTAGCTGTGAGAACTTACAAGTGAGTGAATATGTAATAATTGTGTGTTGTGTTACAGGGTGACATCACGTCTGGGAATCAGATTTTCTCAGACTGGAATTTCACACATGCACTTTACCTGCTGGTGTCTGCTGGTGTCTCAAAGTCTCGAAGATAATTGATCGCTAATCTTTATCTCCCGTTATAGAAATAGGGAAGTGTGATAGAGATTTACACACGTGGATTATCCTCTTATTACTACTCTCTCATGAATCTATTTTTGATAGTTTGACTACACCAAATCGTTGACGTCACTATGGGAAAGGAAGCAAGGCTTTTTGTCCCTGCTGTCGCTGCCCCATGATAGTCGTGAACAGCATGTCATGGAGATACCACACACGTCAAAAAAGCCCCGGATGTTAGTGCGCCAATCTTGATCTCTGGGTGCTATTGAGGGCCATAGATCTCCATTGGATGAAAGGTCTGCCCAAAATATCGGTGTTAGGTTGTTTGTGTGTGGATCTTGGATTAAAGGGTCAGAGGGTAGTGTTCGTTTCGTTGCTATAAATTGGAACAGGTCAAGTGCAGAGTATTTACTACTGCGAACCCGAAAAAAGAAAGCTGTCAACATGATGAGGCTGCCGCGATTTGGGAGAAGAATGCCTCAATTGTGGACTTTCGAACTGTTCCTGCAGGTACGATTGTGTCGACGATCATGGATTGACACACGATATTTGTATTGACATTTGTATTTCAGCATTCTGCTTGTACCCGACGTGACCAGCTCAATGCCGCATCCGAAACATTCTCCATTATCCCAATAGGTGTTGCCAGGGCATGGGCGATATAGAACTCTAACTTACGTAGAACATGATCGTGCCGAGATAGCTTTTTCCTTGTCCCAGATTCCATTCCAGATCTTGATCCTGAAGCACTTGGAGACGAAGCATCAAGCGGTACCTGTTTTGCTTCTTCTTTCCCAGACTGGAAGAGCACAATCATATCAGATAGAAGGTGTGTTGGCATGAGAAGGGCATGGGCTGATAGGTCGACAAATGAGGCGATTTCACCGGACTGTGGAGGTATTGATACTACCCGAAGAGGTTTCATCAATGTTGCAGTGTCCATCAAAAGAATAGCAAGTAACTGGGAGCTGACTTGGCCCTAAAAATACATACATTAGGGGTACCTTGACATGTGCTGTAAAAGACACCCACTATTTCAAACCTCGAGTAGACATCTTTAACAGCAGCTTCGATACTGGGGTGCAATGTTGTTGATTTGTAATCTGCCAAGAATGGCACCAACAAGTTTATGAGCCTCAGGGCCTCGTGGAAATCGTGATCTGTCGGAGCTAGAGTAGATAGCATCCGAGTGCCAAGGTGCCGGACAACGTAGCTATATGCAATACTGGGAATGTAAGTCCATGACAGCTGACGGGGGAATCACACACCAAATGGCCAATAGATTGTAGACCAGCGGATGACCAGGAGGTACCGGCTTGACCATTGATTGGGGAACGCGGATAGGTGTTGGTCTTTTTTCAACCTCTCGACTCAAATCCTCAGCGCCATTGATCCACCAGGGCTGCTCAATTTCGACTTGAAGTTGCTTGCTCGCTAACAACGTTTGGGCTAACTCGCTCGAAGGGTCTTCTAAAGCCTTGGCAAACTTTCTTCTCTCTGCCTGTGTGAGCATCTCCCACATGGCCTCAGATGATAGGCTGTCTAAATAACGTCGAGTAATGTTGTGACTGGAGTGTCTTTCTGCCTACCGAGATCAAGTCCCGTAAATCTGTCGGCTAAAGAGTCTTCCCCTCCTATTCCCGAAGCTTCCTTGTACACAATGTCTTCATCATGAGCAGCATCCTCCTCAAACCTTCTCAATAACGCCATCATCTGCTTGCGTTCCTCCTGAGTGCGCGACGGGGTCGTAGTAATGTCGGACTGTAGCTCATTTTTGTAGAATGTTTCTGAGCATTGGGAGTGGGACTGGGTGTATTATCATATCAAATGGATGGAAGACCGAAGCAACACATACAGATGACCGGAAACAGACAAGTGAACAATATGGAACATTACAGGAAGGACAGGTGTACTTGGCAAACTGACGGTGACAACTGAGATAAATCAGAGGACAGCAGACAGCAACGAACATGCACAAGCGCTCACAGCCTGCATACGGCCTTGTTCTGACTGCCATCGTCCTGGATAGCAGCCGGGGTGAGGATTTGTAGGGAGGGCATAGCTAGATTACAAAGATTTACTCCAATCTGTGACTAAGTAACAATCCGGTTCTCTATGTTTCCTTAATCTCCCAGCACAGATATCTCAGCCTATCTCCAGATCCTGGAATTACAACGTTACGCTCCTTCAGAGGCTCCGGAGCCCATTGTCAGTCAAGCTATATCCCCGACCGAGCCTATGATCCCAAACACCACCTCCTACCACGACCGTATCAAGATGCATTATCGCCGTTTCTCCCCCTCTCATGCCTGGACTATGATTTCGCGACAGCCAACTTATCGCCTAGTGCTTTATGTTACAATCGTGCTTCTCGCTCTTTGGGCGCTGTTTCACTCCACGTCGCCTTCTAGCGGAGCGAGGTTTTTAACTCCATGGCATACCAGCCCGCCTCAATATCCGATACATTACTCTCCTCTCGTGGATGTTCCAATGCTTGTCTGGGAAGATAGAGCTGAACAAGTCAAGTATGTGTTTCGGGACGCTTATGGGGCGTACGACGCATATGCAGCGCCTTACGACGAGCTCCAGCCGGTGAACTGTCAGAGGACCGACAAGTGAGTATAATCAATTCGTCGGGAAGGATCAAATCTAAGTACACTGTATTTAGTTTCAATGGATGGGGGCTGACTGCGTTTGACTCTCTGGACACCATGTTGATTATGGGGCTGGAAGACGAGTATCAAAAAGGGTTGACTGTGGTTAGGCAAGCGAACTTTTCCATGTCCAAAGTACGTGATTTTCCCCTTCCCCAGTCACTCAGTCCCCTAAATTTGCGTTCACCAGTCTCAAGATGGATATGTGCAATTCTTTGAGACAATCATTCGTTATCTCGGAGGACTACTTTCTGCCTATGCACTCTCGCCTAATGATACCGTTCTCCTTGAACGTGCAATTGATCTTGTCGGAAAGCTTGACCCGGTCTTCAATAGTACAAGTGGCCTAGCATATTACAGTGTCAACCCGACAACGTGAGTCTAGTCATATTTGATCTTGCTGCTGCTTATGTTGAGATTTGCGCTTTTCGGACAAAGTGGAACGTATTCGGGTACCGAGACAGGTGTTTTGGCTGAAATCGCTAGTCTTCAACTAGAATATACATATCTGTCCAAGTTGACGGGCCGAAGGGCTCACTTTAATCGGGTAAGTGAACCATCAATGAACATTTTCTGCTTTTTTCACTAGTTTTTGTAGGCGAACACCGTCATGAGAGTGCTATCACAGGCCAATTTGAGTCTAACGGGAGGGATGCTACCTATCAAGTGGAATCTTGATACTTCCATCCCTGCTGATAGTAAGTGGTCTGTTCTTTGCCTCACCGGTGCACCTTTTTTGACTATTTATTTGTAGCTCATCTTTCAGTCGGAGCTCAGGCGGATAGTGCACACGAATATCTCCTCAAACAATATCTCCTTACCGCAAAGACGGACAAGACAAGCCTGGAAATGTGTATGTTGGCTTCATGACGCATCGCAGAATCCTGTTTGAACCAAATTCTAGACATCAGGGCAACAACGAACATCATTACAAATCTCCTGTATCTATCGCCGACGCGACATCTACTTTACGTGACAGACACTGTATCATCAACTTTTGAACGACGCGGCTCACCAACACATGTTTTTGAACACCTCTCGTGCTTCCTCCCCGGTCTCTTTGCACTGGGTGCTTATACACTTCCTCTCGATAAGCTTGACCAACTTGGCATTGACCTCATCCAGCTTGGGGCCAGCGAAGACTATGGTCATGCTGCGAAGGCGTATAGACGCCTTTCATCCTACAATCTTAAAGAGTTGCACCTCTGGGCCGCAGAAGGGCTTGCACAGACATGCTGGCTAACATATGCGGATCAACCGACAGGTCTAGGTCCCGATGAAGTTGTGATGAAATCTACCTCCAAGGCATTGGCAGGTAATCGATATCAGGTGGAGGTGGACGATTACATGTGGATTAATGCACTTGATAAGTGGAAGAAGAGCGGTAGCCGCGGAGAGGTTCCTGGATTGAAGGAAAAACAGCCTATCATCTATACAGAAGATCAGAGGTTGAGTGGGAAAGCTAATGGAAGAGATTACTTTGTAAAAAAGACGGGTTATCTATTAAGACCTGAGGTGAGCCGTCTTCTATCATGTCAATTCACAACACCAATTAGCTGGTGCATTTAGACTCTAGAATCATTTTTCGTGTTGTGGAAGGTAACAGGGGACTGGAAATGGCGTGCGCGAAGCTGGGCGATATTTGAAGCTATTCAAAAAGAGACCAAGACGTCCTGTGGGTACGCAAGCCTCAGGACCGTCGAACGAACACCTGGCCTTCGAGAGAATAGTATGCCAAGGTGCGTTGTAATATTCCTGAGAGCTTACAGGAGAGTTGATTGATTCAATGCAGCTATTTTTTGGCGGAGACGTAAGTGTCATTGCCTTATTATCTAACTGTATGGACAGAGACTAATGCTATATACAGACTAAAATATCTATACCTTATGTTCAAAGAGGAAGATCTGATACCCTTAGATCAGTGGGTGTTCAATACTGAAGCACACCCTCTGCCAATCTTTCAATGGACAACGGAGGAGCGAGAGAAGTTTGGGATAGTAGCTTAAGAGCAGATTTTTTTGGCTGAATTCACTAGATGTGAATAATCTGTTGCGTGCTACTGGTTACTTTGCCCATTCGGAGGACAAAATGATCACAAGATGTAGATAGCGGACGACTTGGCTGAATGTGGACACTCTTAGTAAAGCCAACAAATCATTCTTTGGACAACAGATAACATTTCTATGTAGCATAGGATCCTGGGTCACCTTGCCCAATAGGGAGTGCATAACTACACCTATATGTCAACCACTGCCCATAAAGTTCTGATGGTTGTGTTCAGCAACTTGCTTTTAATGTAATATCATGGAGTGTGTACTTGAATTAATGGCAAATGAATAAACTGTGAGATGATCAATACAAATGTCAGTACTTAAGAGCCAGACTCTGAGTAGACTGATTAGCTAGCTATTCATTGTGCTGTGGAATATTGATTGGATCAATGTTTGATTTTCCACAGGTATTATTGTTTTGTTGAATTGAAGATCACGATGAGGTAATTGTTCAACGTGCTGGGATCATCAATCCAGTACAATAATTTGTGTGTGCAGGATCAGGGCAGCTACGGACTTTGAAACATTTTTGGAAATGTGAGCAAAGGAGCTTGCATCGGTACGTCTCCCCGGTGATTCTCGGTGCATAGTTCATTTCATCTTCTCCTTGAGATAGACATCCGTTGTGGGACTTGGGTACTCATGGAATCCCTTTCCGGTGGTGTCCCGGTTCTAGTAGTATTGCCATTTTCGCAGCGTTGAACTCGAAAGCCATCCGGTAGCCGCTTCGGCTCAGTCGGGATGGTCGGACCGTGGTAGGTCATGATCACCGGATAAAGAAGTCCGCAAGTGGGATCAGAAACTCTCATGCAAAAACCTCTTTTAAAAAGACGTTCAATTAATCCGCACATGAGCTGCTCTTCTCCTATTTGACATTATTCTTGAATTGCCTACTGCTTTGTCTAATTAAAGAATGCCAGGCTCACTCAAGCAAGCTGATTTTGTTGGCTCGCTGGATTGTGGAACTACGTGTGTTATATAATGGCGTTCGCCTTATCTTAAATTGCTGATGACTTGATGCAGATCTGTGAGGTTCATTATATTCAACGAGCATGCGGATATCATTGCGCAACACCAGCTTGAGTTTCCCCAATACTATCCTCATCCAGGGTCAGTGTGACCAGTTCGATTTTGGTCTGGATGAGAAGAGGCTGACGGACTTGTTCAATTCCATGCAACATTGGTTGACTAAATGATAGATGGCACGAGCACGATGTGGATGAAATACAACAACACGCGGAGACATGTATTGAAGAAGCAATTCAAGAGCTCGAGAGGGCTGGATGGGCAAAAGAATGCGTCAAAGTCGTAGGTGAGTTGGCAGACATTTTCATATGATCATTGGCAAACTCAGTGGGCCAAGTGTTGATCCAATTGTGCTACCACAGGAATTACGAATCAACGCGAAACGACTGTCGCCTGGAGTCGCAAGACTGGAAGGCCATTGTGCAAGGCTATTGTTTGGACTGATTCACGCACAAAGAATGTTGTCACTCACTTTGAGCACAAGTTGGAACAAGTGGGAATTCAAGTTTCTCCGGGAGTATGGAAAAAAGGTCAGGAGGGCATTGATGCACTTCGGGACATGTGGGTTCCTGTCCATCTAGCTCGACTTGACATTAACATGCTGTTTCCTTGTAGCACGGGTTTGCCACTTTCGACTTACTTCTCTGCCATCAAGCTTCGTTGGATGATTGATCACTACCCTGAAGTTGGCCAAGCGCACGAAGTCGATGATCTTCTTTTTGGAACAGTAGAGTCATGGGTTGCATATGTGCGTGAGATTTCTAATTGTTGCCACTCTTTCACATTACTGACTACAATTATAGAATCTGCTTGGCGGAACTAAGACTAACATTCATATTGGCGAAGTTACTAATGCATCGCGCACCTTACTCCTCAACTCCTCGACTTTGCAATGGGAGCCCAGTCTGCTTGAATTCTTCGGTCTTCGAAAGTCAATCTTACCCAAACTGGTATCGACCTCTGAGGTGTACGGAAATATCGCATCCGGTGCCTTAACGGGTGTCCCCATTGGCGGACTTGTGGGTGATCAACAAGCAGCGTTGATTGGCAACAAGTGTTTGAATCAAGGTGAAGCCAAGTGTACATATGGCACTGGCGCTTTTTTGTTGTTCTGTACTGGTGATGAGATCGTGAAGAGCAACCACGGGCTCTTGAGCACGGTAAGTGACTAGGTCTGGTTGAAGTATGTGTGTATGTGCTGAATCTCTGATAAGATTGCCTATCAACCGGGACCAGGTGCGAAGCCGGTGTATGCGCTGGAAGGTAGCAGTGAGTAGCGAAATGCTCGTACGATTGCTTATTTTATTAATCTTTATTTTCCTAGTTGCTGTTGCTGGAAGTGCTATAAAATGGCTTCGTGATACCATGGGTATGATTAACTCAGCCGCAGAAGTTAACGATTTGGCGGCAAAGGAAGACGACACAGGAGGTGTATATTTCGTTACCGCATTCTCTGGCTTGCTCGCACCGTATTGGGATCCAGGCGCAGCAGGACTCCTGATTGGTATGAGATACTTCAATGATGCATCTACATTGGTCCTGAGTATTATTAGGGATTTCCCAGTATACCAATCCATCTCATATCGCCCGTGCTGTGTTAGAAGCGAACGCTTATCAAACCCGTGCGATCATTGAGAGCATGAAGTTGGATTCTGGATCGAATCTGAAACACCTCAAGGTTGATGGGGGAATGACCAATGGTGATCTTGCGATGAAAATCTTGGCCGACGTCGGTGGGTTTGTTGTCGTGCGTCCGGAGATGAGAGAGTACGTGAATAAGGTTCTACTGTCTCCAGGAAACTAACTATGACGATAGATCAACTGCACTTGGTTCTGCGCTGTGCGCCGGAGCTGCGATCAAATTATTTGGATGGGATTTGACTAAGCCTGAATCGCTGCGAAAAGTTAACGTGAAAGGCAGTATTGAGTTTAACCCCAGCCTAGTTGACTCTGAAAGAGAAAAGAGGTGGGTGTGTTGGCAAAGAGCCATTGAGAGATCCAGGGGTTGGGAAGCCGGCGTAGACGAGGGAGCATAAAATACCAGAGCAACTCGAGATTTGTATCATGTGTAAAATTAATTGCTGAGTTTCAAAAGTGACACATTATTGTTGGACAAACCTGATTTCCTGTTCTGGTGTTCATTCCGGCAGCGCACATGTCCAGTTTCGAGAAAATCGTGAAACTGGCTTGCAAGCCAAAGAATGCCCCTCCCAAATCCAAGGTAATGGTTTTCACTACCGTTGAGTATGTGAGCTAATGTGATTGATCCAGTATATCGATAGTATCATTGCTGCTACCTGGTCAGAGGACGGTGCCGTTCATGATGTCTGTAAGGCTCTCACACCACGCTTTCGCGAGCCAAACTCCGTTGTACGTGCACAAACTTTCATAGTGACGACTGAAAATGACTCCCATTCAAGGTTGTATTTAAAGCATTGATAGTGCTACATACTATGATTCGGAACGGTGCTACCGATAATGTCCTCTCACACCTCTCACAGGGCGACATTCTCAAGCTGCGCAACGTATACGCAGGAAATTGGGAAGGTTAGTGGACAATTGAGTTCCATTCGTTTTTCACTAATGAATCGGTGCCATGCAACACACCTCTACACGATCGCTACATCATATGGTCTCACTAATTTAGGTTTTGAAAATCCAGACCACCTGCATCATTATGCCAAATACCTCGACTGTCGAATTCGCTCCTATGCCAATCTCAAACACGATGTCATCAAGGTTCAATCCGAATCAAACCGAGATCTACGTAGTTCAGCAATACATGAAGAGCAGGAAGAGCAGACCCAAGATAGGAAGAGGCGAGGTAGTGGAAGTGCTAATACCGGTCTTGGGAGGAGTAAGACTGTGATGGGAAGAAAGCTAAGGATAATGACCGTTGAGAAAGGGTTATTAAGGGAGACCAAGGCTGTGCACCAGATGATCGACGCTGTAGTAGAATGCAGGGTATGTGACTATCTATGGAGGCTTATCGATATACTGACTCTTCCTATCGTTGTCTTATTTCATTTCAATGGTTCCAGTTTTACCTGGATGGTGTCGATGATGAACTGCGGCTGACAGCATTGCGGATGCTTGTCAAGGATCTCTTGATTCTATTTCAGGCTGGGAATGAGGCCGTTATCAACCTCCTTGGTGCGCTTTCTTGATGTTTTAGAGACTGAATGGCGCTCATCTAATGGCTAGAACAATATTTCGAGATGTCACACATTGATGCTAAAGAGGGGCTCTCGATTTATCGACATTTCTGCAAGCAGACAGAACATGTCACGGAGTACCTTGGGGTTGCAAAGAAACTACAGAACCTTTTGAACGTTCCTATTCCGAACCTGCGTCATGTTAGCATTATATCTTTGAATTTCTTTCATACCTTCATACGTATTGCAGGCTCCAGTATCTCTCGCCACTGCTCTTCAAGAGTATATCGATGATCCGAATTTCGAGAAAAATCGCCTCGAGTACAGAACCAATAGAGCGATAACAAATGGGAAAGCGACACCAAAATCTACCACCAACAATACAAGAACTCAAAGTTTGTCTGGTCTGCACTAATGATGATAATCATGACTCACGCCCTTTCAGCCAAAACGACAGAGGATAAGTTCGATGCAACTTCATCTAGCATCAATTCAGCAGCAGTTGCACCATCGGCCTCACAACCACCCCCACAGAAGCCCAATGTAGAGGATTTCTTCAGTTCAATTGAAGGGAACCAGACCAATATGTTTAATGCTCAAGCATCAGGGTGAGACTTCGACCACTAGCCTCACAAAATCCCCTGGAATGACCGTCACTTTTCAGTTCTACCGGAATGTCAAACCCCTTTTCTCAGATGCTCACAGGACAGCCTATCACTGGTCAGATGATGGCTCAACCGACAGGGTTCGTAATGCCTCAGCATACAGCTATGCCAAATGCAGCCAATCCCTTCAGCCTTCCGGGCCAACAACCCACTACAGGTCATCGACCATTCACGACATATCTGACGGCTGCTGATCAGCAAAATTTCTTACAACCTCAAACCACTGGAATCAACCCGTTCCGCCAGAGCATGCTCATC
>Ga0153953_1000512_pt1 | contig 13900 bp, 12 predicted proteins | sample TSNJ037MetaG_FD_104718 | JGI IMG/M metagenome (GOLD analysis project Ga0153953, IMG submission 104718) | Attine ant fungus gardens microbial communities from New Jersey, USA - TSNJ037 MetaG | ecosystem: Host-associated > Fungi > Mycelium > Unclassified | place: USA: New Jersey, Wharton State...
CTTTAATCTTAATGGAAACGAGGAAGTGTTTAATTATCTTTTAAGTTTTGATGAAGAAGATGGTAGTAATATAATAAACACATATAATGATACAAAAGATAGATTAATAAAAAAAATAATTCCATTTGCAGAAGATCCCTTTGGAAATATGATATGTTTTGATTATAGAAACAATAGTCAACCAGTAATAGTGTTTTGGGAGCACGAAATAGCTTTTAATGATAAAGAAAAAGCAATAAAATATATATGTAATTCATTCTCAGATTTATTGTCAATTTTGCATGAGTCACGGGAATAAATTATTTTAAAGCGTATACAGAGCACATTGCATATGAGCATACAACTTGGATATTTGTGGACATGTGGTGCGTCAGCCGTGCGGATGGCTGACCCGGTGAATCCTGGTTCGGAGATGGGGATTACGCATCGTATATTGTTTCCGATTTTTATGATTATTATCCAAATTAATGATGGAGGTAACTGTGATTTGATAGAAGGAATAGAAGGTATTTATACAAAGAAAGATAAAGCAGTTATAACTAGAGATTGGGAAAGTCAATTCAAAGAGTTTAAAAAATATAAACCTTTGACCATTAGTAATAGAGTAGGGCCCCTGGTTATGAATATAATGTTGAAAATGAGCCGAGCTGGCAATTTTTATACGCCAGTGTTATATGTTCATAATTTGTGCAGGGAATTTCCCTGTTTTACTATGACATTGAGATGCAAGGCCGGTATCGTTTCGCCTGAACAGCATAATAAAATATATATAGATGAAGCAATAAAAGTAAAAAATGAATCATATATACCAGTTAATGGTGATATAACCATTGATACAGTAATTGAAGGATATGAAAGATATTTTAAGAATCCAATAATGGTCAGTTATTTGGATTATGAGGATTTAGTTTTATTTTGTGGTTGGACGGGACAAGCTGACAAAATTGAATATACATTAAAGCTTGTATATAAAGAATTAAAAAAGTGGCCGCAAGAGCGGTTCTTTAGTCAATCAGGAGGTTTTGTAAATTGGTTTCAACAATTAGAAAAAAATGCCTGGGAAGGTGATCTGTTAAATAAAATATATGAAGCAGAATATAAGAAACATAAATGCGAAAAAATTCCAGAAAGAGAAATAATATTGTTAAAAGGAGATCATTAAATGAATGATAAACTTAATTTTTTGCAAAGATATAATAAAGACGTTAGAATAATTGAAGGAAATGATATGGTAAATTATTTGCCATTTATACCCGATACATGGTCAAATATTTTCAAGGAATCCAATATGGAAGATAGGATAAGAAAAACATGAAAATTTTGTAGAGATAATGGAATGTATGAAAATATTGGAGACAGATGCGAATGCAAATAAAACGAAACAATGAAATGCAATATCCGGAAATGGGTGATAATACAAATCTATTTCAAAGGCTGGCTAATTATATTTCTATTTTTGATTACGATTGGATTGAAAGAATAATACCAGCTTCAAGAGCTTCAATAGACTTATTAATGAAAGTAGCAGAAGTAAATAAATGGGAAAAAAAGATTCCGGAGTCGTATCTGATTTTTCTAAAGTATATGGGAGCAAATGATGGCGGTTTATTATCTAAATCACTGGTTGGGACAGCGGAGATAGATGAAATAATAGACTTATATGAAGAATTTCATAAATATAGCCCGGAAGTTTTTTGCGAGCCTTATTTTCCTTTTTTTCAAAGAGAGATGGGAGGAGAGTTATCATTTGATTTAAGCGGAAAACACACACAAAATATAGTAGAGACCGATAATGGAGAATACTTTAGAGTAGCAGCAGAAAACTTTGAAAATTTGCTGTTTCAATGTGCATTTGATCGATTTGTAAGGTACAATAACTTTATAAGTTTTAGTGGCTCTCCAAATAGATTTAATAAAGCAATATCTAATCATGAAACAGAAGATATATATGAAATGTTGGATGATATTGCGAAAAATTATGGTTTACAAAAAGCATGGTTTAGCGATTCAAAACATTACATAGCGATAGGAATAAGTGACAGTTTTTGTGTAAAAAAAATGAATGGAGTTTTAGGGTTTGCAACAGGTAATAATAAAAGAATTATCGAAGAAATAAGTATGGTACTTTCTGGTAATTTGGGTGCAGATATACAAAGAAAAGAGTTAGAATAAAGTTCAAATGACCGCCTTGAGTCGGTGGAGTATCCGGATCGCCTGGAGAGCTTCTGTTATGACCATGTGGAGATGGCAGTGATAAAAACAAGAGGATTTATTGATGATAATTGAACACTTTGAACGGCAAAATGAATGTAATAATTTGGATGATATTGAAAATATATTATAATTTTAGCAAAGGATGTAATGTATCTTATGGATGAAAAAATAATAAAATCTGCATTCACTCAACTTGAGAATAATGCTAATAGTGATTTGATTTTGCCAATTAGAAAAAAGCTTTGGTTGGAATTAGGTGAAATAAGAAAACATAATGGTAAGGCATCTATTACAGAAGGATTATGTAAAAGAGTAAAATTGGCTGGATTATGCGTTGAAAAAGTACTATACCTTTGGGAAAATACACTTCCTAATAATAATTCAATACAAAATTTACTTGATTATGTAGATAAATATTTAGATGGAAGAATATCTTTTGCGGAACTAGAAAAATATAAAAATATGTGTAGTAGTGAATTTGAGGAAATTGCTTATATTGCTGAATTTGAGAAAATTAGTCTTATAGGATTGGCAACTGTTTATGTTGCAGATATAGCATTATATGATGAATTGTTATTTGAAAACTCTGATGACGATGATAATGACGATGATTTGGATTCTTTTACATGGGATACATCATATTTGATTAGTTTGGTGTATTCTGATAATGAAAATGAGGATGAATCTATTAAGAAAAAGTATGATTTTTGGTCATGGTATTTAAAGTGTATATTGATATAAAAAATCTGCCCTTAATCTCTTTTGAGTTAAGAACAGATTATTAATCTGCCAAATTGTTTATAAAATTAATGAAACAGAGGAATATAAAAAACATTTCCAAATAATATAGCAACAATGGGAAGCACTATAAATAATAGAGCACATAGCATATATTTTTTCTTATTCTTAAAGTAATATAATATTGAAAAAACAATACTCATCGTGAATGCTATTAAAACATAAATATGTTTAGGCATAGTTCCATCATTTCGTTGTTCTATAGCCTCCGGTAAAAATAGATATGATATTACTGATGAAGCAAAAGCTAAAAATATCACAATTGTAATTAGTATCAATTTCCTTTTCTGCATTTCATTCACCTTCCTAGCCTAATAAAGTTGTTCTTTCAGCTTTTCTTTCCATTCTTTTCATTACAAATATGAAGAATATTTATTTACGAGCTTCCGAAATTACTGATAATAAATTATACGCCTATATTCCACACAATGCACAATGCTCATTGCCTAATTTATGTTTATTGATATGTATTTTTCTCTAATTTAAGTCGATTATATATCTTACAGTATTTTATGGTCGGTATAACCCATGTAATCCCCACGAACAAAGTCACTGCTCTTATAATATTTAGCAAATAAACGGGTAAAGTAGTGTCACCCAGGATTATACTCGCGTATCCAACTCCTACTATACCGAGCATAGTCCAAAGGTAAGAGTTTCGGATTGTCCGATAAATTGACCATAAATCATATATATCTGTATGAAGTTCAAACGCCTTTCCGTCTTTCTTTTTTTCAATGAGCAGCAGTTCTTTATGAAAACTTCCGGGTGATGACGTTATTTGTCCCATTCCTTTTGCCCAAGGACGCCATTTTGAATTACCTATAAGAATACCAACATTAATATTTTTATAAGCAGTCCAGTATCCCATATTCTCAAGATAAGCTTTGTATTGTTGTGATTTCTGATAAGATTGATCTGCTACAAATTCCACCTTATATTCATATTCATCCGGTTCGCATTGTTCAAATGTATAATATATCAGTCCACATTTGTTCAAACGCCAACCTTGTGCAGCCATTTTATTAAGCCATTTTTCTTGTCCGTCTAAGAAGTCGAAAAAATATCGAATTACAGTTTTAGTCATCTCATCCCTCATTTCTGATAATATCTGATGCAAAAATAAACTGATAAAAGAACTAGAAAAGTAGTTTCAGTCAAAGCGCCACCTTTAATATTGTCGCGAATGATATCTCCTTCCTCTCATTACGTTTAATGTAATAAGTATATCATTAAACGTAGTAACTGTCAATATCAACTATCCCATAATATGATGTAGTTTCCGAAATATTATCGTAATTTAAAGCATAAAAGTTTAAAGCACTTACAGATAATCAAGATACATATTAACATTGCAGCTGCCCTACAATCAAACCTGCAGGGCAGCACTTCCCTCATTAATAGGTACTGGTTATTATATGCTCACGATTTTTTGTCCATTTTAAAGCTTAAAATATATTATTTTTCTCCTCCTATAAAGCCGACCATCCATACTCCATCAACCTTATGCATTTCAGTGGTAACATAAGAATAAGAATCTTCTCCCTGCAATAAAAACTCATACCAAACTATAATTTTCCCATCCGTTCTTTCATTGTCAGCACCCTTAAAACATAACCATACTAAATCGTCGTATACATTGGTCATACCCCTTATTGTCCTTAACGCTTCGTCAGGGTTTACCATATATTTTCCCAACTCACCGGCGTCCGCTTGTAACCAAGCGATAGAAGCTCTATAAACAGATTCGCGTAACTGTTTGCCTTCCTCACTGTCCAAAAAAATTTTTTTGTCAGAATCGCCCGCGTAATAGCTGAAGTATGTATCCTCTATAAATTTGACGTTTGACATAATTACGTCAAGCTGATTGAATAGACGGTTGTATTCTTCGGTAATATTCTTGTCATTTTCAATATATCTGACGTCGCTTGCAGTGCGGAGCATATAGGTATACTTACCAACTTCGAGTACAACCCCACAATAGCCTGACATTATCGGAGGAGCCTCCGTCGTATATGTTCCTATCCATCTTTCGAGGTAGAATAACTCACCGCGCGATGGGTCGAGGTCATGTGTCGCTTTTTGGTACACGGTTATGCCAGCGCCGCCGTGCATACTGCGCTCAACGTAATCTTCCGCTATTTCGTACAATCCTTCCCATTCGGCGGGGAATTCAATTGAAAAGGCGAGCTTATCGTTTACATATAATTGTCCTGCCTGTGTTTCGGTGGGAAATTCCGTTTTTTGGATAACTTCTTCCGCAAATCGGCCGTTTATTTGAGTTTTTTCTAAATCATCAGATATGATTTTTGTTATCACTACAAGAGAGCCGCTGATTGCGATCAGAAGAATGGCGATGCATAGAATAACCGCGCCTGTTTTTTTCGGCGCTGTATCCAGAATAGAGAGGATTCGCTTTTTCATGCCTTTTACACCTCCACAATAATTTGTGGATAATGCTGTGGTCATCTTTGATTTGAATTTGACTACGCCAATTATTGTTTCGCTATACTGCTGGCGCTCAAATTGGCCTGTGTGCCGGACAACAGCGTCATCGCAGGATAATTCGCATTGCATATCAATCGCTTTCGCCATTAAGTAAACAATGGGATTAAACCAATGAATAATAGTTGCAATCAGCACTAAGGACTTATATAATAGGTCTTTCCGCTTATAATGCACAAGCTCATGCCTTAGGATAAAGCCGAGTTCGTCTTGATCAAAATCACATTCGGGAAACAGTATCCGGGGCTTTGTTAAACCAACCATCATTGGACTGCCTATGCTTGAACACCTATAGAGGCTGATTTGTTTGGAAATTTTCATTTCTTCTTTTAATTTTTGGAATAGGGCTACCGTCTGCTCATCAGTAATCTTCTCGCTCCAGCGCTTTATCATTTTAGAAAAGCGATAATGTTTTATTACATGATAGGCAAGAAAGAAAATCACTCCGGCCAGCCATGCTATAGCTGCGACCTGCCATAGTGAAATATTTATTGAATCCGGCACTTTCGCAGCAGGCTGAAACAGTTCAGTGTTTGTAAAAGAAAGTGTAATCGGTGAAGCGTTTCCAATCTGAATAATTGGAGCTGACACTTCGCCCTGCGTGTCTACTTTGACAATGGCGTTGTTAAATTGCGGCCGGAAAGGTATAATCAATCCGAATACAATTATGAGCCATGCGTAATACCGCCATTTTACATGATAGCGTTTTGTCAAAAGCGGCGTAATCGCTATGTATGCAAGGATAACAGCCGACATGGTAGCGGAACAGATTATTAACTTAATTATGAAGTCTCTCACATGAATGCCTCCGTTCTTTTACCCACTGATGCAAATCATCAACATCCTTTTCAGTTAATGTCTTTCCATCGTATAGGGTATTGATTAGGTTTAAAAATGAATTATCATGATATTGTTTCATAAAATTTCCTGTTTCGAATTTAAGATAATCCTCTCTGCTCACAAGCGGAAAATAGGTGCGCTCCTTGCCATGCTTCTCAGAGCGCAGATAACCGCGTTCAACAAGCCGAAGCATGAGAGATATAACAGTCTGTATTTTCCACTCCTTTTCGTTTCCGAGCAATTTCATAATGGTAGCTGTAGTAATCGGTGACTCGTTTGACCAAACCACCTTCATAATGTCAAATTCAGCGTCAGGCAGCTTTTTTATTTTATCCATTTTGAATACCACCTCTCTTTGTAAGACATATGTCTTTCATTTATATATTACACTTGTCTTAAATAAAAGTCAACCTTTTTTGTAAAAAACAAGCTTATGGTGAAAAGAGCCAAGCGGCACATTGAAATCCGATCAAATGGTGTTCGTAATTTCGCATTCCTAAAAAATGATACCTTTCCGAAGCAGGGTGTATTGAGTTAATCACTATAGACCATTATACTGGTAATTAGCCGGCTACAAGAACCCTCAGGTTATTCATCATACAGTCATACCATAGAAAGCACGCTTCGCATACTTTTTGTTGTCATGAATGCAGAAATACGAAAAACAAGTTGATTTCGTTGGCTTTGCCTTTACTGCGTTTGACTTATTGTCCGTGGGAATAAAATCTGTAAATAGGAGGAGGAGAGGAATGGTTAAACATAAAGGCAGCATTTTTAAAAGATTTAAAAGAGCGGTCATGGCACACTGGGAGTTATACTTGCTGTTCATACCCATCGCAGTCTGGTACATAATTTTCTGTTATGTTCCCATGGGAGGCATTGTTATCGCTTTTAAAGACTTTAAAATTCTAAAGGGTATATGGGACAGCCCATGGGTAGGATTTCAGAATTTTGAAAAGTTTATGTCCTCCACGGCATTTTTAGCCACCCTTAAGAACACCATTGTTATCAACGGGATGAATCTGCTGTTCGTTTTCCCGGCCCCTATCATTTTTGCTCTGTTATTAAACGAAATCAGGAACCCTTTTGCCAAGCGTTTTATCCAGACGGTAAGCTATCTGCCGCATTTTATCTCATGGGCTATCGCAGGCGGGCTTGTCTACATGCTGCTATCTCCGAGTACCGGTCCGATTAATGCCGTGATACGTTTCTTCGGCGGTTCATCGGTTAATTTCATGAGCGAGAGCCGGTTTTTCCGGTGGATAGTAACTTTATCCAGTATGTGGAAGGGATTGGGCTGGGGTGCTATCGTGTACTTAGCTGCCATCACCGGAGTGGACGAAGAAATGTATGAGGCGGCCCGTGTGGATGGAGCCGGACGGTTACGCCGTATTTGGAGCATTACGCTTCCGTCCATCAGTAATGTGATTGTCATTATGCTTATACTTCAGGTGGGCAGTATTTTAAATGTAAGTTTTGACCAAATCTTTACTTTATTAAATGACGCAGTGCTTGGTGTCGGTGAAACCATAGAATACTATATCTACCGTGTGGGTTTGTCTTCCGCTAATAATTACTCTCTGGGGGCTGCAGTGGGGCTGTTTAAGTCTGTGATAGGATTTGTGTTAATAATGGCAACTAACGCTATCTCAAAACGAGTTTCGGAAGGAGGCGGTATTTGGTGAAAAGCACAGTTAAGAAATCATTGCCGGATAAGCTGTTTATGGCAATCAACTCGTTATTGATGCTATGTATCGTTGCAGTGATGCTTTATCCGTTCTGGTACATATGCGTAGGCTCGGTATCTTCCATCGGTCATATTTTCAAAGGAGGGTTCCTGGTATGGCCGGATGGGTTTTCAACGACTGCATATGAACATGTACTGTCGAACTCCCGTATTCCGCGGGCATTCTTTAACAGCATTTTCATAACAGTTGTTGGAACCTTGATTAGTATGATCCTGACTACTATCGGAGCATATGTGCTTTCGAAGCCCTATCTTCCCGGAAGAACCGGCATGACAATGTTTGTCGTCATTACCATGTTATTCAGCGGCGGTCTTATACCCTTTTATCTTACGGTAAACTGGCTTGGGCTTATAGATACCATATGGTCTTTGATCATTCCGTCCGCTATCAGCACTTATAACATGATTGTTATGCGGAACTTTTTTATGGCTGTTCCACGCTCACTGGAAGAATCCGCCCAGATTGACGGAGCCAGACATTTCAGGACATTATTACAAATATATCTGCCTTTATCAAAAGCTGTTATTGCAACGGTTACACTGTTTTATGCGGTTGGATACTGGAATTCCTTTTTTAATGCTATTATTTTTCTCAACAAGCCGGATTATCAGCCAATACAGGTAATACTGCGGGAAATTCTCCTGATGTCGCGTACTGATATTCTACAGGCTCAGGATATGTCAAAGAATGTGCCCACCGAAACCGTAAAAATGGCTTTAGTGGTGGTAACAGTAGCTCCGATTGCCGCAATATACCCATTCCTGCAAAAATATTTCGTAAAAGGCGTGATGATAGGTTCGGTAAAAGGCTAATGTTACTATTACAGGTAAAATAAGTTAATTGGCCCTATAAAGGGCTAAATATAAGGAGGCTATAATTTATGAAAAAAAGAATGATTGCTATGCTGCTGGCATGTATACTGGCAGTATCAACAACTGCATGCGGCAGAGAAGAATCGTCGGCGGACAACAAAACGAGTGATTCACCTTCCTCGTCATCGTCGTCAGAGGCTGTATCTGATGTTAATGATGAATCTGAGGAACCCCTTGACCCCATTACTGTTTCCATGTTCCTTGTATCCGGGCGCTTTGAGAACGAAGACAGTGATCCTACAAAGCAGTATATCCTTGCGGAACTAGGTATTGATATGGATGTTACGCTCTCCATCGACAATTGGGAGCAAAAATATTCACTATTGGTATCCTCTCAAAACATCCCTTCCATTTCTTATATCACTCCCTCTGTTTTTTATGAATATGCGGAACAGGGCGCATACGCGGATTTGACAGATTTGATAAGAAATTATCCAAACATCGTAAAATACATATCCGAAAATGAGGCAATGTGGTCAAGAGTCAGTGTGGACGGCAAGATTTACGGTATTCCCAGCCTCAACACTGCCGGCAAATGGAATATAACCTACAGACAGGACTGGCTGGAGAACCTGGGACTCTCAATACCTGAAACAATGGAAGAATTTACAGAGGTAATGCGGGCATTCACTGAGGATGATCCTGATGGCAATGGTGTAAAGGATACGTATGGCTTTGGAAATTGGGATGGAAATACGCTGGGTATGTTTTACGGAATGTTCGGCGGTGCATCGGAGTATTACCATTTGAACGGAGATACGATTGAGATCGGATCAATCAGCGAAGGCTACAAAAACGCTCTGATGTATTACAAAGAGTTATATGACAAAGGATATGTAGATCCGGAATCCCTTACGCAGAAGAGCGAGCAGTTTTGGCAGAAACTGGCCCAGGGTAAGGTTGGCTCCTGGGTTGGCTGGTGGTCGCAGTATCACGCAGCATACCAGGATTACGGATTCGGCGAAACACAGCCGGATGGCAGTCTGGTGCTGGGCGGCGCAGTGAAAGGTCCCAGCGGAATGTCGGGCATGATTGCTTCTGATCCGGTTACGAATGTGGTCGCTATATCTTATAATGCCGAAAATATAGATAGAATTCTGGAATTTATTGACTGGCAGCTAAGTGACATCGGATACCGTGTAATGCGCTATGGGGTCGAGGGTGAATACTTCACCATGAATGGTGGCCAGTTGGATTATTTCTACAGATATGACTCCGATATGAAAACAGTAAGCGGAAAAGTGGTAGATGGCGATACGGAGGTGTTTATGATGTTTAACCGTACTGACATATATCCGGAGCAATTGCTGGGTGATACCCAGGTTCAGGTGATGGCCTATGAAGGATATTCCACTGCAAGAGACAATGTTCTTCTTACGAATGAGTTTCAGGGTCTTACCTCGGAGGTGTTCCAGAATAAAATGCCTGACATTACCAAATACGTAGATGAGATGCGGATAAGATTTATCCTTGGCAATGAATCGTTTGATAATTGGGACAGCTATGCAGCGGAATATATACGTCTTGGAGGATTGGAAGTTGTGGAATCTCTCCTTGTTGAATACAACGAAACATATGATAAGAACACGACACTTGCAGAATATTAATTGATAACGTATAATTGGAGGGCGGCACAGTGCCGCCCCTGATTAATATTACTGTTCAGTCGTGCCTCCTTCACAGCAACGTGATGCACACACAATCACAAAACGAACAAGTTCGTTTTAAGCGTGTGATTTGGCGCTTGCGACCCTCGGGATTTTGTGCAAAAAGCGCACAAAACACCTCGCGGGATACTACCCTCTGAACTGTAACTGATTAACATTACTGCTGCTAAACTTATTGTAAGAGGTGTTGATATGAGAAATGCTTCTGACTTTTTTATTGGATGGTGGAAAGACAGGTCTATCTCCTGGAAATTATCTGTCGTTTGTTTTATAACACTGTTAATTCCAATGATAATCATGTGCTTTATATACATTTCACAGGCTAACAATGCTCTATATCAAAATCAACAGGAATCCAGTCAGGAGTATCTGCGTTCGCTTTCGGAGAACATTGGGGAAAAGGCGTTAAGGATTGAGGAATACTCCTTATACCTGTACAATATGCCATCCCTTTATGAGTATCTGCGCCGTGATTTCCATATGGATGCCCAGAGTGTGCTTAACTTAAGAAATACAGTATATCCTTCTGTTGAGTTGATTCAATCCGTTCATAAGGATGTGATAAATTCCGTTACGATATATTCAAACAATCCGACACATCAGGAACTGGGTCGGATATTTCAAAGCTGCGAATATATAGATGAACCGGAAGTGTTAGATTTCATTGCATCAGATAAAACTACAGAGTGGATCTTCGGACAAAAAGATCCTGCGTCAAGGTTTATGAGTCCGCTGGAGAACCCGGAGAGGGAAGTTAATATGTTTCTCAGGAAATGCTACTTGGTCAGTGGTGAGCAGATCGGAGTGATTGTAGTGACTTCACGTGATGATCAATTATTTGCTGCCCTGATGTCGCCGGATATTTTAGGCGAATATACACTTTTAGACGCTTCTTCGAATATACGGGATCAGGATATACTGATGCAGGAAATTACTCGTCTGGGTTTAATTATAAGCATGACATCAAAAATTTCAAAATTAGATTCTATTAATACCATGAGTAATATTGTGATAGTAATTGCTATGTTAACCGGACTGCTGCTAATGAGTTTTTTTGTCCGTGCGGCCATTAACCGTCTCTTCGGCAGGTTTCGGCTTACACTTGAAACCGTGGAGCAGGTATCACAGGGTCGGTTTCATGTGCGGATAAATGATGACCATGATGATGAAATAGGATTAATGTCACACCAGTTTAATAATCTGCTTGACCAGCTTGAAAAAACGGTGGAACAGCTGATGAAGGAAGAACAGCAGAGACGGGACTCACAGATGGAAGCCCTTCAGTACCAGTTGAATCCCCATTTTATTTATAATTCTATGTATATGCTGCAATTGACCCTTGAGAATAACAACCTTTGGAAGCTGTCAGATGCGGTATGCTGGCTGGCTGATATTCTTCAATATAATGTAAATGGTACGTCTTTTGCTACATTTACCCAGGAGATAGATCATCTTACTACGTATCTTCGGTTCGTTAATGTCTTCAGGGAAACGCCGATTGAACTGACGGTTGACTGTTCAGCCGGACTTTTAGATTATACGTTCCTGCGTTTTGTTTTCCAGCCATTGGTTGAAAATGCAATTAAATACGGGGGCAGGGAGGTAAGTGCAATCAGCATCAAAATACGACAGTCGACTAGTATCTGTTATATTGAGGTGAGTAATAACGGAGAAGCTGTGCCTGATGATGTAGCTTGCCGTGTAAATGCTTTGCTGCTAGATCCGAATGAATATGAAAATGGTACAAGGCGCATTGGTCTTCGGAATATAGCCAGCCGTATCAGACTTTTTTATAAATCCGATGCTGGAATATGTCTTGTTCATGGAGAAAATACCCTTGTGCGGATACATTTCCCGTATGAAAAACCAGAGAGGTGATATTTATGAATACCTACATTCTGATAGTTGACGATGAACAGGTTGTGTGTGAAGGAACCTTGAACCGCATTCAACGAATGAAATTGGATGGTATCGAAGGAGCTGCATATTTTTTATCAGGAGAGGAAGCACTGGAGTACATTTATCAGAATCCTGGCAGGCAGTATTTAATTCTCGTTGATATAACAATGCCTGGTATTTGTGGGCTGGACTTAATCCGCAAGATACGGGAGCTGACAGAGCACCCCAGGTTTATCGTGCTGACAGCACATGAGGATTTTGGATTCGCCCAGGAAGCTCTTAGGCTTGTTGTGGATGATTATCTCCTGAAGCCTGTTATAATGGAACAGTTTCAAGACACTGTGCTAAAATCAATACGGAGAATAAACGAAGAAGCAACAGAAAGGAAAATGAATAGTAAGCAACGGCTGACTGATGCAATGGACACCTTGGCTTATGGCGGTCAGTCGGAACTATTTCCGGAATTCGAGAGGGAAGACGGGTATGGGGTGTGGAATCAATATGCTGTGTGTTTTATGAACGGCAGGCTTGAAAACGAGGTCATCTGTAAGGATAAGTACTCCATTTTACCATTTCATAAAGGGAAAGCCTTCCTGCTGGGATATAGTTTAGATACGGACATGCAACAGGTGGTCAGGGATATTATAACGCGGCTTCCTGCAGCACATGCCGGGGTAAGTACAGGCGGAGTGCTGCAAGAGATACCCAACTTATACAAGGAGGCAGAGCGGATGTTTGCGGCATCAGCTTTTATTTTAGGGCACAGTATTATCTTCGCCGCTGATGAAAGTCAAAAAAAAGCCTCAGTCAGGCTGTCGGAACAGGATAGGACTGCTCTTGAAAAAGCTATTAGGTGCCTGGACCGGAATGCGTTTAGAAAGGGCATGGAAAGGTTCTTTTTCGATGGCATAGCTGAAGAATACCAGCATAAGGCAATAGGTGAATTATACACATATGTATCCCAGCTGATTAAGAACTCCGCATCCCAGCGTGGATTGAATGCTGTATATCTGCCGGATAATATCAAGGAGTTCAAGGGAGCTGCGAACCTGAGGGCTGCTTTATATCAAGCTTTTGACAAATTATGTGATTCTTTTACGGAAAAGCTTGGCAGCTTTACGTTGGAGAATTCCCTAAAGTATATAAATGAGAACCTTGGCAATGTAGACATGGCGGTAATAGCTAACCATACTGATCTAAGCTACACTTATTTCAGCGAATTTTTCAAGAAAACCATGGGAATTAATTTCGCAAAGTATATTCATGATTTGAAGATGGAGCGTGCACGGGAATTGCTTCGCAGCGGAAAAAAGATTTCGGAGGTGGCGGAGATTCTTGGATATATGAATCCCAAAAA
>Ga0153953_1000515_pt1 | contig 13843 bp, 8 predicted proteins | sample TSNJ037MetaG_FD_104718 | JGI IMG/M metagenome (GOLD analysis project Ga0153953, IMG submission 104718) | Attine ant fungus gardens microbial communities from New Jersey, USA - TSNJ037 MetaG | ecosystem: Host-associated > Fungi > Mycelium > Unclassified | place: USA: New Jersey, Wharton State...
CCCTGCAGCATCATGGCGCATTTTTCCTGATACATGAGCTGGCGGTCCTGCCCGTCATCGGTGCTGAGAGAGTTGACGCCTTCCGGAAAATATCCTTTTCTTACCCAGTCCTGAATGGTTTCTGCCGCATACATAAATGCTTCGTCTGTAAACGCTCCCGAGCCGTCTGCTGCTGCCGCAAAACTTCCGGTGCCGCCGTAACGTGTTGCCAAATACATAAAGTACATGGAGCCGGTCCATTTTGAGCCGTTTGCCAGGGAGAAGGGCGTATAACCTGCTGCCAGAAGTTTATCACAAACCGCTTCAAGCTCACCGATGGTTGTTGGTACATCCACACCCACTTTATCGAAAATGGACTTATTATAGAAAATTCCCGAACCGCTTATTCCGCCATACGGAATGGCATACATTTTATCATTGTAGGTACACTGCGCGATTGCCGACTTCAGGAAATCAACATCACAATAATTTTCATACAGACTGGTAATATCCGATGCAAATCCCGATTTCATATACTCGATCATGGGACCGCCGCCCCAATGCATATACATATCCGGACATTGTCCCGAACTCATGGCGATTACCAGTTTTTCCTTATAGGAATCATTCTGTGTATGGACGAAATCAACCGTAACATTCGTGTAATCTGCCATAAAACGCGCAATGGCATCTTCTGTATTGGATTTAACGGGATCCTCGGTGGATATGTCCCACAACGTAATTGTGATCGCCTCATCCGACAGGGTAAGGCCATCCTTATCCGAAGAAGGACTTTCATCGCCAATATCAGCTGTGTCCCCGCTTTCTGCTGCTTCCTCGCTTTTTGTTGCTTCCTCGCTTTTTGCTGCTTCCCCGCCTTCTTCCACTGTGTTTTTGCCTTCAGTCACAGTTCCATTATCCTTATTTCCACATGCAGACAACATCACCAGTACGAACATCATGCTCAGTAAAACTTTGAAAATCCTGTTTCTTTTCATACGTCTCCTCCTTAGTGGTATTAAGTTATCCTGTTTCCTGTTTATGTTAACATATAAATTATTCTATTTATATCGAATAAATTGTCATAAAAATATAAATTTCTTACCTGTATTGTGGGTATTTCAGCCTTGCCGGAACGGGCCAAAAAGCACAAAAAAAAGACGGGTGACCTACAATCCCGTCTTTTTAATTCAATTACTGAATGTGTTTCACATATTTTTTTGATCGGTACAGCGTCAGGCAGATCAACAAAATAATACTGCACAGACTGACAATCATTCCCGCAAGCTTCCCTTCCGGCACATAATGCATTTCCAACGTATGGTACCCGGCTTCCAGATCAAAAGCAATCAACGTTTGGCCAAATAACTCCGGCATTACTTCTTCACCATCCAGCAATATTGTCCAGCCGGATTCATAAGGAACAGAAAGAATAAGCCTGCCCGCTTCTTCCATATTAATTTCGCCGCTAACATTTGTACTGTCAAAGGATACATTGGTTAAATGTGCTCCTGACAATACAGCCAACGCTTCTGCCAGGACTTCCTCGTTCATCCGGTAGATATCCAGGGAAATCCTTGCCGTATCATCCTCATCGTCTCCGTTGGTCAATACAACGGAAGCCCCTTCTTTCAAATAGCCAAGATAAAGAATGCATCCCTTTTTAAGGTCATTGTATTCTCTGGAATAATTACTTACATTTGCCGTAATCTTCCTGGTTCCGGTGCTGTCCACCAATGCATAATAATACCCCTCTTCTTCCGCCGTGAGCAACACATCATCTCCGGACTGGGAACCGGATACCCTTTCGAAAAGCACGCCTTCCACCCCCAGCTCCATGACCATATTGTTCTGCAGTTTTATGGTTTCCGTGGAATATCCATCCGGAACATCATAACCTTCCGGTGCCGCATAACCAAACGGAAGTGTGTAATTACTCTCATACAGCCATACGTCCCCGCTGTTGCCCAGTACAGAATACATAGCCCCTTCCTCTTCACCGTCTTCACCAAACATATACCCTATATTCAGCAAAGCAGACGTAAAAGCAGTTGCCCCATCATAACAATAATATACTTTACTGTGCCGCATTCCCAACTTTTCATACAAATCCGCCACATGAGAGTTCAAAGTGGAAGAAAAAACAGAAGCAGTAGGATAACCGGTAAGGATACCATCATTTTTCGTCTTTCTGGTAAACTTTTCAATACGGTAAAAATGCTGACCGCTTCCACTCTCATCCGGAATCAACGCCAATAGACTTTTATAATCCTCCTGCTGTTCCAGATAAGCTGACCGGCTTGTAGTTCCCACACTGGTATAATCCGTATTCATACCGACCTCAGCAATCACTGCCACAAAAGCAACGAAAGCCAGCCCCCTTTTCCATTTTAAATCCTTTCTGGTTCTGTACAGATACAGTATAATCCCATAAATGGTCAGAAATAACAGATTCAACATCTTCACGCCGAATGCATATTCTTCATACTCCACATACTTTTCACACCACAAAATGAACATAACCGACGCAAGATAACCATACAGAATATACTTCTCATCCATCTCATCCAAATGGCGAAAAGCCTCATAACACATGACAATAACCAAAAATATGTAAATAAAGGATTGCCTTGCAGGCAGCGAATCCGGATAATTAAGACCATGCCAGATAAAATCCAGCACATTAGTGGAAAATGCAAACAGCAGAACCCCTGCCATTGCCAGATATCCAAAACGCCTGCGCATGGGAATCCGGGCATTCAGCACATATAAAGGTACAAGAATCAGCACAGCCGCACCGCAATAGATATTCGGCCAATGATCCAGCCCCCTCTCCGTAACCACAATCATACAATGTCTTGCCAGCACATCAAGTATGGAAAAATAAGTTTCAATGGTCTCCGGAAACGGTGCAGATCCAAAATCTGTTTTTAAGATGGCACAAACCTCCGGAATCAGCAGAACAGCCGCCATTCCGCCAGCCAGCAGCGAATAAAGTATAAAGTTCCATACAATCCTCACACTCCTTTTTTCCGCCAGAAACAGATATATAAAATAAAGCACCAGGAAAATACAAATCATAATAGACAGATAATAATTTGAAAAAATACATAGCGCCAACGTCACACAATAAAGCCTGCAGCGCCCCTCTTTGACCATACGTTCCATCCCAAGAATAATCAAAGGAAATAAAATCACCGGTTCCAGCCACATAATATTCCAGTTATACGCTGCCATAAACCCGGACAATGCATAAAAACAGGAAAATAACAACACAGAAAAGCTCTCTGTCTGAAAATGCTTTCTCAAATATACATTAGCAGTATAACCGCATAACCCAATTTTAATAATTGTCAGATAACTCATAAATTCCATCAGATATTCCTGGGGAAACAGAAATGCCAGCCAATTAAGAGGGCTTGCCAGATAATAAACATACAATGCCAGGAAATTAGAACCGATCCCCACATTATAAGAATAGGCCAACCCTTCTCCTGCTTTGATCTTCTGCATGAACTCACTGAAGAAAGGCATGTATTGATGATACATATCAGAAAACAGAAAGCTCCGATCCCCAAAAGGATAGATACCTCTTGCGATAAAAAGGATGAGCATGACCGTTGCCGGCACCACAAAAGATAAAATGCCGCCTGCTTTCCTGAAATTTTCCCATCCGGGAATTATTTTACACCTTAATCCCATTATAAAGCATCCTCCGCTTGAATCATAATTTTTATACATATTCTTTCTGACATTCTATTATAGGATGCCCAAAAATACAATTGTTTTTTCAAAACTTCTGTTTACTGTACTGGTTCTTACGGGTTTTTCACTCTCCCCAACACAAGTTTTATATTAACATGAGTTCTTTTTGGGGAAACGCTGCATATAATAGTTGGTAGGGTTAAAAGAAACAGGAATGGAGGTAAACATGAGAATAGGAATCATCGGACGCACAAAAGACACAAAGAATTATGAAAAGTATTTCGCCGGAATACCTGCTGAACCATTAACCACTCTCTCGTTGGGAACTCTCCCTTCCTTTGACTGGGTTGTGCTGCCCGGCGGCGGCGATATCACACCGGCTTTCTTCGGTGAACGGGACTATGGCTCCCGCAATATAGACACAGAATTGGATATCCTGCAGTTTCAGGCTCTTGATTACTGTATCAAGCACAAAGTACCGGTCATGGGAATCTGTAAGGGGATGCAGGTAATCAATGTTGCTTTCGGCGGAACCATCCATCAGGATATGCCCACAGCATCCATCCATCAGTATATGGGAGCAGATCAATATCATGCTTCAAAAGTTGTCAAAGGTACTTTTCTTCATGACCTGTATGGTGAGGATGTGATTATTAACAGTGCACATCATCAGGGACTAAAATCATTGGGCAAGAATTTATGTGTCATCCAGTGGTGTCCGGAGGATCGCTGTGTGGAAGGAATCGCACATACATCCCTTCCCATACTGGGTCTGCAGTGGCATCCTGAGCGTCTGCAAAAAGATAAGACCACCATTACCGGTGATCCCCTTCTTTCTTATTTCGCTTCTTTGGCTTCCTCGGTTTTAAGGTAATCTCTTCCTTTACTTTTTGCCTGGTCAGGTCAAACAGGGACTTAATGACCGCTCTGAGTATATTTTTTGTCTGGTCATCCACTTCTTTCAGCGCCGTTATTATGCTGTTCATACTCTTTATCCAGTCTTCTGTAAACTCGATCAGGCTTTCTGCACTGGAAGCAGAAACCACGTTGTACAAGGTGTCCACAAAGGTTCTGATCTGCTCTTCTTCCAGAGACAATAACCATTCGTTAAAGGTTTGATTCAAAAACTTGCGGCTCTGATAGAGATCGTCCACTCTGCAAAAATCCCCATCCTTTACTTTCCATTTAAATGAGTTGTGCTGCGCCAGCCCAAAGGTTTTGCTTTCCACAACCTGATAATTTGAGTCATTTTCAAATATCATGCCTACCATGGAGGATTGGGGCAGTATCTTTACAATGCGGTCCGCTATCTTCTTATATCTGTCGCTCTTAAGGATTTCCGTACGGAATCCGGGGCCGTCCATCGTGTAAATTTTGCGGATACGGTCCTGAACCTGGGGAATACAATACATAGAGGCATAAACTGCCAGATTCCCGCCCTTGGAATGTCCGCCGATATAAAACGGTCTGTTAATTTTACCCATTACCATGTTAAGGTATTTTACACTTAGTGCCTGACCGGGTACAGGAGACAGAAGTACCATGTTAAAATCTTCTTTCCAGCCAACAATGGTTTCATCCGTTCCCCGATAGGCAATATAAATATTCCCATCCTCCAGCAAAAAGGTAACAGCTGAAAACTGGGACTCCTGTTCCAGTTCAATCAGATTGATATGGCAGTTCAGTTTTATGCCGCCAAAACGCTTTCCTGTTACCATGGCTTTGAACAGCGCTTTGTTATCCTTTACATATCTGGAATCGGCAAATACCCTTTCATAATCCCCGTGCAGCGCAATGTCCCGCAGGGTAACAAAGGGTTTATTAGCCCATACATCAGGGACCATACCATCGAATTTTAAATAAGACAGCTGGCATAATGCCAGACTGTCCACATCATTCATGGGATACTCCCAAAGTGTCCGGTCACCATATTCATTTAAATAATCAATCAGTGTACCTGACATACGTTACCACTCAGCCTCTTTCTGATATATCCACATACTCCTGCTCATCCATAACACTGCGGTAAGCCGGTCTGATAATCTTATCCATATTCACCAGCTCTTCAATCCTGTGTGCACTCCAGCCGACAATCCTTGCAATCGCAAAAATAGGTGTGTATAATTCCAGGGGTATCTCAAGCATGCTATATACAAATCCGCTGAAGAAGTCCACATTGGCGCTGACGCCTTTATAAATTCTGGCTCTCTCGGCAATAACTTCCGGCGCCAGTCTTTCGATCATGGAATAGAGTGCAAAATCTTTATCCCTGCCCTTTGCCAGTGCCAGGTCCTCTACAAATCCTTTAAATACCTGGGCACGCGGGTCCGATAAGGAGTATACTGCATGCCCCATACCATAGATCAGGCCTTTTTTATCAAATACTTCTTTGTTCATGATCCGTACCAGATAATCACGGACTGCGTCTTCATCTGTCCAGTCACTTACATTGGCTTCGATATCCCGCATCATTTCCACTACCTTGCAGTTTGCTCCGCCATGCTTGGGACCTTTTAAGGATGACAGGGCAGCTGCCACTACGGAATATGTATCAGAACCGGAAGAGGTTACCACTCTTGTGGTAAAGGTGGAGTTATTACCGCCGCCATGCTCCATGTGCAGGATCAGGGCCGCATCCAGTACCCGTGCCTCAAGCTCCGTATAGGACTTATCCGGACGCAGCATCATTAAAATATTTTCAGCTGTTGACAGGTTCCGTTCGGGACGGTGAATGTACATACTTTCCTCACATTCATAATGACTATATGCATGATACGCATATACTGCCACCATTGGAAATACACTGATCAGCCTGATAGACTGGCGCAGCACATTTTCCACGGAGGTATCATTGCAATTCTCATCATAAGATGACAGTGTCAGGATACTTTTTGTCATGGAATTCATAATATCATTGCTGGGTGCCTTCATGACAACATCCCTGGTAAAATTGGTCGGCAGTGTCCGGTTGTCTGCAAGGATACCCTGAAACTGCTCAAGCTCCTTTATGCACGGAAGCTTGCCAAATATGAGAAGATAAGCAATCTCTTCAAAACCATTTCTTTTACTCTTTAATCCTTTTAACAGCTCAATGACATCATAACCGCGGTACCATAACTTACCTTCACATGGTGTCTTCACTCCATTCTCCATTTTAAATGCATCAATCCTGGAGATATTGGTCAAACCTGCCAATACACCGTTGCCATTCTTATCACGCAGTCCCCGCTGCACGCCGTATTCTTCAAATAAACGCAGTTCCACCTGGTCTGTCTGCCGACACATCTTTGCATATTCTTCCAGATAATTATACTTATTATTCACTTATTATCCTCCTTTTTCCCTGAAATCTTTCATGTCTTCAGATGCCAGCTCCTTATTTGCATTGTCTCCGATCATTCTCATAACCTTGACTGCAATCCCTCTGTCCTCTTCTGAAATATCCTGATACAGACTCTCAGCCATGTCTTCCCGAATCGCCCTGAGTTCCAGGATAACCGATAATGCACTCTCTGTAGTCTCAATATGTACACAACGGCGATCCTCCGGATCCTCAGACAATGTCACCAGTTCTTTCTTGCGCAAATGATCCACTGATTTGGATACATTGGCTTTTGACATTCCGATATCCACGATATCCTTGGACAGATTCCTGGAACCGGAATGGGCAATGTAAAATAAAATATCCAAATCAGCAGTGCGCAGACCATACTTTTTCATCAGCCAACAGCATCTCTTTTCATAAAGTCTTTTATACTTGTAAAGGACTGTCAGCATATCAAACAGGTTGAACATGACTACCTCACCTTATAAATATTTATCTATATCAAAGATAAAAAAGAAACTATATATGGTTTACATTGAAACAGTTTCTTTGTAAACTAATTATGCACGTTTTGAGGGGATTCGTCAATAAGTTTTCGGTACTAATATAAAAATTTTATATTCCTGCTTTTATCCTGAACCGGATATATTTCAGCTTATCCCGGCTTCTTACTGCTATTAACAGTAATTGCCGTTCTTCAGATACAGCCTCCATGATCTCTTCCGCATCCCGGCATCCATACCGCACTTCCTCATAAAGGGGAATAAAGGCGAGGGGGATCCATGATAATTTTCCGGATTCCTTTATTTTTACTGCCAGTTCTTCCAGCGTACCGCCTTCCTCCAGAGAAAATCCAAGATATCCAAGCAGAAGCAGGTTCTGACTGACAACAGCGTTAAGCTTTCCGGCAGGAGAAAGCCTTCGATAGCGATATCTTTTCATCAGATAGTCCAGAATAAAGATCAATATAATACCGATTGCCAGAATCACCAGTACAAGTCTGAGTATGTGGTTATAAGAATTATCCCGTATGACAGTTTCTTCCGGCCAGGCAGGTTCTGCTTCCGGAATCCCGGTCAATATATCATAATCAGCCTGTTCCTCTATTCCTGCCATCACAGATTCCATATTCCCGTTTTGTCCGCTGCTCTCCGTTACTTTCCAGGGCTGATACCTGATACTGCCATAATCCGGTGTGGGCTCAAAGGGAATCCAGCCCACTCCCTGCATATAAACCTCCGGCCAGGCATGTGCCATTCCTGACCATACCGTGGTACGGGACAGGGATTTTCGGTCAACAGGTACGCTGAAGCCCTGTACATATCTTGCCGGAATCCCTTCCGCTCTGGCAAGCAGTACAAATGCCGTGGCAAAATAGGTACAATATCCCTCCCGGGTTTCCAGGAGAAAGTAATCCAGAAATTCCTTATCCCCAGGTATTTCCCCAGGTGTGAACGTATATGTATATTTTTTCAGCTCCCTTTCTATTGCCTTTAATACTTCGATATCATTTTCACAGTCTGCCGTAATCTCATCCAGCCAGATTACAACCTCCCCGCTCAGCACCGGTTTGTCAAGATAGATTTCTTCCATCCTGCGGCTGTAAGCAGCCAATTCATCTTCTGTTACCGTTATGGACGCATTTTTCAGATATTTTTTACCAAGTTCCCTGAGAAGTTCTTGATTCGCATCATTTTCTGCATTATATTGCCAGTTACTCTCTGCAAGTATCATTTCATAAAATTTGGGATGATCCAGATTCATCTGCATAAAAGAAATACTATATGCAGTACCCAATCCCTTTTGCTTCTCAAACAGGAATTCGCCGCCGGCATAAGAAACCTCCTGTCTGTCAGACTTAACATACCAGGTTTTCAGCGGAGCAAACAGATACCGGCTGCTTAATTCCCTGTATTCCACAGATATACCGGCAGTTCTCACATAGTCGCTTATCTGTTCAGGATCATGTCTGTATATCGCATACAGCGTTTCCATGAAATCCATCTGATAATCCCATTCATCCTCCTGGTATGCGGCATACCATTCGTTATCCGCAAAACTGTCAAATACCCTGCCGGTCAGGTACAGGTTTGTCCGAAGCTCATGATCTGCCTGCACCATTAATTCAGCCCTGTCCTTTGACGAAGTATCGCCGCCAATCTGTCCCGACTCTGAGAAACCGATAAAGCTGATACCAAAGCCGTCTCTCCGGCTGTTTCCTAATTTCTGGTCTGCCAATATCCTTATTTTTTCAAGTTCATCCATCAGACTTTTTACAAATTGCCAGTCATAGGGCTCCTGCCTGACAGGAGTTGCCAGAACCAGCAGAAAATAAAGCAGGAAAAACGGTAATAACCATACAATGATTCTTTTCCCCACATCGGATTCTTTCCCATGCTTCCATATTCTGTCCTGAACAAATTCCACACAGAACAGCGCCAGGCAGATCAGGACCAGACACACTGTCAGCTTCTGAAGCTCTTCTCCCCTGACCAAACTGCTCCCCATCCACAAAATCAGCAGTGCACAGAAGGAATATTTGACAGCAGGCAATCTTTCCACAGCGGTGGAAAAAAGTGCCAGCCCCAGACTCACACCTGCCATGGCTGCCATGTGATAACCTAAGAGCCATTCCATATTCCATTCCCCAACACCTGTCACCCATCTGAAGAAATCCGGTATAAACCGAAACAGAAACTCTTTATCTGACAACAGGAATACTGCTGCAATACCCAGAAGCGGGATCAGGATCAATATGGCTCTTCCCCTGACACCACAGAAAGAAAATGAAAGGACAAAGAGTACCGGCAGGAACACACATAATAACAGACCGCCGGACCATACATCTTGGGTAATATAAAAGGAAAATCCCTGTATCCCGATTGCGGTTATCAGTATAGTGATTATGACTTTATATAGTTTCGTATTTTTCATCATAATACCTCATCAGGTTCTTGTTCGGGTCCGATTGCCGTAATATATAAACGCAGATTATTCTGACGGACATATTCTGTTATATCCTCTTGTGTGATTACATAAACCACAACAATTTTTTCTTCTCTGGAAAGCTTTTCCAATATCGCAAACAAATCTCTGTTCAGTTCATGGACTACAAGGAAAATCAGGCTGCTCTCAGCAAGCTGGCGGCTACTGATCGCTTTCTCCAGGGTAATCTGTACCTTCTTCCCTTCCTGGAACATAACTGCGGACAGCTCCGGAAATACCAGTTCAAAATGACGCAGGTTCATCACGTCCTTTTTCTCAAAGGAGATACTTTCCCAAATCAGCTGTACGCCCGTATTCTGTGCGGCAAAATAATAAAGGAGCGCAATCCCCACCTCCAGGATCTTGTTTTCCAGGGGAAGATAAATTTCTTTGTGAGCAGACACTCTTTCCATATCAAGAATCAAAGTGATATTCTGCCTCCGGATACCGATTTCCTTCCTGACCCGGAGCTCGCCGCTTCTGGCCGTCAGCTTCCAGTTCACCTTTTTCAGGGGATCTCCGGCAATGTATTCTCTGGTTAATACATCATTTTCAACTTCGCTGTGTGCATTTTCCATTTCCAGCAGATTGCTCAGCTGCGGAAGGCTCTTAAGCTGCACAAGCTTCACGATCCTGGGAGAGACCAGTGCCCGTATTGTAGAAGGAATCTTATAGCATATCCGGAAAATCCCAAAAAAATCATAGAGCAGGATTTCTTTTACACCGATATCATATTCACCCCTGTACTTACATAAAAGCCTTGTATGAAACTGCCTGCTGCTGCCGGGAAACAGCAAATATTGTTTATTGTCTTCCATATCCTCTACAGATGAAAATCCTGTAAACAGCCGGACCCCAATTCCCGTATATACGGTAATATCCTCATTCTGCAGGGTAAAGCTGTATGGCATCGGCTGTCCGCATACAATATCCCGGGATTCTATCTCCTGATAAATCGTGAATCTGCAATATACATAGAATAAATAGACAGCAGAAATAACCGGCAGTATGATACAGGCATAAAGGAAGCTGTAGCTGATAACACCGCCATAATAAGTAATTGCAGCCAGGGACAATACACACAGGCCCAGCCAGACCAATCTTCTTCTCCACATGTCAGTACCCTCCGCCCGGTATATTATACAATCGGTACTTTAACCCGTAAAACGAGACTCTTTAATATGGATGCAATATTCTCCTGCTTTAACCTGGCTTCCGGCGTCAGGACGATGCGGTGAGCCAGTACCGGATGTGCCATAGCCTTCACATCATCCGGCTTACAGTATTCTCTTCCTTTTAGAAAAGCTGCTGCCTGGGAAGCACTGACCAGTGCCAGCAGGGCTCTCGGACTTGCTCCCAATACAAAGCGTTCTTCCTTTCTGGTCAGTTCAATAATATCTGCAATATAACCAAGAACATCTTCATGTACTTTTATATTTCTGACTGTTTCCTGTATAGCAACAATTACTTCTGCCGGACAGACAGGCTGTATCTGTTCATAGGTCGTTCCCATGATATACTGCCTGGCCATGCGGATTTCATCCCCGCGCTCCGGATATCCAATGGACAGCCGCATCATAAAACGATCCATCTGGGCTTCCGGCAGCGGATAGGTTCCCATAAACTCTATGGGATTTTGTGTGGCCAGAACCATAAACGGCCTTGGTAGTTCATATACGTTTCCGTCTACTGTTATCCTTCGTTCTGCCATGGCTTCCAGAAGGCTTGACTGGGTCTTGGGGGACGTACGGTTGATTTCATCCGCCAACAGGATCTGATTGACAACCACCCCTTCCCGGAATTCAAATTCACCCGTTTTCATATTGTAAATGGATACACCGGTAATATCCCCCGGCAGGGTATCCGGTGTAAACTGAATCCTGCCGAAGCTGCATGTAATTACTTTGGCAAGTGATGCTGCCAGCGTAGTCTTACCCACACCGGGTACATCCTCAAGCAATACATGTCCGCCCGCCAGGAATGCCGTAAGCATCAGATCAACCACGTCTTCTTTTCCTACGAATACGCGGTTGATTTCGTCTTTTATCATGGTTATGGTATTGTAATTTTCCATGGAATGCCCGTCCTTTTTCTCTTGGATTTCATTACTGAGCAGTAATTAAATTTATCCTTTGTGTTGTATCTGCATGGTGCTTATCAATTATATTGTACCAGAACACTGGTACGATGGCTAGTATAAGTATTTGGTATTTAAGTTTTATATTGTCAGCCGTCTCTCAAATAATCCATGGAATTTTTCAGGCACAAAATTCCATAACCCCAAATAGGGTTAGGGTAGCTGATTCTGGTGTTTCTTCGTGCACCTTTTTTCAGAAAAGCTTTGACACGCTGTCCATATAAAAAGGAGTCGTTGTTAAGTACGATGCCCCACTGCATCATCAATGCCGCTCCTCCTGTTACAAAGGGAGCCGCCATACTTGTTCCCGTAAAAGAGTCATACCCTCCTCCCGCTCGTGCAGATACAATACCAACAGCCGGAGCCACCAAATCAGGTTTTACATAAATATTGGTACGGGTAAAACCGCGCCCCGAAAACTGGGCTGCCGAGTCAAGAGCCCCATTATAGCCGCCGACAGATATTACATTTTTAGCCGTTGACGGTACGGTTAAGGTTATTTCGGGATCCGGTTCAATAAAACGTGTCTCTACTCCAACTTCTTCTATCGTTGGAAGCCATATATCAAACCTGCCGTAAACAATTTCAATCCCTGTTATTCGAATCCTCCATAAACCTTGGGGAATATTGGATTCCAGTTTACTGATTAGAAAAAATATCTCCTGATCCTCATTGTAATGAGTCGGCTGACCATAATATACCTGTAAAGATACTCCCTCTATATTTTTAATAGTAACCTTCTGTGTGGGGTCAATTGTTCCGGTTGAGTTTCCGCTTGGCAGAATCAGTTCCAATGTAAATTTGTCAGCAAAACTCTTCCAAAATGTAAGATACAGAGAGCTAAGACTTTCTGCAATTATAAATCCAACATCCTGGGTCTGCATGGGAAGCATTTTTCCGGAATAATGATGCCCCGCAGCGCCTTCGTTGCCGGTGGCTGCCACAATTACTGTTTTCCATCGCTCCGCCACTGCATTTATGTAAGTCACAAAGAGGGAGCTTCCGTCATGAGAACCGTCGTTCGTTCCAAAGCTTAAATTAATCGCAACCGGCATTGCAAATTCTTCCGCCTTGTCCAGAATATATTTCAACGCCCGCATGACTTCCGTTGTCCGCGCAAAGGATTCAAACCCCCTGTATCCCAGTTTAACAATAATCAGGGAGGCTTCCGGAGCAGCCCCCTTATCCATTCCTCCGCTTGCTCTTCCATTTCCTGCAGCAATACCGGCCACTGCTGTGCCGTGACCAACAACGTCCTGGGTCCTTACTATTTCCAGAGGTTGTTCACTGTTTATTGCTCTATTGATCTGCTCATTATCATATTCTGTTCCCTGCCTGAATCCATCAGGGGGACTCCCTTCTGCCATTTGATCCCAGATGCATAAAATTCTGCTGTTACCATCCTGATCTATGAAATCAGGATGGGTATAATCAATACCCGAATCAATGATACCGATCAGCACGCCTTTGCCTGTAAGATCATAACCATCCTGTCTTTGCACATCTGAAATACAGACTGCATTTATGCTTTGATTCAATGACAGAATCAATGTTATGGGAAGCTCCGTGTATTCGATTTCCTGATAGTTATCCAGTAAAGGAACCTGATCCCTTCGCAATGTAATGATAGCAAAGCCTTCACCAAGTATCTCTGCTATAACGCCTGACTCGGCTTCTACCCTGGATATGTCACCGTTGTATTTAACGATAAC
>Ga0153953_1000521_pt1 | contig 13770 bp, 12 predicted proteins | sample TSNJ037MetaG_FD_104718 | JGI IMG/M metagenome (GOLD analysis project Ga0153953, IMG submission 104718) | Attine ant fungus gardens microbial communities from New Jersey, USA - TSNJ037 MetaG | ecosystem: Host-associated > Fungi > Mycelium > Unclassified | place: USA: New Jersey, Wharton State...
CAGAAACAATCGTGTATGCTCTGGTAAACCCTTTTATATCAAGGGATTGGGAGTAGCGACAAGTATTAGTAAGTGAAAATAGGTAAAAATTTTTAGGGCTTTAATAGGCATGGGCAACAATCCCATGGTCGGGGCTACGGTAGCGGTGGCGGTGGCGGTGAAAGAAGTGAGCAAGTAGATAAAAAGCCCGTGGTTATGCGGTTTTAAAGTAAGACACTGTTCCGGAAAGATGATTTGGAACAGTGTCTTTTTCTTTTTTCAGGATTTGACACCCGTAGCTTTAGTGGGTGTCAAAAGAATATAAATGAGATCTTAATTATATTGGGTGTCTGACTTACACTTCTTGAAACCTTTTGGGTGTCACGGTTCTCCTTTTTATTTATGTATAGGTGGTTTAGGTTGCAGAAGTGCAATTCCAAATAAAAAAAGTCATACTATTAACAAATGATCAAGGAGGAAAAAACAATGTCTAAATTAAGCGTGAGAAGAAGAGGGAAAACTTGGGAATATTATTTCGAAGGAGCTAAAATTAGCGGACAACGTTACCGTCCCCGCAAAGGAGGCTTTCGAACAAAAGCAGAAGCAATCGCTGCCGGAAATGAGGCATTAACAAAATATTTTAACAACGGTTATTATTTTACTCCGACTAAAATGAGCTTCAGTGATTTGCTTGATCTTTGGATAAAAGAATATGGCGAGGTTAACTTAAAAGATACTACACTTACAAATTACAAAAAAAGAATTAAAATACATATTAAACCTGAGTTGGGTATGTATCAGGCAATAACATTGACACCAATTATGCTTCAGGAATTTATTAATAACAAAGCAAAGAAGGGTTATAGCAGAAATACATTATCTGTTTTAAAAGGTATTTTATCATCAAGTTTTTCTTATGCCGTATTAATGAATTTAATTCCAAGTTCCCCTATGACAAATGTTAAATTGCCTAGTCCAAGAAATGAGCAGATAGAATCAAGAACTAATCCACATATATACATTCTCCCTGAAAAAATCATTGATATTTTTGAACGCTTCCCAGAAAAATCATCTACCCATATTGCAATGATGAGTGGCTACAAAGGAGGGCTAAGAATTGGTGAAGCATTTGCCTTGACGTGGGAAGATGTGGATTTCAATAATAACACAATTTCTATTAATAAGCAGATCCAATGGAGTGAGACAGAAAAACTTTGGTATTTCAGTAAGCCAAAATACGATTCCTTGCGAGTTATCAAAATGGATCAAGATTATATGGCATTATTAATGAGAGAAAAAGAACGACAAAAAAAGGCAAAAGAATACTATGGTAACGATTATATTAAATTGTATATAAATGAACAAAAGCAATTAAATTTAGAAGGAGATGGAAAAATTATTCATCTTGTTAATATAAGAGAAAATGGTGAATCTATTATACCGAGAAGCATGCAGTATACCTCATCAATAATTCATCACAAAATGGATTTCCCGGATTTTGATTTTCATTCCTTTCGGCACCCGTATGTCAAGCTGGCGACACAAAATTTCTTAAATATTTTTTGTAATATAAATAATTACCCAAAGTCAGCTTTATGTTAAGAGCGGTACTTTGGGTAATTTATCTGGTAACAAGATTTACGGTTTAGGAAACTATTGCGAAGGTAGAAAATGCTTATACTATACTTGTCCATTGCCTACAACGTCCGGCGGCTTGGCGTAGCGGCGGCTTGCACTACCTTTCAAGCGAGCTATAAACTTTCAATTTTGCGCTACCTTTTCTGCGGGGTTAGTGCCGCCGTTGTGCCAAACCGCTCGTTATCGGCAGTGCTATTCGTCCATAGAGTTCGATTTTTTTATATCGTTTATGAAGTAACCAATTCCGCTATTTTAGCCGCAACATCTACCATTGATTCTTCAATAGTACTTAAGCCACTTCGCGAGCCAAGTAACGGACTAACTTCACGTAAATCTTCAAAAGTCGTATTATGTACAATAGGGACAAGTAAATCACGAGCTAGCAAAGCTGAAAGTTCTTTATCTGCTATTCCTTCTCCCTTAACACGTTTAAGAAATGAAGGTGTAACCAATACAATACCGACACGAGATTTTGTCAACCCTTTATCAATTTCACGAAGTAAAGATGAACCTAAAAGAACATCCTTTTCACTAAACCAAATAGTTACACCTTTTGATTCAAGTAAATCGTGTAATTCTTTAGCTGCGCCTTTACGGTCATCCCAAGCGTGACAAAGAAAAACATCTCGCAAATCTGGTAATTTCGAACGCTTCTCAACATTTTCACGCACAGGAGTAAGTGTTCGAATTTCCGCAGGAGTATATAAAATAGTAGAACCAACTGAAGACCAACGTGCTTTCGTCCTAGCTTGTCCGCCACCACTACTACGACTTGTAGAACTGTTTGATAATGAAGAATACGGTGAAGAATATGAGGAATAAGAGTTGTAACCTCGATAACTACCTCCACACGCTGGGCAGTTTGCCCTTCCACTTGCCGTGCGATGACCGTGAACTGGTGCTGTACATCTTGCCATAGTTTTATTCCCCCTATATTTTTTGAAGAAAATCTTATCCGTCTGTGTGTTATTGAAAAAATTCATATATTCATTTGGATTAATATTTAATTGTGTATTTCTGTTTTTTGTTCGCTGCCAAACCGCACTACGCTGTCCGCATTGCCTATAACTCTCAAATATACGCACTTTTCATTGCGTCAATCAGATATATTATCATATTATTCAAGCAGAAAGCGTTGCTATGTCAACGCAAATCCAGATATGCGCATTGCTTATTTTGTATTGTCTGACGTTGCATTGACGTAACTGATACAATACTGTTACAAACTTCCCCATATTTCTAATGCCGTCACACGACCACTATTTTTTATGTAAAACCTTGTTGCAGCTAGAACCTCTTGATACTTATCTGGAAAGTCAGTATTTTGGCTGATAGCCGGTTGTACTATAACTATTTTTGCAGTAAATAGCTTGTTTTGTTTTAGTGTTTTTTCTAAATCTTTATACTTGCCTTTTTTTAGCTCACAATGGGTGCTCCTACGCCTATAACGAATTTTATCAAGCAAAGTTCCTCGCGATTTAAGCCAAATGGTGGATTTGACAGCTTGTTGTGTTACTTCATAAATGTCATTCAAATCACCATTATAATTTCTACCGCTCATAGCTTTTACATGAAAAAGGACAACTTCAATCGTATTGTCATTTTCAGTAATTGTTATATAGTCGGCAATCTCTCCCTTTCCGTGATCATAAATTAAATACGTATACCCATCGTCCTTATTTAGAATTTCATATAGAGCAGTTTGAATAGACTTTTTTCCTTTGCTAGAGCTTCCAAATTCACGGCGTATATCTGTTTGATATTTATCCCAGTCAATACCGTAAATCTCATCCGACACAAAAACAACAGCATCCGGTGCTCCTGCGCAAATTTCATTACCCTCTATTACTGAATCATCGGTTGTTTTGAAAATCAAGGGGTTATTGTTTAGATATTCTACGAGCGCAAGCTGCTCACGTCCATCTTTCAAAACTATATTAGGCTGCTCACAATAATATCGCCCATCAAGGGTGAAATCGAAGTTATCTATAGTATCTTCGAGTGTTATAGAAAAAGTTATTTTATCTTTACTAATATTATGAATCTGTATATTAGCATCCGTTAAAACGATGTTTGTTAACTCACCCATAGGATTTATCCAGATTGGCGGAGAAGAAAATGTTTTATCTGAAAAGAACCCGAAAAATACCTTTTCAGGAAATTCAGTAATTCTAGTCGGGATTGGCATAAAATCGTAATTTGTATTTGTCTTAACAACCATAGAACTGTTCGCTATCTTCTTCCCGTTTTCATCACACCAATGGACATACTCTGGAATAAACATATATGAACTGCTCCATATTTTTGAACCGCTGCTATAACCTATAGTTATATCACCACTTATATCAGAAATTGCTTTACAAAAAACATGTCCCGCAGCATACATTTTACCACTTGTCGGGTCGATAGAGGCAGCTACGTTAGACCCAGCATATATCCTATACGATTCACCATTTTCAGCGAACCTGCTTTGCATTCCAGTATTAAACATCTCATAGTTTCGAAGTTCTCCGAGAACGCGATGTATCTCACTTCGGGGTATCTTGTCAAACCCATCTGTAAATGCTTCGGCAATTGCTTCATAGTCAATTTCGCTTTTCATCTGTGAATAAATGAACAAAAGAGAAGTTTCTTTTTGATAATGCACAATAAACAATAAATTTTCAATATCCATAACATGGTCTGTCTCAAGCCACCGTGGTCGAGCGGTTCCTTTTCCTATACCTATCACAGTATTCTCATGTTTGTTTCGATAAACTCTGTCACCTACACAACATGTATCAGGGAAAGAACCCTGTATATTGAACCCTGATATATTATAAACTTTGGCATGACAATTTGGCCGCAAGCTGTGTAGGGAAATTAAATCATCAACGGCTTGCGTACTATTGTCGCGTACATATTCCTCCAAGTTCTTTTTGACTTCTTCCTCTTTTCTAATAGTCCGTTCACTCATATCAATAATAATTTCTTGCCATATTGCATCACTAGTAAATAGCCTATTGTTTTCAATAACTAATTCATCATCATTCATGGCTATGAATTTCGCAGATCCAATATTTTCGGCATTAGTGCGAGCGAAGCGTCCAATAAACTGTAACGTACTAGCTAATGATTTGTGCGGAGTATGGACAGCGGCGATTTTCAAATTAGGGAAGTCAAAACCTTCGCCCAGCATATCGACACAGATTACACCATCTATATGCTTTTCTTTCAGGGCGATTATGCAAGACTTAATTGAACGGAATGTCATAGAGCTATCAATGCGCTTTAATTTCAATGAAGTTTTGGTCTGATATAATTCTTCAAGCTGCTTTGCCTTATTTTTTGTATCGGTTCTGACCATGAGGTAATGGTCATAGCCTTGTTGGCGGTCATTCAGAAATATTCGTTCAGCTTCTTTTGCTATAAGTATATCTTTTTCAGGAGCTTCTTCTATTGGTATATAACTGATTTCACCGAAAATACCATCACGATAGGCCATAGAAAGTGGGTAGGCATATAACAAATCGCCTCTAATCTCTTTTTTGTCTAACCTAAAGGGTGTTGCTGTAAATAAATAATGGGAGGCTTCGCTCATATTTATAAGTATCTGTTGCCATGTTGGTGCCGGCACATGATGTGCTTCATCTACAAGAACAAGATCAAAAACATTTTTAATGACTGATTCAGATATTGATAATGCGCATTGAGGTGTGGCGACAATAACCTCTGAAGATTCAATATCTTCACGAACATCATCTGTGTATTTGTTTTTTAGTTCGTATATTCGCGGCAGTGCAACGGCTTCTTCGAATACCACCGTTCTTTTCAATGTAATCAAGCCAGCAAAATCTTCACATATCTGCCCTCTTACCATTATACTAGGCGTAACGACGAGTACTTTCTTAGCATTCGTTATGTATGGCGTCATCATTAAGACAGATGTTTTGCCGGAGCCGGTAGGCATAACAATAATCCCAGCATTTCTCTTTTGCAGGGTGTGATATGCAGCAATAGCATGGATGGCCCCTAATTGAGCATTTCTTAATCCAGGCGCGATTTCTGTGCTAATCGGATAATGTAATTCATTATAATTGTCTGCAAAATAACTCACTTAGAAACCTCCTCTCTTTTGCCCAAATTTATTTTATGCGCTTGCGCACATCAACTGGCTTAGGTATATTTTTAGGAATAGCCCATGCTTTACCAAGCCGCTGGACACCTTCAATCCGCACCTTGCTCACGAAGAACTTGCACCCTACATTTCAGATATGCTCAATTTAAGCACGGCATTCCCTGCTACAATATATTCCATAGGCACCATTAAAACTGGATAATTCTGCATATAAGAACATTATATACATAGTAGCGAACAAAAGCAAGAAAAGCCGCGCTATTTCGGCAAACATATGAGTCAGCTCATTAATTGAACTTTTACCTGTCCACTGGTTGACACTGTGACATTTTGCAGATAGTTCGTTACAAGCTGACCAGTTTTTTGCGCATCATTGAGCGCATCACAAAATAGCTGATATTGCTGATTCTTCCGGTCTAATGCTTCAATGCGGCTGTTGGTATCCTGAAGCTCTGCCTGAAACGCCTCGCGTTTGTCACGACATTGCTGCAAGTCATCTTTGTCTGCTATACCCATCACAAAATCCTCATATCGGCCCTTGTTTGTTTCCATGAGCTGATTGATTTCGCGATCCAACTGTTTTGCTTTGATCGTCAATGAGGCCATCTCATTCTTGTAAGTTGACGCGGCAGTATTGTTGACTTGGACAAAAGCCTTGACCTCACGTAAGATAGCGTCCATAATATCAGGTTCCCGGATATACATGCCTGTACAATGGCCAGCGCCCAACCGATTGTTGCTGATACATGTAAAGAAGTGCCAATTCGCATTGCCGCTCCCTTTGCGTCGCTGCATTTTGCCCCCGCAGCAACCGCAAACGACTTTACCCCGAAGCACATTGTCCTGACGTGGAATATTGGTTTTGCTTGAACCTGAATCGACATTTGCTGCGATTAGTTGCTGGACAGCATCAAATATATCCCGGCTCACCAACGGCTCGTGCGTATTTTGAACGAGATAGTTGTCCTTGCCCTGTTCCAAATCGCCAACATAGACCCGATTGGACAAAATATCCTTTACGGTGCGGCTGCTCCACAAACCATTCCCCTTATTGTAATTGCCCTTAAGTCCGTGAGCAATAGCATAGTTGATAGGAGTGGGGATTCCTGCCGTATTCAACCGCCGGACAATATAGCTGATGCTTATCTTCCGGGACGCCATTTCAAAAATCTCTTTTACGGCAGAGGCTGCTTCCGTATCGGGAACAAGCACATGACAGTCGCTTTCAGATTTGCGGTACCCATATGGAGCGCGAGGTGCGACATACTTCCCGTCTTTGATATAGTTATCAAGAACAAATTGGGTTTTCTTGCTGATGTCGATTGCGTATTGTTCGTCCATTAAAGAGGTCAAAGGGATTCTGTCGCCGGGCAGCTTCCCGAAAGTGATGTTTGTCATCCCATCCAATGTATCAATTTTGTTGCCTATTGAAATGAAGCGAACACCTTTGCTGGGAAACAGCATCTGAACATAGTATCCGACATCAATCATGTCACGCCCCAAGCGAGACAGGTCTTTCACAATCACACAATTGATTTTACCGGCTCGGATATCTTCCAGCATTTCGTTGAACGCAGGCCTATCAAAATCTCTGCCACTTGCTTTGTCATCGATATAGATCCGTTCCAATTGAAGATCCCAATTCGCTTCCGCGTAATCCTCGATTAGCTTTTGCTGATTTTTAATGGAGTCAGACGGGCGATCGGATTTATTAACCGAGAGCCGGATATATCCGGCAGCCTTTAGAAGATCGCATTTTACAACTCCATTATCCATAAGATTTTTTCTGCTTTTACGTGCCAACATTGAGCACCCCTCCTCAAATTATAAAGGACTATGGCGGTTAACCATAGTCCTTTTGATAGATTTATTTAGATTTATGAAATCTGCTACTTATATAATGGCAAGCTCTAGCCCCTTGTTTTAGGTCATTTGGGCATACCTGTCCCCAAATCCGCTTACACGGTCTTAGTCATACCCATGCAACCATGTTAGCAGAACAAAATGTTTCACCAAAGTATCTGCAGGAACGGCTTGGACATAAAAATTTGAAAGTTACTATGAAGTACTATATTCATCTCACAGAAAAAATGAGTGAAAATGGTGATGAACTTATTAATATGATATATGGTACGAAAAACTAATCACAAAATCGTTATAAAGAAATAAAAAAGGTGATAAAAATTGATGGAACGACAATTAAGTCTCCTATAATACATACTTAAATGGCAATAGCACATTGGACTTAAGAACCGGCGAAATATTTCAGAAAAACGGGGGCGAATAAGGCTTTTTCAACATAAATCCCTAGTTGTTGCGGCAATGAATTTTGAACAGTCCTTAGACTATGCCATTTGGCGTAGATTTGACAATACTTTGAGATTTGATATGCCAAGCGATGAAGAACGAATTAAGCTTACCAAGAGAACAGACGAAATTGGCAGCGTCCATACCGCCGCGATTGAGGATTTGCGGAAGGAGCAGGATAAACTATGGGATGCGGCAAATCAGATTTTGGAAAAGCTCGCGAAAATAAAATAGCGGAAATATGATATATGCAACGTGTCGATATACGCCGCCTTCTTTTTTCTGCGGGTATTTTTTAGCGGCGAATAGCCGTGCACGCGGAGCGATCTGGGGGTCTGGGAGCGTGCCACCAGCGAGTGAGCAGGCCGAGTGTGGTCGGTCTGCACTGTTCGCCACACGTTGGATACGGGAATTTCACGCAATTGTGAGACCCGTGCTTTTATTAGAAACGGTACGTTTAATGCTTAATTACAATTTACAGTTATTAAATCTTTGCCAATCACATCCGCCACAGCTTTTGCCAACAACGGTGGCACCGCATTACCGACCTGTTTCATTTGAGAACCCTTGTTACCGCAAAATCGAAAATTGTCAGGGAAAGACTGTATGCGAGCTGCCTCTCTCACAGTAATAGCTCGATGCAAATATGGATGTGTGAACTTCCCTGAAGCTGGCGTGTCAAATCGTGTAGTAATCGTCACCGAGATTTCATTTTTGCCCATACGTGTCCATGTTCCGCTGTAAATAGATTTGGTTATATGTTCTTGTGGTAATACTTCTTTTCCTCTACCGGGAGGAATCATGCTCATACGCTGCATGGCAATCGGAGCATGTTTTGTCGCCACGTGATTGTAGAGCACAGTTTGTTCTCCGCGCCGAATTTCTTGATACTTGCTTTGTGGAGCATACCTATATGATTGTTCCTCCGAACCTTCACCTGATTCTAAAAATGCCAAATCGCTGATAGCATCCCAAATGGTGACAACTTCATTCTTAGGTGTGGGCAATGCCAGTGCGAGTCCACCCTTTTTCCCAAGAATAAAAGCTCTGCGTCTGCTTTGGGGGACACCAAAATCAGCAGCATTCAACACATCTGCACTGATGGAATAACCAATTCCTGCGAACAAGTTTCGAATTTCCTCTTTGAAAAATCCGCCTTCCGCTGTGAGTAAGTTTGGGACATTCTCCATTAAAAAGTATTCAGGCTTTACAAGGGCAACAACTTGGTAAAAATACTTAAACAAGAAGTTGCGCTCATCGTTTATCGATTTGCGTTTTCCTTTCTGCGAAAATCCTTGACAGGGGGGTCCACCGATAACGACATCAACTTGTCCGATATATTGACCGAAAATTTCTTTAATGGAGAGCTTTGTAATATCAGCTACAATCATATTGGGGTTGCTGCGGTTTTTTACATACGCTTCTGCTATGGAGAGGTCATATTCATTTGCCAACACAACCTCGAAGCCAGCCATTTCAAATCCGAGGGACAATCCCCCAACCCCTGCGAATAAATCAATTACCTTAGGCTTCGTCTGCACGTTTGTATTCCACCCCTATCTTATTCTGTCCCATGCGTTCCTGAGCAATTGCAAAGTATTCATCGTTTAGCTCAATTCCTATAAATCTTCTGTCAGAGTTTTGTGCTGCTACGCCAGTACTTCCGCTACCCATAAATGGATCCATAATAACATCTCCCTCGTGCGTTAGCAGTGAGATAAAATGCTCCATTAACTGAACGGGTTTTTGTGTCGGGTGTTTTCCAGCTTTTTTTTCGCCATTTGACACAACAGCAGACTCATAAAAGTCATGCATCATTTTGCCGCCGTTATTAAAAGTGCCGGTTTTTGCTTTGTATGTAAAGTAAACCCACGCCTCGGTTGAATTAACAAAGTGTAGGTTCATATTCCGCGGCATAGGGTTCAGCTTGTGCCATATGCCTGTTGTCTTGTAATATAAACCGTTTTTTTCCGCAAGGCGGATAAGCGTTTCGACTTTGATTATAGACATAAACACCAGCATAGAACCGCCTGGCTTAAGAATACGCACGGACTCCTTAAAAAATTGATCCATTGACTTAACCCATTCATCGTATTCAAGGTCGTCCCATCCTGCAGCACCAAAGAAGTTTTCACGCATTTTTTTCAAATTAGTGGATCGGTTTTTCATGAAGTTGCCAAGATTATATGGCGGATCGGTCAATATTAAATCAACAGATTTCGGATTTTGAATTTTCATCGTTTCAATGCAATCGCCTTTATATAAAATGATTTCAGCCATCACTCACGCCCCCTTATCACTATCGTATTACTCAAGTGCGCTCTTTCCACTTTTTACCCAAGCATCAATTTCAGACAGCTTAAACTTCCACTGTCGTCCGATTTTATGTGCAGGTATGTCCGTCTTTTTTATCCAATTACGGACGGTATCCTTGTTCACACCAAGATATTCCGCAACATATTCGAGACTACTCCACTTTTCATCGTAGGAATTTGCCACACTACCACCTCTTGAGCCGTTTTATGAAGTATATCACAGACAATAGTGCAAAGCAAGGATTATTTTGTATTTACTATGAATAAATATGAATGATTACGCACAATGCTATTTTGCTGTATACAAGTTAAAATAGTTGTGATATAATTTTTTGTAAAGGGGTGAGTTTATGAGTTTATATCAGCCAATAAATATTCCGATTGACTTGGGTAAAAATGAGCTTTCGCCTGAATGTGCATACTTTTTAGGAGCAATCTTCTCTGCCGATGAGTCGTTTATCTATGAGGGTAAGCGTTATTGGCTTGCGCCAGTACGTCATAACTATGGGCAAGATATCAACAAAGAAATCTTTGAGCATATGCAACTTCTTCAACAAATCATTGGTCGTGCTAACGGTATGATTCTAACCAGAGACGAAATAAAGGCACGAAATTGGTTTAGCTCTGCCGTCATTTCACGCGCATTTGCAACCAAACAAGGATTTGCCGCCATCTTCGAAAGCGAAGAATCCACCACGATAGATTTTTTTCTCGATGATGTACGGTCGGCAATGGATAAATCACCACAGGATGTAATCCAAGCTTTTATTGTCGGTGCGTTTGATGGACGTAGTGCCGTAGACCCAAACAAAGCGAAAAACCAAATCAGATATTTAGCTCTCGATTGCGAAAATCTTGCCGCTGCTGACTACTTACGCACCTTGCTTGAAAAGCTGGAGATTGATTTTAACTATAATACTTCGCGCGACCGGCTTGAGGGTGGACTGCCAAGAAAAGCTCAGCTTCGTGTTAAAGGCAGTAATATGTCAATATTTATGGAAAAGGTCGGTCTTGTATCTCCTCTAAAATTTGCTTTAATTCACTCCATGCTTGACCAAAATCTCTTTATTCACAACAATAACCGCACGCTGTGGGGGCTAAAGACACTGTCCTCACAGCCACAAAATGATGCAACATTTGAAGAAATCATCACACCAGAGTGGCGAGAATACGAATTTGATCTTGATACCATGCTCTTAGAAGATTTGTCTAAGAATCTATATGGGGGAGATCCTAACTTTAGCTACTCGAGCACACCAAAAGAAAAGGCAGAATTAATCGACACGAAAGGACGTAGATCTTATCGCCGCGATCGCACAGTAGCAATTAACGCACTTGTTTTGGCGAAACACAAATGCGAAATCGATGGAAATCATCCGTCTTTTATACGCAAAAACAGTAACCTTTTGTATTCGGAACCACATCATTTAGTTCCCCTTGGCTTTTATGCGATGTTCCCTGTGTCGCTTGACGTGGAAGAAAATATCGTTTCATTGTGTAGTAATTGTCATAACCAACTACATTACGGCAAGAACATCAGACCGCTTTTATATGAACTTTACGAAGCGAGAAAAGATTTGCTCCGCTCGGTAGGAATTGAAATTACTTTACAAGATCTTTATAAAATGTATAATGCGTAAGTGTTCATACATCAAGTCATTTGGCGATCAAAAGTTTTTCTGGCAAACTATTTATTTTGGACAAACCTCCTTGACAAATCTTATAAGAGAAGAAGATTTTGATAATACTGAAAATACCACGTCTGATTTGAATGGTCATGGAACGGGCGTTGCGGGAATTGTTGTATATGGAGATTTTACCAATCATGCGGATTCGGCGCATGTTTTTAAACCTCTTGTGCGTATTTGTAATGGAAAAGTTATGCTTGATGACAATGGCAATTCATCTTACATACAAGATAAGCGACCAGAGTAAATTATCAAAGAAGCGATTAAATATTTTCACAGGGAATACCATTGTCGCATTTTTAATCTTTCTTCTGGCAATGCTGATTATATTTATAATGACGGCAGACAAATGCCATGGGCAGAACTAATTGATCAACTAGCCAGAGAACTGGATATTGTAATTGTAATAAGTTCGGGGAATGTTTCGGAACCAGCTATTCCAACCTTTACTTCAAGGCAAGAGTTTCAACAAAAATGCAGAGATCAATTGTTTTCTTCAGAACATAGATTGATTGACCCTACTACTGCCGCTTTGGGTATTACTGTCGGATCAATAACGAGATTTGAAGAACCAGATGATGCTCGATATGGGATAACAAGATTATCTGCAGGAGAAAAAGACTATATGTCAGTCTTTACACGTGTAGGCAAAGGGGTTAATGGCGCGATTAAACCTGAATTTGTTGACTACGGCGGAAATTTTGCACTACATCAAATCCCACGAGACAGTGATCGGTGGCAAAAAAGTGACCGTTTGATAATGGAACCAACTTTAAACCACACATTAGATAGAATTTTTAAAGGCTATAATGGTACAAGTTTCGCAGCCCCTCACGTTACACATATCACCGCAAGGCTCGAAAGAGTTTTGGAGAGACAGATTGGCGAGCCCCCTTCTGCAAACCTACACCATATGCGCCAGAAATAGCTACATTCCTAATGTCGGGATTGTCAAAAATGAAATCCAGAGCATCTTCATATAAAGCTAAATCCACACTATCAACAGGTGTTAGCTTCTGAAATTTGTGTTTATTCTCTCCCATTACAATACCCCATTCCCGTTATATAGATCGTATCAGCAAATAACTAGGCATCCAATATTTTTAGATACTGCCAAAGCCGTTCCTCCAAATACTCCGCAACCATCGCCACCATCGGCGTGGCGGTTTTTTCCTTATAATAGCTGTCAAAGCAGGCATAATACCGTTTCCTATCTGCAAATTTTACATCAATGGACGGATAGCCGCTCTGCATCAGCATGAGATTGATAACCAGCCTGCCGGTACGCCCATTTCCGTCAATAAATGGATGGATGCCTTCAAAATCCAGATGGAACAAAGCGGCATTCTCTACGGGATGGCGCTTGCTGTCTTTCTGTCCTACAATAAGCTGCTCCATTTGAACTGGCACCAAATATGGTTGTGGTGGTTCATGGTAAGCCCCCATAATCATTACAGGGATTCTTCTGTATACCCCTTTGTCGTCCGGCCTGTCCATCAACACAAGCGAATGGATTTCTTTTATCACCCGTTCAGACATCACAACTTTGTCTGTGACAAGCTGCTGGATGTATAAGAAAGCATCCCGGTGACCCACCGCCTCCAAATGGTCTTTAAGTGGTTTTTTATCAATCGTGACGCCCTCCAGCACCAAGGCCGTTTCCCGGAGTGTAAGCGTATTTCCCTCTATGGCGGTGGAGTTGTAAGTAAACTCCACAAGAAATTCC
>Ga0153953_1000537_pt1 | contig 13591 bp, 16 predicted proteins | sample TSNJ037MetaG_FD_104718 | JGI IMG/M metagenome (GOLD analysis project Ga0153953, IMG submission 104718) | Attine ant fungus gardens microbial communities from New Jersey, USA - TSNJ037 MetaG | ecosystem: Host-associated > Fungi > Mycelium > Unclassified | place: USA: New Jersey, Wharton State...
CAAATTTTCATTTGCTCCGTAATATTTGCAAAGCTGTTTTGTTTCCAAAATAGTTCGCATTTTTGTTATGTTGAACATTTGCTATACCTCTCTTTATTCTTGTTGGTGTTGTTTCTCTTAGTTACAATATAACGATAATGCAATACTATTATTTTCAAAAACAATATCGGCAATATAGTCATCAGCTCCAATTATGAAATCCACAAAATTTTCCGTTTGAATATATTTTACATATTTCTCTCATTTGTATAAAAGGTGTCAAACCGCCGTATCACCTCCTGAAATAAGAAATTAACCCGAATTATTCACGATAATTCAGGTTAAATTATAATTTTTTTTAAAAAAATCAAAATAAAACTTAACATTATCCAAATTTCTCCAATCACTAATGCTATATTCCAAGTCGTCCATATTATAAATCTTCCCACTTAACGTCCCTAGCATAAATGGAGAATGTGTCGCAACCATAAATTGACATCCCAATAACCTAGCATGTGAATTTAATTTTTCAGCCAATTTAACCTGATTCTGTGGAGTAAGTGATATTTCAGGTTCATCTAATAAATATATTGCATCAGTTCCTATCATCTCATCAAATATCTTCAAAGAAGTTTCTCCATTAGAGTACTTTTCTTGACCAAAAACAATATTACCTATTAATTTCTGAAAGGCATAAGAATCTGCTAATTCATATCTCTCTTGTTTTGACAGTCCCATTATTTTTTTTTCATGAATAATACTTTCTTCTAAAATAGAAGCTTGTTGTATCTTTTTGATTTCATACAGAATATCTTCACTCTTAATATAGCGACTGTGCGCTGGAATTTTATAAATCGGCGCTCCTTGATCATTTTCACCCAATCCATAAGAACACTCATCAATGAAATCATAAAAATATGGGTTATAATTTACTTCTTCTGCACCACGCATTTCAAGTTTTTTGGCCAAGATATTTAATATGGTTGACTTGCCAGATGCATTATTACCGTAAAATATAGTAATATTATCGAACAAAAAACAATCGATTTCCCTTCCACTAAAAATATTATATGGATAAAGATTGGGATTTTTAACCTTTCTATCTGATAACTTGAAAGTCGAAATATATTTCATTCTTATAACTCCTCTTATAATAATTTTATGACTAAGTAAAACAGGCTATGGATTTATTATTTTTTATCGTATAGATGTGGGCAACATCTCTGATGGATTCTTCCTTACCCCATTCCATCTATTAAGTTAACAGTTCCATATTAAGTATCGTTTACCCTGTGGTATGATATCAGCAGAGTCTGATGTCCGAAGGTACTGCTTTTGCTCCTTTTAGCCAACTTACCTTTGATTGCTTTGAAAGCTTTCGACTCGGCTCATATTCCACCATTATATATTTATCTAACTACAACTATACAATCAATTTTTTAAATAAACAAGTCTAAAATCATTTCCGCCAGTCTACCTTCATCTATATCCTCCGCACTCAACATCGGATAACCCGGAAACACAACACGTAGATCCTCTGTAACACCAATAATAAAAATCATGAGCACATATAGTAAAAAATATATACCTTTAACTTTCAAAAGTGATTTCAGAATAAATCTAATCTCGATATGCCTTCCAAAGAGAAAATATCTCCGGCTGGTGGAAAGGGACACATGCCCTTCGATGAACAGCTGCAACGCATTTATATAATGCCGGCAATGGACTAAAACTGACAGCCGATCTGCTAGGTCACGGATCCTTGGATTCAACCACTCATTATTATGACAAGCTTGTCATAAAATTTACATGGTTGCTGATATGGAACTCAAGCGCAAAGTAATGGAAAAAGCAGGTTCTGTCGGTAATGCTTCATATAAGTATAAACCCTCAGCTGATATACTCAGTTTTATGGGCAGTTTATAAAGGTACATTGGTTATGTGCTTAAGCAATGCAATGACTTATACTATATTTAATAAAAAAGAATCATTGCAGCACATAACCTGGTTAAGCACATAATTCTTTTTATGTTCTATAGCACATAAAAAGAAGAACTGGGTACTGATTAATTCTATCAAGGGAGCACAAGCTAGTGCTGTTATTTACAGTATCTCGGAAACGGCAAAATTGAATGCTCTCAGTACTTATAATTACTTTTGCTATCTACTTACAGAACTACCAAAACTTTCAGATAAGAATGGATATATAGATAAAAACTCATTAGAACCACTATTGCCATGGGCAGTCAATCTGCCGGAAATATGTCACAGACCACGCCGCTAAAAAGCGGCGTTGATTCTAACTAGGGGCGGATGGTTTGACGCTTACTAAGTAAATGAATTAACATATTATTATTTTATGGATGGTGAAGAACAAAAATCTTCATTTATCCTCTTGACTAACACAAACATTAAAATATCTTATGCATTTTGCATAATGATTTAGTATTAATAAGTCTCTTTTTATACTTGCGAGAGTGATTTTATTGCACAATGTCACAACAAAATTATTCATCTAAACCTTTTGAGTATGATCATGGAATAAGTTATTATTATTAGAAGCTTTTACCCATTTATTATGCTATTTATATTACCTGTGTATAGAAATAAACTGTCTTAGACACGGTAAGTTTTGGAGAGGTTAGTTTTATAGTTATTTTACTGGTACCTCTTTTCAAACCTAATAAATAATTGCAATCGGCTCCCCAAACACTTACAACGCTTTTATCAGCGGTTGTTAAAGTGCCTTTAATATCTACCACACTGGATGAAACGCGCATACCACTAGATGTGTGATATTTGTCGTAGGTTGCTGTTGGTTTAATAAGCACTTTCTGACCCTTTGCTATATTAACAGGTCCTTTAGGATATTTTATTCTCAATTTATACGTATAAACTGAATCTTTCTTAACAGTATATGTAACGGAAGTATTATTTTCTACAGCTTTTTCTCCAATTGCTGCCTGTGCTATTACGGGTGAGAGTAAAGCTAGCACCATGGTTATGCATAGAATGAAATTCAATTTTTTAATTTTTACCATATTAGATTCTCCTTCATTCTTCTTACTTATTCCATAATTTTGTAGTATGATTAAAAACGTCAAAAGATCTATATGAATAATTTTGTTGTGATATTGTATAATAAAATCTCTCAAGCACTCATGTTCCGCTAGACGGGGATACGTTATGATATGAATCGAAATTACGCTCACCAGAACCAGTGTCTTTTTTTAATCACAATATATGCGATAATTAATCCGAGAGATAGTAATAAAATAGCAATAATAATAATGAACCAATTAATAAAAGAATTTGATATTTTGTTTTGAGTTAAAATGTACTTTCCGTTGTAATCAATTGAAAACATATTATTTTTTTTAAATGTGTCTATTTCCTGATAAGAATTTTTACTAGTATTAAATAAATACAAGTGTGAATAATTATTTGAGTCGAATAGCTGTATATGAATCCTTCCCGGCAAATGATTCCCATCATTGGCAAGAATCTCAAGTCCATCCTTGCTGGTTGTCATAGATATTTTTGTGTTTAGTTCATTATTAATATTTTTAATATCTCTGCCGTAAATAGTAATGGAATAGCCAGAATATTGTATAGTCAGATTTTTTTCTGTTCCATATAATTCTTTGAGAATATCAGCGGTAACAATCTCACATTCTTTACCATCGACGCTTATTCCTCCGTTATCCGGCATATCTTTTATATTTTTTAACAATTGGCTTGATTTAGTATCTAGCTGGGCAACCCTCTGTTTAGAATTCTCATTGTCTTCATTCGGCTTTTTGCTGTCTTTATCGTTGACAATGATACTGATGATTTTACTTGTATCCCATGTAGAAATAATAATTGATCCCGAACCCGGACTTAATGCTTTCACAAGACCGTCTTCGGAGACAGACACAATTTCATTTGCAGTTGACTTGTAGGTGACTTTTTGGTCTGCTTCTTCCGGAAGGACTCTTACAGACAATTGAAAAGTGTCGCCTGATTCAAAGACAAGATAATCTTTGTTAATTTGAATATTTTGAGTCGCAGTCTTTACGGTCAAAGACATAATTTTACTAAATCCGCCAGCCTCCGCAATAATATTTACAGTCCCTGCAGAAATTCCAGTTATCTTTCCGGCAGAATTTATAGTTGCTACTCCAGGATTACTAGAAGAAAACAAAATGGTCTGACCGGTCGCATCCTGAGGCAACACGGTTGCAGTAATATCAACTGTTTCATCTACTTTTATTATATCCTTGAAATCCGAAATTTCTATACTGATAACCGCTACTTCAGGTGTTGATGATTCCGTTTCAACCGGTTCCTCTGATTCCCCTGTTTCCTCTGGTCCTTCGCGTACACTCAGAGTGAATTTTCTGGTAACGCCTCCAGATGAAACGCTTATAACAGTTTTACCTGGGGAAACGGCGGTAATCCTGCCCAACATATTAACAGTGGCAATGTTAGTTTTACTGGACTTAAACTTAACAGTTTGCTCTGTAACATTCGTTGGTAATACTGTAACTATTAGAAGCTGGGTTTTTCCAGAATACATTTCAGTATCATAGTCTCCAAGGTCGATATCAGCTACAGGGGCAGTCTCGCCGGAAGTTTCACTGGACATCTCTTTGGAAGTTTCGCTGGGCTCCGTAGCGTATACTACTGTTGTATTGAGAATAATAATTAAAATCAGTACGGAAATCATTAGCTTTTTTAAAAATTTCATACGCTTACCTCACAAGTATCCCAAGTGATTCAAGAAAATAATTGAAATAGGTTACCTCATCATATTTTATTCTTACTTCCACTACTGTTCCATTGGATAAATTACTTTTTCTTCCGGATTTGCTTACAAGATAGTTTACGTTCGGCTCAATATCCAACCGAAAATAACTTCCCTCGCTTTCGGAACCGCTCTGACCGTTACCGTTATTGCTTTGTTGGCTCGTAATATCGCTGTCGATTCTAACCAGTTTACCCGGAATTGTACCATAAACCGATTCCACCAAACCCGCAACTGCAATGTCAACACTATCTCCCGTATTAATAAGTGGCACATCATTGACATTAACATATGACTTAATAATGTAAGTATCGTTTTCGTTGGCAATACTACCAATGGCGTCTCCTGCCTGTATCACCATACCATCTTTATAATCAGCGCTCATATGAACAATCCCACTGGTGTTGGCCATGATCTTATACTCGGACTGTCCTTCCGCAATGGCCTCACCCTGTGTTTTTGCACTTTCCAATTCTGTGGAGGCGTTCGTGATGGATTCACCGATGGATTTTAACGTTGAATGATAGATTTCAGATATTTTCCCTTCATTTTTCTTTACTTCAACTTCAATTTGTACATCCGTGTATCCATATTGCTTGTATGCATCTACGTCTATAACGCATTGTGCTACTTGAGATTTATAGGCTTCAAATTGATTATAATAGAGTGAATCGTCAGGATTTTGAGCATTAAAATAATTGATATTATCTTCAATACTTTTTTGCAACTTTTTAAATTGTTCAATTTGTTTCTTGTAAATCTCAATATTTCCCTCGATTTGAATCTGCTGTATACTTAAATCAGTACTTTTAATCAAAAACAACAGCTCGCCTTTTTCAATATAATCACCATTTTGAATTCTCATTTCGCTTATTTCACCAGAATATGAAGACATAATATAGTTCTTATTAACGCTCTCAATAATACCATTACCTTTGACTATATATATCTTTGGAGTAAGAAAACTCCAAATCAGAACACAAACCAAAAGCCCTGAAACAATCAGCACTATCAAATACCCAAAATATGGAGGATTTTTTTCATAAAGGATACGACTGTCCTTTAAATCAGATAAACTTTTAGTTTCCTTTGCCATAATTCACCTTTCTTTCGGAGCGGTAAGCAATTTTCTTATAATTAAGTAATAGATAAGATTGCTAAGAGCAAAAATTATTAGACCGATAATATTTTCATAAAGTGATATCACACCAATAATATAAATATCTATAGCAATTCCAAATGCGAATAAAATGATAAACCACCTTACATTCCGTTTGGCAACACCTTTAAACATATTTTTAACATACTGACTAAAGATTATTTTAGGAATAAGTATTATAAATAGAATCACAATAACTATTGTTGTAATTATATCGGGTAATTTAATGATCCAGTCATCAATAATCCATATTATCAAACATAAAGTGCACACAATATCGAATAAAACTTGAAAAATATTGCGTTTCATATTATCATCCTGTATAGATTTATTTTGATCCGTAAAAATATCTTTAAATTTATTAATCATTTTTCTTCTCCATAAAAATATCAGCAACTATATCATCATCATCATTTTGGTCAACAAAGATGACATAATTACTGTCACTTAGTTTTATATTTTCTTCAAAAGCAATAACAGTTAATTTATCGAAAGCAAGTCCTAATTTTGATTCTGGTCCTACAAAGTGTGCATACATACAATCTTTTATACGAATAATCGAATTACCATAATAAGGTCTATCGACGTTATTTATATAATTATTAGTCTGTCTTAAGGCTGTCGTTACAATTTCATGTTTATCATCAATAATCTTCTTTTTATTATGCTGAATAATTGGACCGATTGGAATAGCTCCTTTTGCTCTTATATAGTTATCCATTTGGATAATTATCTTATCCAAACTTTCAAAATCCTGCTCTTCTAGCTCTTTTGTAATTACGTTTGACAGTTTTAAAGTTTTACTTAAACTGAAATCAATTTTACCCATTTTTTTCTCCTTGCTTTTTATAATTTCCATGATCAGACTCACCATTCTAAAATGATGAGCCTGATAAATTTAAACTTGATAAATCTAAAATACGTTATACTTACCTAAATAAACTACGGCTGCCGCTCCACCAATAATAGCCGCTGCCGCCAAAACTCGGCTCACAGTTGCGATACTAACTCCTATCTTCACAGCAAAAGCCGCCATTGCCGATTTCGCTGTTGCTTGAGCCATTGTAGCTGCTCCGGTAATCCAAGCCCACATTGTTTTTCCATTATATTTAAATTGAGAGGCAAGTGTCTTGACTATTGCAAAAGTCCCAGCCAAATTTCGCAAATTTTTCGTTAATCTAGTAAATTTCCAAGCAGCACCACCATCTATATACTCCATCTCATCACCATTAATAGCAATGAAATTTTTAGGCATTACAAGTTTTCCTTCATAACAAAGTTCCATATTATTCTCCTTTCCGGCACAATTTTAATGCCTATTTTAAATTTCTTTGCAAAGCAAGATGGCCAGTCTTCTTTTGCTTATGGTTATGTAAACTCTCGCGAGAACAACCACCAATGTTAGGTATAAATAATTTCATCATTGTCAGAACTATCTTGCTCTGATATATTCAATTGCTCCTCGGATTCATCTACCACATAATTTCCTTGCTGCATTTCCCATAGTTTGTAGTACTGCCCATTCAATGACAGCAACTCATCGTGAGTTCCTTGTTCAATGATCTCGCCGTCTTCGAGAACGATAATAGTATCACAACTTTTTACAGTCGCAAGTCGATGAGCAATAATCAGCATGGATTTGTTTCTGAATTTGTTGTAAATCATATCAAAAATGATGTTTTCCGTGGCAAAGTCCAGATTGCTTGTAGACTCATCCAATATATAAAAATCGCTATCTTTGAGGAATGCCCTTGCTATAGCAATGCGTTGTTTCTCACCACCGGAAAGCCCTGCTCCTGCTTCCTCCAGATATGTGTAATATTGTAATGGTAACTTTCGGATAAATTCATGGGCATCTGCCTTTTTTGCGGCTTCTTTCACCTCATCCAAAGTTGAATTCATTTTCGTCACACGGATGTTGTCATAAATGCTTTTGGAGAACAATTCTATCGTTTGTGGCACATATGAAATCGCTCGGCGAATAGACTCATTGCTGTATTCGTTAATATCTGCGCCGTCAATCAGGATGTCACCCGTCTCCGGCTCGTAGTATTTCAAGAGCAGTTTGGCAATGGTGGATTTGCCGCTTCCACTGGCTCCCACCAATGCAACCTTTTTTCCTTTTGGAATCGTAAAAGAGAGATTTTTCAAAACAGGTTTTCTATTACCATATCGAAAAGTTAAATTTCTTATGGTAACATCCCCAGATACACTGTCCAACTTATTGAGCGCTTGTCCGTCTTGTTCTTGCTCATAGTCCATAATCTCTGTCAGACGGCGCATAGAAATATTGGCTTCCTGCAATTGAAGCTGCAAATCCACCAGTCTATTTACCGGTTCCATAAAAAATCCTGCCATTGTAATAAAAGCCATCAGAGAACCGAGGGTCAGATTGCCGTTTATGACCGACATAATCCCGAAATACATTAATATCATATTTCCAATTGTTTGGATGATACTGGCGATAGATCCCTGCGTATTAGATAGCATTCCCTCTTTAAAAGATATTCTCAGGGATTTTATATATTCTTTTTCAATGCACTCAAGTTCCGTTTCTTCATTGGCATTGCCCTTTATGGTCTCTACCGCCCGAAGCCCCTCAATGATTTGAGAGTTAAGAACAGAATCCTGTTGCATTTGTTCTTCATTTATTTTTTTATAAGGTTGTTTAAATATAAAGACCAGAATGATGCTCACAATAGTCAATATGGCAATTATGGAAAACAGTCCGCCATTCATGTTGAAAAGGATTACACCGGTAATCAGTGCCATGGAAACATCCATAATCACTGTAAGAGCTATATTCGTAAATACATCTTTGATTGTGAAGGCATCGCTGAATCGGGTAATGATATCTCCGGTTTTTCTTGTGGAGAAAAATTTCATGGGAAGTTTATAAATGTGTTCAAAGTACCCAAGCATTAAGGGAATATCAATTTTCTGCGATAAATACAACAACATCCATTGGCGAACAAATCCAATCAGTACCTGAACAAGTGAAATCACAACAAATATAATCATAACCATTAACAGGGTATTTTTGAGTTTGTACGGTAATATCTCGTCCATGATTATTTTGTTAAACATTGAGGATACGATGCCAAGAATCGTCAGGATAACTGAAGCGATAATTGTGTAGGCAAACATCTTTTTGTGCGGAGTCAGAAGTTTAATAAAACGCGAATAAAGTTTTTCACTTTTGTCCTTCTCTAGAGTAAATTTGTTGTTTGGCTTTAAAATCAAGAGAACACCAGTAAAATCCTTGAAAAACTCGTCTACTGTAATCCGCATAAAATCTTTAGCCGGATCACCAATTACAACATATTTTTCTGTTATTTTAAAGACAACCACAAAATGTGTCATACCTTCTTTTGTAATTATATTTGCAATACAAGGGAGCGTAAACTTACTGTGAAATCCCTCACGGTCAACTCTGACCGCCTGTGAAACGAAACCCAGTTCATCTGCACATTTGCTAAGACCTGTTAAATTTGTACCCTTGAGGTCTGTACCCATCCTATCCCTGAGCTTAGTAATCGTAGTCTCTTTTTTATAATAAAGGCAAACCATCGCAAGGCAAGCAGCGGCACAATCAGTGTCATCGTGCTGTTTTACAAATATTTGTTTCATTTGCGTCTCCCTAAAAATATTTAGTGTGTATGTGTTTTCACCAGGGCCTAAATCCTTTTCTCACTGAACTTTGACAATCTTTTCGTTTTTGACACTACAATACTAAACTACCTGCCTATTACAGTTATGATCTTCTACACATTCTTCTGTAAGCTCTGCTTTCTAAGAACACAAGTCAATACTTTTGATTCCTAGTGATATTTATTTCACTGGTCTGGTTTAATATAATACTATATCAAAGAAACATATCTGGTCGATTTTTCCAAACCTCCAAGTCGATTCACTCTCATTTTTTCAAATCTTTCAAGTGATATGGATATTTTCAAGGTCGAAAAGAGTCGAATATTTCCATCTTCTGCTAGCATAAGAGCAAACATAATGTTATAATCTTTTAAAACAAATTTTACAGGAGATAAAATTATGGATGATCGAATTAGGGTTATTATAGTAGAAGATAATGAAGTAACGAGAACAGAATTGAAGTCTTATATACAACTTCATTCAAAATTTGAATTATATGGAGAAACTGGAAGTGAGAAAGAAGGACTGGTATTGTTAAAAAAACAAAAAGTTGATGTAGTTATTCTTGATTTGGAGTTATACGAGGGCAACGGACTAAGTTTTGCGGAACAAATGCGGAAGTTACCTATTCGTCAGCCCTTTGTTGTTGTCACAACAAACAATTGTTCGGATTCCATACAGCAATACTTACGTTATGAACTAAAGATTGATTTTATCTTTCAAAAAACCAATACCTGTCACAGTCCGGAACAGATACTGAATATAATTGAAAAGGTATATAAATTTCACGGGAATTCAAACCCTAAATCAGCAGACGAAAAAGAAATATTAAAAAAACGTATTCGGAAAGAACTTTATAATATTGGATTTACTACCAGTTACATTGGTACGGAATATTTAACCGCCGCATTGTTAATCATATTTAAGTATCCTGATGCCTCACTGCAGGTTTCGAAAACACTATATCCAGAGATTGCCAAGCAATACAACACCAATTCTACAAATGTAGAAAAATCAATACGCATAGCAATTGAGCGGACCTGGAATAATGCAAACCTGATGGCACTTATTAAACACTATCCGTACGAGGTGATAAACAAAAATGGACGTCCAAGTAATAAAGAATTTATTGGAAATATGAAACAAAAATTATTTGGAACATAAAGTACGGTTATCCTAAGAGCCTGTTTAGTATCTTTCCAAGCCTGACAATTTCTGGTATTCTGGTATTATGTATAGAATAAACTAAAGGTTGTGAGTTTATGGGACAGCTTATCCAAGCGATATAACGCATTTGAAGTAATGCGTAATACCCTTGAATCAACAAAAAAGGTAACACATCCCCGCGAAACGGATATTTATGATATATTTTGCGCTATCCTATATCGTGAATGCGAAGGTTGTAGCTGGCGTTCATTGCCCCATGATTTTCCCAAATATGTTGTCATCCCCAAGCGGTTGATTGTCGAACGTTCTTTTGGTTGGCTTGAAGATTATCGCTTGTTATGGAAAAACTGCGAACGAAAGATACATAATACAAGCTGTTAAAATGGCTTTCATATCATTATTGTTGAGGAGATACTGAACAGGTTCTAAAGGTAGTATGCGTTATTTATCAGATAATAGAATACTGTCTTCTGATATCTCTGATCTTCTGTTAGCTTCAAACATTCTTCGGTTCTTCTTATCCCATATGATACTGATACATTTTGTAAATCCGGTATTTTCTGCATATTCTTCTAATTTGTAGGTTGCACAATATGCTTCAAGCAGATTTTGGATATCCGAAATTCCATGTCCGGTACCGCCTTCTGTATTGCCTCTACAACCAAATTGATTAAGTATATGAACTGGAAATGGAATTCCATTATCATAAATGTCAATCTGAAGCACTTCATCAATGCATCCAATTGCCAGCAAGATATTTCCTTTCCGATTCTCCTTCTTTTCAATTGCCCGGAATGCATTACGCACTAGATCACCTATCAGTCGTAAGAAGTCTAATTTCCGTATCTTATTCTTTCTCAAAGCATCCAGCAGGGAAATGCTAATAAATACATCAAAATTAATTTTTTTCCTGAAAGCTTCTTTTTGGTATAATTGTAATCGTTCATCCAAAACATGAATTCCTGTCATTGGAAGACATTTGTATTGCATATCATCTATCTCGCTTTCATCCATCTGCCCCTTACATAACTGGTGTACTTCCTCTAAAACATTTTGGAATCCAGGAGTCTCCTTATCCGCTTTGAGCCGCTCCAGCGTAACATACAAAGCGGGCATTACTTCTTTCGCCTTATGTAACCTTTGTGCCATCTGCTTATTGTCTTCATACAAAAATTTCTTCTCCCGTTCATTGAAATACCAGTCAATAACCCAGAGTATTCCGAGCATAAATCCAATAATGAGAATAGTAATTGAAATATGTGCTAATCCTATTCTTAAATCTCCAATGTGGGTAAATAATCGAGAAAATTGAAATATAATTCCAACAATAATTATAGCCCATTTTCCTCTTTTTTGCTCGAATATTCGTATAATTTGAAAGTTTCGATTAAGTGTGTAAACAAAAGCCAATGGTAAGAACCGTAATAGATAGCCGTAAAACAAAATAAGTACATAATATCGCCCATCCAGTTCTAAGTTATAAAATACCACAGAATAAACAATGGATATTATCAAACCACAAAATGCTTGAATAATATTAGATCCCATAACCATTGAAAACATTACTGAAAATCTTTGTCTTTTCAATACCATCAAATAAGCACAATATTCTGCCGTATCAGATATAATTCCCAGCATATACCACCAACTTCCAGCTTTTTCTACCAAAAGCCAAATAAGCATATTAATACTTAAGCATATCATTTTGGCGTAAAAGCTTCTCATATTTTTCCACTTTATCTCATTCAATTTGTCGAGAATGCATAATGAAATTATTCCCTGTAGCAGAACACCTATCGCATCCACCAATTCACTCAATTTTTATCTCTCCCTAAACATAATAAGGATATTATATCTTGAAATGAATATGTTTACAACCCTACTGTCCTTCTCGAGTTTCCGCAGAATTATTCACAGCTCCCGATTTTACCAGCATCGTTATAAACTACTTTCAAAAATTGCTTTAAATATAAGGAATCCTATCACTTTTTGTAGTAAAATTAAGTTGCCAAACAAAAATCTCACTAAACAAAAAATGGTGGATTCCCTATGGCTAATTTTACATCAAATACTTACCAAATGAAACGAAAAATTATAACTTTTTCTAATAAGATTTCTAAACAGCTTTCTAAACCCGATCGTAAATTTACCGCTGACATTACCTATGGCATGTTGGCTTCTAAAAGCTGCCTGCTCACAGACATTGTAGACCAACTTCACGAATCATCAAAAAAGATCAACATTGTAGACCGATTGTCCAAGCACCTGGAACGTGGTACTCCGGCAAAAGCCGCCGTTTCCTACGGGCAATTGATTAAAAAATGGGTTCCCGCTAATCGCATCAAATGGAAAATGTCATTGTTTTAAAAACGGGAAAAATACGTAGCTTATCTTTCCATTTGAAAGTCCAGATAACTACTTCCATAAAAATACATTTATCTGTTACTGACCTATGGCACCATGGGGCATTCCATGATGCTTGCAGCCTTGATAAAATCCAAAGAAGATTTGATCAAGGCTATAAAATCTATTTTTCCAGATGGTATATTTGTTTACCTCCAAAATTTATGCAGCCATTGTATAAGAGTCATTTCATCCACCCTCCTTCACGAAATTTACAAGAAATTTATCATGAAAATTTCGTGATCCTGGTCGATGCTAATTTACCAATAAGTCGATTGAGACGTTTTTCTTTTCCCCTTTGGTTTGAATATCGCTTGTGGTAAGGCAGACATTCGCAATCAGCTTTGCTACTTGCTAACGAATGTTTATCTACGTACAAGTCGATGAGAGTCGAAATCTTTTGGCTCTGTAACAAAAGATAGTATCAGATCCAGGGTAAACAA
>Ga0153953_1000538_pt1 | contig 13591 bp, 17 predicted proteins | sample TSNJ037MetaG_FD_104718 | JGI IMG/M metagenome (GOLD analysis project Ga0153953, IMG submission 104718) | Attine ant fungus gardens microbial communities from New Jersey, USA - TSNJ037 MetaG | ecosystem: Host-associated > Fungi > Mycelium > Unclassified | place: USA: New Jersey, Wharton State...
TGATGATGATGCGAACGGCGAAAACCGAGGAAGCGTATGTGTCATGTTCAGGCTCAATGTCAGAGTCGACCACAACTGTGGAATACGAATACATGCTTTTCTCCAAGAGGCGCACACTTGCGTGAGTACCAGTGGTGTACTATTCTTCATACCACCACCCTCCTCCTCCTGCTGCAGGCAAAACAGAAAAACATTGGAAAGCACTTCAAGAGGAAGAAGATCAATCGAGCTAAACGTGCGGATGAGGTGAGATTCCTATTCAACATCTCAGCAAAGCCACGGTGAAAAAACCAAAACATACACACATGCAACATAGCCGAACGCAGTTGGGACATTTAGGACACTAGACAACGACGAAGACGAGGAGGTGTTGTTATATAGACAAACTATCAGCACCAGCCTGGTAGACAACCAACTTTGACCAACAGGGGAGTAAAAAATATGGGGCACCGATCGATCGATCGAATTCTAAAGAGGGGGCATATATACCCAAGAACATTACGGGTGCTATCGATCCTAAATTAGCTGCGAAAATCTGTTATCTTTAATTAACTATAGCGTCCAATTCACTTTTGCTGCCGATCAACCAAACGCTTTTTTTCATTTCAGTGAATCCGAGAGATTCGATTCCGAGACCTCCATGGGGGAGAATGTGAAAGAAGGTCTCCCTCCAGCACAGGTAATATGCGCGCGTGGGCATATGTGGACATCGGTGCTTGACAACATCTTTTTCGGTATCTTCCGACACACCCAATTCCGCGGAACGCTCAAAATCCCTTTGTTATAAACACCGGAGAGAGACCGACATGAGTCATCCATATTTTCCAAGGCAAATATGTATTTACAAGCACCGCCTATGCCATGGACACCGTGGAGAAGACCCGTTGTCTAGATAAGAAGCCAATTTTCAAAACAGAAAAAAGAGAGAAAAGTAGACGGTCTGTTACTCCACCCCCATCAAGTCATTCAGGGTCCTTGTCTCAATGTTATATTGTAGGGATACCGACAAAAAGGCCTCGGGGCGAAGGCCGATGGAACACGGATGAGTCGGATTCCACGGGTAATGAGCGAATACGTGCTAAGTTTGTTGCAAAGTACTCCAGGTCCGAGGGGGAAAGATTAACAGGCACGCTCCCTCGGAATGGATTCATCATCCCCATCATCCTCGTCCCAATCCACACTCTCGAGCGCCGCTTCACCCTCATCAAAGAGTTTATCCAAACCTGTCAAGCTCTCAAGATACTTTTGATCGTTGAACGCTTTCAAGAGCATATCAAATCCCTCTTTCTCGTACGCTCGAAGAACCTATCAATTATGGATCATCGGATGATACGAGCAGGAAGAGAAACGGCTTACAGTATCACTACACCCCGTACATTTGTCATATGCTGCACCCACAAGAGGTAAATTGCGAAATTGGGCGAGGAAACCACGGAGTTGATGGGGAACAGCACCGAGGATGCTCTGATCTGATTGAGCGGTAAGATCTTGTAGTTGGTGGGGAGGAGGCGCTGGGGCATTGACGCTATCATGGGGGTCTTAGTCAAGTGATCGCAAAGAACAAAAAGGACGGACCCCTGTGGATGTTGAAGAAGTGCAGCTAATAGTTCGACAGCGGTAGATGCCGCGATAGGAGCTAGCCCAGGGCGTGTGACCGTGCACATTTGATCCAAAGTTCTATCTGTAAGAGACTGATTATTGAGCGCGGTGAGTAAGGCTGAGTCATGAGGGCAAAAATTTGGCTGACGTACGTCTGTGGGTGCGACGATGTCATTGCAGTAGTAACATCCGAGGCGAGGCGAAGAAGCACGTGCACCATGGCGCATGACAAGGAAAGAGTCGAACCCGAGGGCGGCATTAAGGACAATCTGAAAATGATATAAACGGAGGATGGATGAAAAAGGAGGATGGATGAAAAAGAGGAAGCCCTGACCTTGTTTTTGGCGGCACTAACGACGGTGGGAAGCCACCTGCTCTCTCTAGAATCCATGAGAAGGAAGATGGCATCGTGTTGGTCGATGAGCTGTTCCAGCTTGGCCACGTCTGCTTGTGCTTTTTGGATAGAAGAGGGATTATTGGGAATTGGATGACCAGGCATGGGAATGGCAAGGGTATGACCTGTGGCGTTCTGACATTTTTAAAGATGAGAAGAATACTTATTTTCGAGAGGAAACAACGCACCACGCCGGGGAAGATGGAATGAAGACGGGCAGCGGCACATTCAGCTTTTGGTTTTCCGCCGTTTAAACAATCTTGGAACTCGAAGAGGGGCTGTCGGACAGGATTTGAAAAAGAGACACGACCCGAGTCGACGAGAGTGATGGTGCGAATGCCCCAAGCCATGAGAGTGCGCGCAACGTAGCAGCCAAGCGTTCCCGCGCCGAGCAGGAGACACTTTGTAGCAGCGATTGAATCGAGGTTGAGGGAGGGAAGGATTCGCCAGCGCATGAGTTTGAGGTTGAGGTCTACAGCTTGGTCGGCGAGTCTTGTGGGGTCCATCATGGGGGCCAGGTCAGCGAGTCGTGGGCCCAACTGGCCGCGAGGATTTTTTTCCCAGCCAACGGCAGAAAGACGGGTGGTGGGCTGTGGATCGGAGGTGAGGATGCCAAAGCGACTTTTCCAGTGGCCGTCGGGGGGGAGTTCGAGGTCGCGCCAGCAAAGAATACGAAGACGTGCAGTTGTGTCTGGATAGAGTTTACGGAGGTAAGCAAGGAGATTGCGGAGAGGCCAGCCGGGGTTTGTGGGATCAGCACAAGGATCGATGAAAGCGATGGTCTGGTCATGTGGAGGGACAGACGCGGACCAGGAGGGATAGTCGTCGAGAGGGGTGACCTGGGCATTGTGGACGAGGAAGAATGGGAGGATTGGGGTCCGTGCGCGAACCACGGCGAGGATGGCTGCAAGCTATGGACGGGATGATGAGCAAAAACGTGAGAGAGAGAAAGCGGATCAAAGACTTGCCGTATCAGGAGAGAAATGATCCGCGGCGGAAGACCAAGCGTGAGAAATCTGCCAGGGGGGCTTGGCAACAAAGGCGGGAAAGGCGAACCAGTAGTAGTAGCGGTAGTGCTTGAGATCTGCAAAGGAGAGCAGGAGAAACGACATCAATTCGGCCGACGACCGGGCTTCGGTGATGCTATTCCACATCATCTCGGCATGCTCATTGAACAGCGCCGTCTTGTCTGCCGATCTGAATTCCTCCAGCGTATTAAAGTTCTTGAGCATGCCGCGGACGACCACAGTGCCCAGTCGAGGTCGGATGTCGGACTCTAAAGCGTGGTCACCAACGGTGAGGGTGGCGCCGAGATCGACGACACTGCCCGACTCTCTATCGGTGAGCGCCCGGCCGACGGAGTATGAAGCGGAGATGTGTACGGCATCGTCGGAGAGCTTGTAGTCGTTAATCTTGAGATCGCTTAGCGCATGCCAGAAGCCGGGCTGCACGACGGAGCTCAAGGCCACAAACTGCGCGAGAACCATGATGATTTATCAAATACCATTATTTATCACTCAAGTCACGTGCAAACCTCGTGCCTCTCCCTCCTCCTCGTCGTCGTCGTTCTAGACGATGCCGCCGCTCGCAGCACCCTCACCACCCGGTCTTGCAGAAGCCACCAGCAACTCCCTTGCTGCATGGCAGCATCACCTCGCTGAGCTGTTTCGCACCGCCAAGGACAGATTCCCTGATGTCGTTTGGGCTCTCACTGCCGACAACAACAATGATGACGACGACAACGACAACGACAATGTCCTCGAAGAGGTCTGGGGTCACAAGGGTGTGTGTGTGCGCATGTGTGTGACGTGCTTGATGCTCACTGCACTTGTTAGCCATTGTCTACGCACGCGCACCTCCGAGCTTCCAGAGCCGCTATTTTTCCTTCAAATCTTCCTCCTCTCCCTCCCAGTCAGCCCTTTCCCTCGCCCCCTCAGCCCCCAGCCCGTCTCCCGACCACCATCCACCGACGCCCTCAACTCCTGCCCCAACTTCCTCGCTGCTCCGTATAACCTCCTCTATCAATCCCACCCTCTTTGCCAATGAACTCGAGTATCTTTACACAGGCCAGGGCTTTGGCGAGGCCTTTGAGTTCCTCTTCGACTCGGCAGGCGCACACGATGAGCCCGACCGCCCCGACGATGTCCGCATCGACAAGTTGCGCAAGGATCTTGTGTACATGTGGCGCTCTCGGCTATACTCTGACGTCCGAATTTCTCTCTCTGGCAATTTTTCTCCCTCATTGCAGGAAAGTACGACGGCTGTGTTTTCCTCGCACCGATTCATGCTGGTGTCTCGGTGTCCCTACTTTTATGATGCCCTCTGCACCTGGCCCTCCAAGGACCCTCACCTGCCCACACTCACCCTCCCGTCGCCACCCTTCACTCCTCCCTCTCTTCACTTCACCCTCGGCTTCATCTACACTGGCACCCTCGTCTTCTCACATCGCACCTACGATCTCGCCACTGCTTTTGCCATCCTCAAGGCTGCTTTGTATCTTTCCCTCCCCTCCCTCCACGATGAGATCCAGGCTCGTATCGCCCATGAAATGCTCCATGGCCTCTTCCATGCCTTTTTGCCCTTTCAAGAGTACGAGCGTCTCACTCAGAGCAAATGGGGTTCTGGTGGCTGTCGCTGTCGACAATGCGCACGCCGTGCCCCTCGTGTCCTCGAATTCTCCCTCGAAGACGACGTCAAAAACACTCACCTTGAGCGTGGTGCTCGTCGTGCTCTCGTCGGTCTCTTCGGTGAGGGCTGGTGCACCCAAGAATTTGCTTCTCTCGATCCCAAGCTCCGCGAGTCCCTTCTCAAGGGTGTCGCCAAACGCACGACCCCACAAAACGTCTTTCCCCTTTTGTTCGCTGCAGAACATGCTCTCGCTAAACTCTCACCCATCATCGACGCTTGGTCCGACATTCCCCGTGAGATGTTGCTCAGTGCAAGAAAATTCATCGATCAAGTCATCTGTAAAGAATCAGAAGCCGCTTTTGCAAGTGAAGAGTGGATGGAGATTATGGAGGCCGATGGTTCCCGTTTCGACGACTCCCAACGTGTAGAATGGTCCATGGCTGCCGTCCTGCGTGGTGTCAAGGAGTCTTGGGCTCCATCCCTTTACCAGGTATTTTCCATTCACGTGCATACCCGTCATGTCTAACTCACCTTCATTTGTTTCCTAGACACTCGTGTCTTCTATTCTTCTCAAACCGCACCCAACCGAACCCAACTCCCCTTTCCTCTCCTCCACATCCCAAATTCGACAACAAGTCGATCAAACTCGTATCGATCTGTCTAAATGGATCAGCAAACGTTGGCTGCAAATCAGGCAAGAACACGGGTTTGACGCCCTCGAAGGTTGGGCAATCAAGGAGCTGAGTGACTGTGAGTTTTCAATGCGTCTTTCTGTCCACGCCGACATCCTCATTCATTTCTCCTAGATATGGAAGTTCCGATCCAAGATCTCCTCAGCCCCACGCCTCCAGCTCGGACTTCACCCCGCAATAAGCGCCCCATCTCCTCCCATCCCCATACTTCTCGTATTGATGCCGACAGTGAAGTTGCCAGCAGTATGCGTGTCAGTGTCCTGAGCCGGAATCACGCTTCACGACATGGTGGAACAAAGGACAGCGCCAGTGTTCACTCCTCTGCCAGTTCGATCCGTAGTGCTACAAGTACAACGAGTACTAGCTCTGCTGCGAGTACTAGTTCTGCTGCTAGTGACAGCACTGTTGGAAAGTCTTCAAGAACTGATACCATCAACACCGCAATGTCACCTGCTCGTAAAATCGTTCAGGATACTCGAGCCCGAGATGCTGCTGCTGCCATTTCTAAGGAACGACCAGACTCAAAACTGACTCCCGATACGCCTCTCATCGGCTCACAGGATACCTCCACCATATCCCTCTCACCTCAAGTTGACGACTCCAAGGGTGTCTCCGAGATTGGAGCTGCCTCTGGGGATGCAGTCAGTGTTGCAGCTCCAGACGCACCTGCCGAATCTGTTCGATCATCGCCTCTGCCGACAAAGAAGGTAGTCATCACGCGGGCATCCCTTGCGAGCATGTCTTCTCGATCTCCGGGATCTCCGAGTCCTTCATCTCGGAATGTCAAGGCCACCTCAGCAGCTTCTATCCGATCTCAGGCTGCTTCTACTGCGGCTCGTAGATCTGTTGCAAGCCGTCAAAGTGGTGTGAGTGGTGTGAGTTCAAGACCTGTTTCTCGATCTAGCACACAAACATCTTCTGCAAGTACGCTTTCTAGAGTTTCTACAGCACGATCCTCTACTGCCACAAGCACAGTTTCTACCACGACTTCATCTGTGTCACGGCCTGCCTCGGCTGTGTCTACGGCGTCTTCTAGTACGACTTCGAGCGTACATCCGCATCGAGTGTCGACAATGACTGTTGAGAGTGCAAAGACCTACAAGACTGCGAGTTCTAGACTTTCTTCGACGAGCCCTCAACCGCGTAGTCGAAAATCTTCCGCTGCTTCTACTTCGAGTGTTCGGACCGCCGGTCAACCGCCCATAACCACGTCTACTAATAGGGTTCGGAAAGTTTCTGGAGCCTCGATTCACTCTGTCAGCAGTACGACTAGTAGTGCTTATGGTTCCGTTAAGAGTTCTGGATCTAGGGCTCAACGCCAGGCACCTCCTCCTGTGCCTCCGATCGATCCTACCAAACTTAGCCCGAGCAGTGCAAGTACAAAATCGACAGTGTCAGTTCGATCGGTTAGGTCTACTGCCTCGATCAGGAAGACACCCACGGTGCCCAGGTCGGACAGAACTAGTGCTGCCGACAGATCACCAAGGATATCTCCTGCTTCGAGTATGCCTGTGTCTCCTGTGGAATCGAGGGCATCTGCAGAAGAAAACAAGGAGAATGAGGGCAACTCTGATGAAGGAGAGATCAGGGATGTATCGAGTAGTGCGACGATCAAAGCTGGGATGTTGGTGGAGAGTGATACGAACATGGAACACAAGAAATCGGATAGTACGAATTCTACAGGGAGCAATGTGACGATTAAGAAGAAAAAGTCGAATGAGACGATTATCATGCCTGACGGTGCAGCGACAAATATGTCTTCGACATCACGGAGTTCAGGGGATGGCGATGGCGACGGCGACGGCGTTGTTGACAGATCAACGCTACTTGATAAACCTCAGCCCCCACTTCCCACCGTTCAAGTGGAACTGGACGAGCTACAGCAGCCAAACGTGGATGCTCCTCCTCCTCCACGAGGAGTGACTCTGGAGATTGGTATACCGTGTATCGTCTCTTCCAAACGAAAACGATTCAAAGCTTATGCTCGTTATATTGGTGAGGTTCAGGGGGAGTATGGACCTTGGGTTGGAGTGGAGGTTCCTATCCCGTTAGGCGAGAGTTGGACCGATCGGGATTTGGATCGGGGCTGGCAAGGGACACAATGGAATGACGGGACTTGGGATGGGATACGATATTTTGATATTGGGAATGGGATGATGTATGGTGGACATCGAAGAGCAGGAGGGGGAGGGGGCGTTGATTGGGAGTATTCTTATGATGATAGAGTGACGAGAAAAAAGGGTGTGAGCTCGGTGGATAGGATGAGGAGGATGAGGAGTGCGAGTCCGACGGTGTCGGATGCTTCTGGCTCGGAATCGAGAGGGTTGTTTGTGAGACCTCAGCAGATTCTTTATGTGGTTGATGCTGTGGAGGATCTCTGAAAAATGAAGAAAGTAAAGGAGAAGAAGAAGAAGAAGAAAGAAAGGAAAAACGCATCGCTGGTCTTCGTGAACTTGACTTTTTTTGGATATATTCGCTCTTTGTGTGAAGGGTCGCTGCTCTCTCGTTTTTTTCTTGTTGTGACCATGCTCTACATTCTGTCCATATTTGCACTCTTACTCTCATTAACTACTTTATTTGGCTCGTCGGTTTATCCTTTACCTACCTACCTACCTACCTACCTACCTAGTCGTCCTTCATTTCATTGATATAATGATACCTTTTTCAAATCGAATATGATATCCCTCGTTCGTACATACGCATTGTCAATATTTTATTGTTTTTTTTTTTTGCCTTGAGATTCACCTTGGGATTCAGGCGCTCCCTGCTCCCCTTTTTTTGTTGTTATTTGTGAGGGACAGATGGGAAGATAGAAGATGTCAATCCTCCTCCTCTTTGGATGGGTTTATGCTAATTTATTTTTTGTAACCTGAAAGCTTGTTGAAGAATTTGTCAGAGAGTCAGGGAGCTGGTGCGTTATCGAGGAGAAAATACACTTATTAGTGGAGGATTGGAAAAAGGAGATTAGATGAGATTAGACAGTAGACCTGGGAGTTGTTGCTTGTCAAGTTAAGAAAGCCTCAGACATTTACTTCTAGACGCCGCTGATTATAGCCCCTGGGCACCGAAAAGACGACACCAATCACCTGGTTCACGGAATGGCGATGGTCCATTTGTATCAGCTATACTAGTACACATCATAGTTTTGGACAGATTGATACAAGGCAACACTTAGAGCAGGTTCCTTTGTAGCCCTTTCATATGGATACAGGTAAACCGCACCCTGTTGCTGCGCCTTTGCAAATATATCCTCATTTGGCACCTTGATCTACGTATTAAAAAAAACACTTGCGGGACTCGGAAGGGAACCGATACAAGATGGATGGATCCTTTGCAAACTTAGTTTCTTGGTACATGTCGATGCTATCGACACTGGCACGAGCATCGAGAGAGAGAAGGTCAAATAATAAAAGTTTCCATAGCTTCGGTTCTCGATATGAGTAAAAGAGAGGACTGTCACTGCCTGGGAAATCCGACCTGAGAACATATTGATATTAATACCTTACCTCGTTGAGCTGGCCTTCTGTGAAGGCTCACCACATACTCAAGTCCGACGTGAATCTCATCATTGCGACACTAAGATAGTATATCCGTGGGCATAAATAATAGGGTTTCCAAAATCTCTCTCACGAAAAGAGATCTTGGTCGTCGAGCTTGCCCTCAAAATATCCCTATTGGCATTATCAACCCCGGTATGTGCATCGAATGCATCACGTTTGGCGCCGTCAAGAGGAATTATATTGCACCTGACAGCAAGCAAGTCGCAGATGTAAAAACATAATCGAAGGTCCAGCCGATCGTGTCCCGTGAAATGGTTTGGCAGCTTGAGATCTTCCTTGTCACCTTTGTATTGATCGCCAACTACTCTTCAATGGCGGTTTCTGTCCCAAACTCCTGGCATAAGAGCGTCAAATGATGACAGCGAATAGTGATCTTTGGATGCAATACAGAAGTGGGGCTTAAACATTCCTCCGTCATCTTGAATAAAGTAGAAGCTTATCGGGCACATCGATACTTTGCCTGACAACCGATTGTTCTCCCTAGCATCGCTTGGACACAAGGAATTGGGCGGATAAGTTGGTCAGAGGATGTATATAAAGCCCAGAGTTTGTGAAAGAGTGAGCGCAATACCTGTCCATAGATTTTATTGTAGCTTTGGAGATCAAGAACTTGTGTGTTCGCGATGCATTGTACGATTTTGATGGGTTTGAGGGCGTGGCTCCGTGGATTTGTCTTGGACCCAGGTTGGACAAGAGAAAAGAAGCCAAGAGAAAACCAAGGTCGGTGGGCAACAACCCTTGCACAGCATTCGATTGATAGTGCTCAGAGGTGGGTATTGTATTCAAAATGCTTCACAGGTATCAAGCTGGCTGTTTTCGTGTGAATGTAAGAGCTCATGGTTCTGTATGTACTTACCCCTCCGCTATTGGTTTGAGCTCACGTGAGTAACAGTATATTTATATGATGCAGTACGCAAAAATGTATTTTAAGTTACTAACCTGCCCCATAACTTTTTTAGATTCAGAGATTCTATTCTACAACAAGTGAAATAGTGCTCACTCATCTCATCTGTAAACTAGATTATGATGATTATGCAGGATGTGTTCAACGAGATCCAGACTTTCACAGTTGCTCCGTTTGCTTTGGGCTTGTTTACTTTTAATACTTCTTTTAGGCTGTAATCAGCATCCATACGATGCGGATTTTTTCATTGACAGAGGCGCAGCAAACTTGCATGCGCTCTATACTACCCAGCTCTGTTTCGGCGAAAGAGATAAAGTGAATACGAGTCGAGTTTTACTGGTTCTCAAAGAAGCAATACCTGGATGCGATTTCTTGTAGATTCGATGTATAGGTATGATCAATTCGAAGATTTCGTTTTTTGAAAAAGTACGTCTGAACTTACTATCTAGACTTGGACGCCATGGTTTTTTTATTTTGTTGACTCCCTGCTATAGTCGATGACCAAAAAGGGACATCAATTATGGACTCGAGACACTTGTGTACCGATGTGTCTTTGGGATTGTGGGAAGGTCCTGACCGGTGTGTGAAAACATGCCGGTCCAGCCATCGCCTGGGCCCATCTGACCAAGATTGTTCACACCTGAATTGGTTCCAATGTACACAATGTCGTGTCGGTCTACTCAAGTGTGCATCTACCCCTTATTCAGTCCCGGATGTTGTTCAGCTCGTTCCTCTCAGCATCTGTCTTCTTCTCATTCGCCTCAGCATCCATCCATTCACTCCAAGTATATTTCGCTTGGAACAAGACCCAGACAGACATTACTTTCTTCTTGGCATCCCATCAAAGGAGGTTAGGATCCTCACTGAGGAGGGTTTCGCCGCACATGCCACATTCGGTGCTGCTACGAGCATCCGTGTCAGTTCTTCTCCCCTCTCTCGTCGCTTTCTCGAAGCCCAGTTCGATGCATTCAAGGCCATCGATGACGTCTGGAACGAATATTTTGTATAAGACCTTGTTCGTTGCGTCCGAGAGACAAGATATGAGAGCCTTCTTCGACGATTCAGGGAAAGACTGGCTCCTCGAGAAAGGGATATAATATCTGTTCTCACCGATACCATCAACCCACCCAAGTTCAAGAAGGCCAATGATCTTGCTATTTATCAAGTACCCGATGTCCCGCCGCATGGCCCTTGGCTCGTACGTACGAGGCAGTATAGCGAGCACCTCCGTGCTTATCCAGTATATGTATTAATGGAGGATGATCACGATGCCTTAACAGTGGGTACCCTTCCTGACGTTGTTCGTGGTGGTTACATCGCGACCATCTTCACCTCGACAGCAGACCAGGTGCTGATTTCGTTTCCGTTCCGAGTTGTCTATCTGCCTGGTCTGGTTAGGTCCTTGCCACTGGGAGGCATGTGATTTACCGTCAAATATATATTCGATGTCAAAGGCCTCCGAACAGGCGCAGGCTCGATAGCCTACCTCCAACATACAACGGGGCCAAGGCCACAATTCTCTCAGTCCAACGATCTTGGGGACACTCTTATCGGTAAGACCCACACATCCCAGTTCGCACATGGCGCCCAGCTTTGGGAGTTCGTTGATATTGACTATTTACAGGGTCCAAGAGGTGATGGGTATCTGGCTGGCGGGAGCCTCGAGTTCACCGCAGTGCGTGCGCGATAGCTGCTTATCACTGGTTGGACTTTATCGCGGGCAGTGACACGAGAGGGAGTATCAGGAAACCGGCAGCGTTTGTCAGTGCCTTTGGGCTGAGACCGTCTCATGAGACGCTAGACATGAGTGGCGTTGTTGCACTCTCGGAACGATAGGTTTCTTCACTCGTGACCCATCATATTCGAGGCTCTTGGAAAGAACTGGTGAGCCTCTCCCCTGTCTCAAAGCCCCACTCACTTTGCTCCAGGTATGCAGACCGCATATGGTCAATCGAAGGCCAACCAATACACTTGCTCTACCCCACTGATCGTTTCCACTCGCCAAAAAGGATGTTTAGCACCCGGTAGACAATTCCAAACACCTTCGTAAACATCTCAGCATCACTGCAAAGCTCATCGACATGACCGGCACATTCACCCCTCTCTTCCCCTCCAAACCCATCCAGAAACTCGTTTCCAATACCCTGGCAGGATGGCGCACTTGGCGCGATGTCGGCAAGCCTCTCATTCGTGCCTACGTTGATACATTTGGTGCCGAGAATACTCTCGACTTGGAACTCGACACAGTACCTGAAAGGATGTTCAAGAAAGGGAAGAAGCTCATGTAATCGGATTTCGTCGAAGCTCTGGCCTTACAGAATAGGCTTGGTGCTGTTCTTGATGAACAGGTCTTCCTGCTAAACCCAAAGACCTGTGCATATCCCCTTTTCATGTGTGATGCTGCCACTGGTGGGAGGCCTTCGTTCCGGCGTGAAGATTTTAACGGGTTCGAGGGTGCCACTGAGTTAATCCTCATGTTGTCACCAGAGGGCTCAAGGACTGATCAGCTCTTCCATTACGTTGCTTCAATGGCCGGACTGCCAGAGGTGACCATCCCTCTTGGTCGGGTCCAGTATACGAGTCCTATCACGGGTCAGTGGGAGTGGATGCATGTGACTGTACAGAATGTGATGAAAAGGAGTCGTGATGGATTGTTATACGATTTGATTCGAAAATTTGGGGATAAGGGCATTGTGAAAGCGGTTCAAGCAGGGAAAGAGACATACATTAGGGGCTTGCATGGAGCTACATGAGTCTGGTATCATCTTTGACCAAGTAATTAATCAACTATTGCGGACTTTAAAGAGGACTATACAATACAACAAGAAAAGCATGTACATTGCTACAATTTTGTCTTGTAAGCATATTTGGCTGATAGGTTCATTGTTGAGCGAACTGCTGAAATATACTATCATTGGATTATCACTGCTATACTACATACATTGTCTAGGGAAGACTTGAATGCGAACTGAGGTCCCATATTCTCTGGTGGCATTTCAGAAGCATCAGTACTATCGGAACTACCAGTGCCGCTAGAACTACTCGAAGCAAACGGTGGGAATTGCTTAACAGTGAGACCCACTGATGCAGGTCTACCGGGTGCGAAGGTTGAAGTTGAACTTGATATGTCATCGACTGCTGTTGCAGGGTTTGTGGTATTCACTTTGAAAGTGCTGTCAATTCCAGTACTGCAGAAGAGTATAGAAAGCATGTTACCGGATGAAGCTGATGAGATCTGATCTAGAACAGTAGAGGCTGGTGCCGAACTGAAACCAACATTGGCACCGTTTGGGCTCAACAAATTGTTTGAAGTGAGCTATCAGATATGGGGGTAGCCGACGCCCAGAGATGTTCGTAGACCCCGATGTGCCTTCATGTCGGGAACCAGGGGTATTGAATAGACTTGAGGAAGTAGATTGCATCGTGCCGACAGCAGAGGAACCTGCATCCATGCCAAGCACAGGTACAGGATCTTCGCAACTCATCCTGGACTATCCTCCAGTCATTCTAAGATCAAATAGTGGCTTTGACATTTGGGTAGAGAGGATGGCCTCTGCCTGCTTGTCCGCACCAATCGTTGCCCCGCCAAAGATATTTGAGGTCCCAGCATCATTGAAAGGATTTGATGTACCGCTAATGGTGTTAGAAACAGACGTAAACGACTGAGGTGCATTGACATTGCCAGCCGAAGCTAACTCATTGAACTTGAACAAGAACCTGTTGCAAGGGCATCTGAAACGTTGATTGCCCTATCTCCAGGCAAAAAGGGATTGATAGTGACCATTGATGGTTGGCTATCTGACCCAGAAGAAAA
>Ga0153953_1000546_pt1 | contig 13523 bp, 10 predicted proteins | sample TSNJ037MetaG_FD_104718 | JGI IMG/M metagenome (GOLD analysis project Ga0153953, IMG submission 104718) | Attine ant fungus gardens microbial communities from New Jersey, USA - TSNJ037 MetaG | ecosystem: Host-associated > Fungi > Mycelium > Unclassified | place: USA: New Jersey, Wharton State...
AGAGAGGTAGTACTGCCACCTGAAGATGGAGGGGAAACGATGGTCGACGACAAAGGACCAGACGAAGAACCCGGAATGACGGTAGGGGTCTCTGTAGGGGTCACGGTAGAGACACTGGAAGTACCTGGACCCAAAATCGCACTGGTGACACCACCAAGCAAACTGGTGATGGGACCGATAAGACCTCCACCATCGCTTGAGCTAGGAGATGGAGTCACAGCAGGTGTCGAATGTGTAGGAGGCCTATCGAGAGAGGTAGTAGTGTCACCTGAAGATGGAGGGGAAACGGTATTCGGCGATGAAGGACTAGACGTAGAACCCGGATTGACAATAGGAGTCCCTGTAGGAGTCGCGGTAGAGACACTGGAAGTGCCTGGACCCAAAATCGCACTGGTGACACCGCCAAGCAAACTGGTGATGGGACCGATAAGACCTCCGCCATCGCTTGAGCTAGGAGATGGAGTCACGGCAGGTGTCGAATGTGTAGGAGGCCTATCGAGAGAGGTAGTACTGTCACCTGAAGATGGAGTAGAAATGATGGTCGGCGACGAAGGACTAGACGTAGAACCCGGATTGACGATAGGAGTCCCTGTAGGAGTCGCGGTAGAGACATCGGATGTGCCTGGACCCAAAATCGCACTGGTGACGCCACCAAGCAAACTCGTGATGGGGCCAATAAGGCCTCCACCATCGCTTGAGCTGGTAGATGGAGTCACGGCAGGTGGCAATTGTGTAGTAGGTCCATTGGAAAAGGTGGGAGTAGCATCATCCGAAGATGATGAAGTGGTATGTGGATGAGGACTGGTGTGCGGGGGCAAGATGGCACTGGTGATACCTCCGAGAAGACTCGTGATTGGGTCGAGAATCCCACCATCTGACGAGGTTGTTGGAGATGCCGAGTGGATCGTCGTTGTTGGGACATCAGAGGGGCTCGTGTCAGTGGTAGTGGTGCCAGGGGTAACAGTATGGGAGGAACTTGATGTCGAGGGAATTTCAGTGGGAGGGACATCAGAGAAGCTTGATGGTGAGCTTGTGCTCGTGTCAGAGGAGCTTGATGAAGTAGACGGCTCTGAAGTGTGTGGGAACGAGCTGTGAGTAGCAGCGGGGGTGGAAGACGGAGCGTCGCCACCACCAAGAATACCCGTCAAGAGGCCTCCAAGGTCAGAGGTCAATCCGCCCAGAGTGTCACCCAGGAGGCCACCATTAGTTGTCACTGGGGCAGGAGCGGTGTCTTTACCACCGAGAACATCTCCGAGGTCAGAGGTGACACCGTTGAGAGCACCACTGAGGTCATCCAAAAGGCCGCCACTACGGGCAGTCGGGTCTGTCGTGAAATTGAGCAGATATTATGATTTGAAAAAGAAGAGACGGACGAGCACCGGAGTGATCTCCCAGGTTACCAAGGACGCCCTGACGGCGGATAATAGCCAGAGAACGGCGAGTATGGGCGTGATTAGCATGGGCAGAGACGGCAAAAAGCACAAAAAGCAGAGGAAAAAACATGGCTTGCTGATAAGCAGGACGCGGGCACGGGCCGCTGCAGACAAAAGAGCGTACAGGTTCGGACAGAGCAGAAAGAAAAATGATATTTCATCATTACAACAAACAACTCCCACGCTACAGAACACGTGCTACCTAGATCTAGATGAAACCGATCTGCAGAGCCATCAGAAAGAGAAGAGACACGTGACGAGTTGCGCACCTTATTGGCCACGTCGAGCGCATCGTGGTCGGCCGTCAGTCGCACATATGCCTTCTTTTTCCCATCAGGTCTGTGCCCTCCCATCAGCCCACGCTCTAGCCAAACACAACCACACTCACCGGATCAGCGTGTTTATCTTGGCCGCATTCACGTCGTAGAGTTTCTTCACGGCATCCTTGATCTGGCGCTTGTTCGACCGGATATCCACAATAAATACCAGTGTGTTGTATTCCTCAATTTTCTTCATTGCAGATTCAGTGTTCAACGGCCTGCATGTCACGTGAGCCTCCTCAACACCCAATTATTTCCTCACTCACGAAACAATCGTACGGAACTGGTCCATCCGCGGCGCATGGGGAATCGACTTGCGCGGGTACTTGGGATCACGAGCAAGCCTCAGCGTCTTCGGCCGATGGAACGATACCGAGAACCGCTCCTTTCGTACGCTATGTGAGCGCGTGCCTTGCAGGGCTGCTTTTTTGGCCGCCTTGGCTTTCGAGTCTTTTCCTGATACTGCTCACACCTTCATCAGCATAAGTTCCCAGAACAATACAACAAACACACCCTTGGCAGCAGCCTTGCCCTTGGTTGTTTTTGTGGTGGCCATGACGGGTCTGTAAGCAGCCAAGTCAGTACGCTCATCCAATTCGCTTCTCATGCATCCATCCATTCCAACCCATAATTCCACACCAGCAACGCCCTCAATACACCTCCCAAGCCACTACAGTTGGAAAATCCAGCACGCAAACTCACCTTGAGGACGGCAGAGGTTTGGGACGATAGTGGATGTGTGCAGTTGCGGTCTTCTTTCCCTTTTCGGATGCCTTCGGCAATCTCGGCACTATTAGCAAGATTTCTTGTATTAGGTAATTATTCCATGACAATATAACACCCCGCTGTTATTTTCTCGACAAAGTAGATCGACGACTTCCCAATCTCAGCTGACAGCGTGACACCAGCGAGCTTTGTGCTTGGCAGACTAAGGTGGCTTGATTTTCTACGACGTACTTCGGGTAGGGGTTACACATCAGGCGTGGCAGGATCAAGCTTCTTCCCAGGTGCATCCGCGCGACGGCCGCTGAAAAATTACAGGTCAGAAAAGTCAACATTGTATACAGCTTCACGGACCTGTAGTAGTGTTAAGTTGGATCGGCACCAAGTAGTGATCTTACATAATATGTTCCGTCATGGCAGCAGCGCAGAATCCTCCTTAAATCTGTTCTTCCATCATCTCTCTCTGAGTGGTCGACCTACTTGAGGCGACATGTTGTCCAGGCGCATTGTCGGCCGTCTCTTCCCCCTCATCCGTCCCTCTCTCCGTTCCCTTCGTCCTGTCTCCCCCAAGCTCGTCCGAAACTATGCTCTTGCCCAGGGCCCATCTTCCAATGACCCCTTTGCAAACGGAACAAATGCCTACTATGCTGACGAGATGTACAGACTCTGGAAACAGGACCCAAAATCCGTGCATCCGTCTTGGGACGTCTATTTCTCTGGCCTTGACAAGGGCTTGCCTAGCTATCAGGCTTTCCAACCTCCCCCTACGTCTTTGCCCCCTCCAGCAGATGGCGCTCCAGCTCTACATGGAGGTGGTGGTGCAGAGCTCGATGATCACTTGAAGGTACGCGCACACCAGCGAGGAAGCTTTCGTTTAGCACAGACTTATTTTAACCCAGGTCCAACTACTTGTTCGCGCGTATCAAGTGCGCGGTCATCATCTCGCAGAGCTTGATCCCTTGGGTATCCTCGATACTGATCTGGCCGACGTCCGACCCGCCGAACTCGAGTTGAGCCGGTATGGGCTCACGGAACGTGACTTAGACAAGGATATCAGTCTAGGCCCTGGTATCCTCCCACATTTTGCCACAGAAGAAAACCGCACGATGAAATTGGGAGACATCATTAAAGTCCTCAGACGCATCTACTGTACGTCGCTCTAATTTTAGACCTGCAAAGCCATCCCATCTGATTGGATGCAATAGGTGGAGCTGTCGGTATTCAGTATATTCATATTCCCGACAAGGAACAGTGTGACTGGATTAGAGCGCGCGTTGAGACTCCCAAACCATGGAATTATACTGTCGAGGAGAAGCGTATGATCTTGGACCGACTCATTTGGTCCGAATCGTTTGAAAAATTCATTGCGAGTAAATACCCCAATGAGAAGCGATTTGGTCTCGAAGGTTGCGAGTCATTAATCCCGGGAATGAAAGCTCTCATTGACCGCTCAGTCGACAATGGAGTTAAGCATATCACAATTGGTATGCCTCATCGTGGTCGTCTCAACGTCCTCGCCAATGTCATTCGCAAGCCAATCGAAGCTATCCTCAACGAATTCAAGGGTGGCGAAGATAATAATTGGCCTGCTGGTGACGTCAAATATCATCTCGGTGCCAACTATGTCCGTCCCACACCTTCTGGCAAGAAAGTTTCCCTTTCCCTAGTCGCCAATCCCTCTCACCTTGAAGCCGCTGATCCTGTCGTGCTTGGAAAGACTCGTGCCATTCAGCACTTTGAAAACGATGAATCTTCGCACACAACTGCTATGGGTGTTCTGCTTCATGGTGATGCCGCCTTTGCCGGACAAGGTGTTGTTTACGAAACGATGGGTCTGCATAGTCTGCCTGCGTATGGAACCGGAGGAACTATTCATCTGATTGTGAACAACCAAATTGGTTTCACCACTGATCCTAGATTCTCCCGTTCGACTCCTTATCCCTCTGATATCGCCAAGTCTATAGATTCCCCCATTTTTCACGTAAACGGTGACAACGTCGAGGCCGTTAACTTTGTATGCCAGCTCGCTGCTGACTATCGTGCCAAATTCAAGAAGGATGTTGTGGTCGATATCGTATGTTACCGTCGATATGGTCACAACGAGACCGATCAGCCTAGTTTCACTCAGCCCCGGATGTATGAAGCTATCAAGAAGCAGCCCACTCCTCTGACAAAATACAGCAAGTTTTTAGTTGGACGCAACACGTTCACCGAAGCGGATATCGAGAAGCATAAGGAATGGGTGTGGGGTATGTTAGATAAGGCTGCTAATGCCGCCAAGGATTACATCCCCACCTCCAAGGAATGGTTATCTGCTGCTTGGACAGGTTTTCCTTCACCCAAGCAACTCGCCGAGGAGACTCTTCCTACGCGTTCAACCGGTTCCGATGTCGATACTCTCCAGCGCATTGGCAAAGCTATTTCTCGTACTCCACAAGGGTTTACTGCACATCGTAATCTCTCTCGCATCCTTTCCGCTCGTGGAAAGACCGTAGAGGAAGGTACTAACATTGATTGGTCGACTGCTGAAGCCCTCGCCATCGGCACCCTTACATTGGAGAATAATCATGTCCGCATATCTGGACAGGATGTTGAACGTGGTACATTCTCACAGCGTCATGCTGTTATTCACGACCAAGTGAATGAACAGCAATACGTACCTCTCAATGACCTTGGTACCAACCAAGCTCGTTTCGTCATTTGCAACTCGTCGCTCTCGGAGTACGGTGCCCTAGGTTTTGAACTTGGTTACTCTCTCGTCTCACCAGACTCCTTGACGATCTGGGAAGCACAATTCGGTGACTTCGTCAATAATGCTCAATGTATCATTGATCAATTCATTGCTGCCGGTGAACGCAAATGGCTCCAGCGCACTGGTTTGGTCGTGAACTTGCCTCATGGTTATGACGGTCAAGGTCCTGAACACTCCAGTGGGAGGATTGAACGTTTCCTTCAGTTGTGTGATGATCACCCACATATCTATCCTTCACCGAAGAAGATTGAGCGTCAACACCAGGATTGCAATATGCAAGTAGTCTACCCCACGTGCGTATCGGCACTATCGCTTTTCTTTCAATCTTTTGTGAACCTGACGTTTGGCCATCAGGACCCCCGCCAATTATTTCCATGTTCTCCGTCGCCAGATTCATCGCGATTTCCGCAAACCTGTGAGTAGATTATGTGAAGTCGGATATGTCTGTTCATTTGTTGACATTTTTTTCATGTAGCTCATCCTTTTCTTCTCGAAGAGTTTGTTGCGACACCCACGTGCTCGTTCGACTTTGAATGAGATGGTTGGCGATACTCACTTTGAACGGTATATCCCTGAGAATGCCGATTATTTGGTTGGGCCTGAGCAGATCAAGCGTCATATTCTTTGCACAGGTACTTCTACTTTTACACATGGACTCCTTTGATTCAATGAAATTTGCAGGTCAGGTGTACTTTACTCTCTTACAGGCTCGTGAAGAGCGTGGAATCAAGGACGTCGCAATCAGCCGCGTGGAACAACTTTCGCCTTTCCCTTATGACATGGTGCGCTAGAGCTGCTGCATTTTGATCGCTTGGTTTGGAGCTAACTGATGAGTCTAGATTACTCCCCATCTTGATCAATATCCTAATGCAGATCTTCTCTGGTGTCAAGAAGAGCCTTTGAACAATGGTGCTTGGAGTTACATTGGCCCTCGTATTTATACTGCTGCTAGCAAGACGCAGTACCACAAGAACAAATATCCTTACTACGCTGGACGTGAACCCACCAGCTCTGTTGCCACTGGTAGCAAGGTGATTTGTCTACTCCGATCACATCGAAGAGCGGATTTTTTTTCTGATTCTCTCTCTTTTGTTTCGTAGGTGCAACATAAAAAGGAGATTGAAACAATCATTGATACCGCGTTTGATACCTCATCGGAGATGCACCATCTCAAATAGATTTTGAGGTGATCATCAGTTGATGGTGGTGGTGTTGCCCCTAACTGCGTATCTGTATCTACTCGCTACCACTTCCGCCTGACTGATTGTTTCCTTTCTCTTGTCTCTCTCTCTCCTGTTTCGAATCTTTTGATTAGTATTTGACATAATATGTAATCATCAGACTTGTCCTCTCTGATTGATTGATATATTTATTTGATCAAGAACGTTGAGATCTATCTATCTATGCCTCATAGTCATCACTCCCACTCTGGCCAATTCTGCAAACATGCAGTTGGGACGTTAGAAAAAGTGGTCCAAGAGGCTATTTCTAAGCGATTTTTAGTTTTTGGGTTGACGGAGCATGTACCTCGATATCGCGAAATTGACCTTTACCCCGAGGAGGTAAAGTAGCTTGGACACCCTATCACACACCCTATTGGAACTGATGGATAAGCCGCCTTTTTTTTTTCCAAATGTGGTTACAGCAAGGATTATCTCTCGCTGCAATCAATCAGCAATTCATTTCATTCCTCGACGAAGCCAAACGACTCAAAGCACACTACGCTTCTCAAATTACGCTCCTCGTAGGCCTTGAGACTGAGTTCATCACGCCAAGAGATCTCGAAGAACTTGAGTGTATTCTCGAACAGTATCAGCCGCACGTCATCGAGTATATCGTCGGGTCTGTTCACCACGTTCATGGTATTCCTATTGATTTCGATGAAGCGACTTATCGGCGGTCCGTTACGAGTTTCGGTGGTGGTGGCACGCGCGACTCGACAGAGGGTGATCGTGGACAGCTGGAAGCGTTTTTATTGGCCTATTTCGATGCCCAGTACGAGTTATTACAGAGGTTCAAACCGGAGATCGTCGGTCATCTCGATCTCTGTCGACTCTACACCCCTGATCTCAAGTTTACGGATTTTCAAGAGGTCTGGAAACGAATTGAGCGAAATGTCGAGTACGCAATAGCGTATGGTGCCTTGTTCGAAGTCAACGCAGCTGCTTTCCGTAAAAAATGGAAGACGGCTTATCCTGGACCGGATGTAGCTCAAGTAGGTTTTTTTCCTTCCTTGACATTTCTTATTCTTTTTTTTTTTGTAGCTTATACTTCAACGTGGCGGGAGGTTTGCATTGTCGGACGATAGTCACGGACCCCACGCAGTCGGGCTCAACTATAATCGAGTACATCACTATCTCAGATCATTAAATGTCGCCGAACTCTGGTTCCTCGAACCTTCGGAGGAGCCCAACGCTTCCGGAAGAAAAGTTCGTCCCGTGAAGCTGAAGATGTGGTGGGAAGACCAATTCTGGCTTTCACTACTGACAGAAAAATAAAATCGATATGCACGGATTCTAGTACGAAATGGCGGGTGTGTACACACTCACACACTCTGTCTCTCACCAGTTGGGTGAACAATAAGCTCGTGGTGCCTGATTCTCAGCGCTATTAAATCGCCCGCATTCAATCGTGTCATCATCGCAGCAGTTTTACCAATGCTCTTTTACCGGTAGTCCACGAGTTAATTCATACATTACACAGTCGGATGATTTCGGCTTGCCTCACAAAACTCTTTTCGGAGATTGACGATATATGGAAACCACGTCTCAAGTTAGTTAACAGTAATCCATAACGCCGTGTGGCTTCTCCTTGTTGTCGTTCTTAAGGTTTTACCAAAAATGAGGCGCCAGAGTCAGCTCGGGTACGGTCCAGCCCATTGGAGCAAATCTGGCTGGCGCAATTATCTGTCTCACTAGCTACATCATATTTTTTCCTCCTCAATGACGGAGCTAAGATTATGCCCCTGTACGTACATTGTACCTTCTGTCATTTGCTGACGCCACGCCGAGGGCTTCAGTTTGTCTGGAGGTAGTAAAATCCTTTGTATATGCCCAAGCGTTGCGTTATGTCCGACATGGACCAACGAAAGAATTTATGCGAGTTATATCCGTCATCTCGGGCCCATGTTCTGCAATTTATCTCCGAAATCTGATAGACATCTGGTCCTATCTTTGTACGCATTTCTTGTCAAAGCGCCGCCCGTTAATAACATTTAACCTTCACTTCTGCAAATTCAATTCCTTATGGCAGGACCTCAAGTCTCAGGCATGTCACCACAAGGTAGTAGCCATTTATAAGTCATTCAACTACTCAAGCCCTAAATCCATGATGTGGAAATAGGGCAAGGATCAGCCTCAAATGTCCGAGGTAATACAACGTTCTAACTCCCTGTGACGCACAACTACTACAGCAATGACCATGCTGGCATCAACGAAGTATTGGCGCTCTTTAACTCTCATAAATCAACATCCGATCCGCCATTCTGGAAGCATGACAGCAAAGGGGATTGAATCTCAATTTTGAAAACCTAGTAAAGATGCAATACACACCAAGACAGAAGAAATGAGAAAGTGGAAAAGTGAAGCAAAAAGGAAGAATAATAATAATAGTCACCGTCCAGGATATAATGCATGATGGCATAGGGCAGGGGTGGTGGCGAGAAGAACAATTACAGGTAATAGCTATATCAAACAAACAAATGTGAGTTTGATTTGGGGCGAAAGTGAGGGTGCAAAAATTAAGTACAAAAGAGCGAAAAGGGATCTGAAAGGAACGGACTGAAATAGGAATGAGAAAAGGAAGACTCCCAGCGACTGTGAGAATTTCATCCAAACAGTCGACACGGGAATTAAAAAGAGAGCCAAAAACACAAGAGTTCAAGAAAGAGATACTAAACCAGGGGTCCCAAGGTCGGGAAGGGAGAGCAGGGAAAGGAAACGAAGAGGCGTAACTTAATGATATCTACATATTGAATATTTGTGAAGGTTCAAGGAGCAGGAAAAAAGGAACGGTGGATCAGACCTTCTGGAGGGGCAAGTTCAGGTATGGAATCTGTTGCAGGTAGCGCAAGGAAACATGAAGACTGCAAGTGAGACGGTGAAAGGCCATTCCAGACGAATTCGAGGTACAGAAGTCTTAAAGGACGAGAAGGTGGGTGGGAAATATTTGTCAAGAAACAAAAAACGGGTACAGTTCCGGAAAATGAGGAGAAACAACTCCTTCAGAGAGTACCTCCTCGCTGACCGAACGCAGCAGAACCTGCGTCACTCTCAATTGTTCCTGTCTCGACACGGACTCCACGTTCTGAACTAACACTTCGGATATCTCGACCTTCTTCAGCTAGTTCCCGACCAAGAAGACCTGCACTACTAGCACCATGCCGGTTGTTATCGTCCTCTTCGTTACCAGTATCGGGGCTATCATCACCTTCTTCCAGCCGCTCCGCAAAATCGGGTTTGCGTAACATTTTTCTAAACGCATCGGCCATGATAGCCGCATCAGCACCACTGAACGGTCCACTGTCACCAGCTGAGGTGTTTGACGCTCCATCATGGATGACGACACTCGGTGCATTTCGATCCCGTTCACCGAAAGCAGCACCGCCAGCCAGACCCGTGCCCACGGCAGCACCAGCATTTCCTGTTCCCACGGGTGAGTGAGGAGGTAACGAAGCAGCACCGAGCAAAGGTGAGCCTTGCTGCTGAACGTTTGCCATCATGGGCGATGACGAACCCATAGAATTCCTGTTGGAATCGAGCTCGTCATTCCTCCTACGCAGCCGACGAAGGATATAAAAGGCAAGAACGCAAAGAGATGCGATCGCCAGAAACCCGAGGACTGTTATGACGGCAATTGCCCAATGCGGAAAACCGGGACCCGCTCCATCAGGTTGGACCGATCCGGAAGCGGTAGACGATGATGAGGACGAAGTAGGCGGAAGCGAGTGGATGAGACTTGAGGATGCAGCAGCTGATGCAGCCGATCGTGACGAGACTACAGAAGCAGATGAGGCAGAAGCAGATGAGGCAGAAGCGGACGCGGCAGAGCGAGAAGAGATGACTGAGTCCAAAAAAGTTGTTTCTGTAACAAGATTACGTGTTAGAAGGATGGGACAAACAGGAGAGGTAGAGAGGTAAAAGCGGCTGAGTGATCCGTGAGGCGAGGAAAAGGCGAGGAAGGCCAAGAGGAAGGCAGGGGGAGAAAATGAATGTTACTCACGGACAGCAGAAAAAATGCTCTGTGGAATTTCGCTGCCATCAAGGCCTCTATCACTCCGGGCAATCACCCAGTAGTAAGGGAAGGATTGATTGGTGCCATTCCACGACAGACCCTCTGTACCGAACCACGTATCATTTACTTGCGCATTGAAAACACCGGCTTCGCCAAACGGGTTGGTGAGATTTCGTCTGTGGAGAATCTGCTGCTGTGAGTCAGCTCGGAAGAGAAAGAGGTCGACCAGATTTGTTTGTGTGAGTTCTGGGCGACGAGAGTTCCCTGTGACATCCCGTGTGAAATTAAAAATGGGCAGATAGAAAAGGTACGCACAGACAAACGAAGTCCACTCGCTTTGAGGGACAAAGGTATCAGCATTGGGGAAGCAGGAAATGACATCATTTCCAGAAAGCAATTGGCACTGAGTTCTTGCATCCTCTATACGGGATAAATAATAGCACCCGGGACAAGGAAAAAGAGGACAAAAAGAGGACGTACGTATTTCCTGCTGGTCAGCAATAACCTGGCGGGGAAAAACGAGATAATCCTTCAGGGTATCCCGCCGCCGCCTCCTTGTTGAGCGGCCATAGGAATTTGTGGGTGCTGGAAGTGGGGTCTGTATGTTGGTGACAGAGGTTTGTTCGGGCCATTGGTAGAGCCCAGGGCGTGCTGAGGACATTTTGGATCGAAAGAAAGTGTGACTTCTGTAGGACAAAAGGCTAATCGGCTAATCGCATTATCTAGTAAAACGCAAGCAGGATGTCCCGAGCAACGACAAGAAACTGTCAAGGACGCGGAAGACAGCGAGGACGAGGTGGTGGTCGGTGTTGAGAGAGGCGCCACAATAATGGTAAACAGTTACATCCGCATTCCCATGTCACAAAGTCACACGATTGTGATCACGGCAACTAGCCGTTTGCAATAATATACTATTTGAAATAATAATCTAGACCTAGGACCCCCTGCTCAGCTGCTGCATAAGCAACTCATATCTGCCGATATGTAAGCGAACATGAGCTAAGTGAGGACTAACGGCAACTCACGTCAACATCGTCACAGCACTATTGGGCACAGTCCGCACAAGATTCACAGACAGGCCTCGGTAGAGCCCAGCCCAGCCTTCCTTTTGCACCAATTTCCGAGTGGTATAGACAATTCCTCCCCGTTTCACCTGTCGTAAATCCTCTACAAATCGCGCCTGATTCGAGTCAAGATAGGGCACTCGCTCTGCGCTTGGATACCGTTTCACCATTCCATCGGAACTCATGTCATCCGCCAGCGGTCTTCTCTGAGTCTGCAAACGTGTGCGTATCACTTCGTGTGGGTATGTCGCTATGGATGCCGTCATCTTGGACGCAGCGCTAGAGATCAGTATTTCCTGTGGTGTCAGTTTCCCTGAATCGCGTGCTAATGTTCGTTGTTTAGTAACATTATCGCCGCACACATGAAAAGACGTCACATGTACCTACCCATCAATACCTTCAACCTCTCATAGAGTGGGAACTGGACTGCTACATGCAATATTCCCAACAAGCTCGGGACCAGACCCCGGTAGAAAGCTGCTACCCCCTCTGTCCGGTATATTGTTAGTGCGGCATCCCAAGTGTGGCGATACCGAACTTCTGCTCTCGATTGCGTCTAAAACAGCATGCATGAGGTTCTTAGTTCTGCAGGAATGAACGACACTCACCATAAACCTCGTCTTAATTACCCATAGTGGATTCGTCGCACATGTACTGGCTGCACCTGCAGTCATAGCCGAAAGGAGGTGGAGTGACCACGGATGTTCTCTAATTAATGGTTGATACCCCTTTACTTGTGCGGCAGGATATATTTGATCGCCCTTGGCATGCCCAGCTGGTTCTGGCGCCACACCGAGGGGTACTTCTCCAAAAGTAGTCTTAATAAAATCGTAAACTGAAAAATAAATCGCCCATGTCGGAAGGTAACCAAGAATGGTCGGGCCTAAGCCTCGATACAGGCCGTGAAGCCCATCATGGGAATGAATTGATTTGACAATTCCTGGTATGATGAATAAGCACAGAAAATACGTCAGGTATATTAATCACAATGTACCCCATATCCCAAGGTATCCCGACTGTCCCTGGATGGCTCTCTGTGCCTGCAACTTGGTCTTGATCACGTCTAATGGGCATGTCGCAATGCTAGCAACCAAGCCGCCGCCTGCACCGGCTACTCTTCGAATATTGCGATAAAGACGTCATACGACATCGATTAGCATCTTGAAACCCGAGATCATGGTTGGACGTCGTCAGAGACAACGCCACACTTACCAATCATACTGTTAGTTGTCCATTTGCTCTTCTTGTGAGGTTCATCTCCCATATCTCTACCCCTAAAGGGGTCTCCTTCGTCGTCGTCGTCGACCACTATACTGCTGGGAACGTATCTTCGTTCTTGGCTCACAAGAAATAGAACTACTTTAGAAGAGAAATGTGACCAGTGCAGGAGGAATAATAACTAGAACGGATTGGAGAAAAGCAAAGGACGATGAGAATGGCATAATTCTCTTCACTAAGCCTCCGGTTTCGGCCGGTCCTTGTCCGCATAGTGATCCGACAATGATCAATTCATCTATATATATATATCACACAGACGTGAGGTCATAGACGGTTTCTTATACACATCCAACATGCAATCCCGCGAATCACAGCTTCCAGAATCAAATAGGTTTAACAATGGTATTGTAGACGGCTGTCCCGAAGGTAACCAGATAATCTCTCGTATAGTTCTCTTGAAACATCTCCACCAGGCGCAAACCCGTCTCCTTCCAGGGTAATCAGCGACATCATCATTGACACCGACGCTGGCAGAACAACTCCCGAAGCAGACACATCATCATTTAGAGGTTCAGAGCTCTCCACTACTAGTAAAGACGTCCATCAAGGCTTTGGCCATCCCGGAAGCGGCATGTCTTCTAAAGAAGTTCGACATGATGGAAAGCCTCACCGGAAGAAGGAAGGAGCTAGTCAATTAGGACATCCAAAAAATAAGGATGTCGAGCTAGATAGGGCTCAAAGACCAACAGGAAATAACGTTGGGCCTACATCCGGTGTTTAA
>Ga0153953_1000548_pt1 | contig 13508 bp, 15 predicted proteins | sample TSNJ037MetaG_FD_104718 | JGI IMG/M metagenome (GOLD analysis project Ga0153953, IMG submission 104718) | Attine ant fungus gardens microbial communities from New Jersey, USA - TSNJ037 MetaG | ecosystem: Host-associated > Fungi > Mycelium > Unclassified | place: USA: New Jersey, Wharton State...
CCCCTAAAATTGTTTCCATCTACTGACGATGAGATAATCAGAGTGAGGTACAGAACTGGTTTTCCGGCAGCAGGGGGCACAAGGCACAAATACGAATTATCACAATGCGAATCATCGCAATGTGAGTCATCGCATTAGGAAGGCGTACAGAGCACACGAAGATGGTTTACAGCAGCTTTTTCAGTACATGACGATAAGCCCTTAGAATCTCTTAATAAGATTTTTTTCGGTCAAAAACACAGGGAGCCGCGACACAGTGAAGCAAATAGAGCTGCCGAATATCTACATATGTGTCGCCCCGAACCGAAAGTAACGAAAGACAAAAACAACCGAAAAAAATGTTATTTAGAGATTCTGGGCGCAATCTTCCGTACTGAAAAAGCTGCTGTAAACCATCCTCGTGTGCTCTGTACGCCTTCCCTATGCGATGACTCGCATTGTGATGACTCACATTGCGATGATTCGCATTGTGATAATTCGTATTTGTGCCTTATGCCCCCTGCTGCCGGAAAACCAGTTCTGTACCTCACTCGTCCGGATTTATCACTCCCCTCACAGTTCAGGTAAACACATCTTAAGGCATCCAAAATGTTAAAGACAACTGTTTTTCATTCTGGGCATATGCTATCGTACCTTCCGGTGCCGCCAGGTAGTCAAAAATTTTCTGGTCTTCTATCAGGGATTTGCTCATCTGGGTATAGACTGCCGCATCCGCACATTTTAGTGTGATGTCCGTCTTATTCTGTCCGGCTGCATCAGTAAATACCTGGCGCAGATGTTCCAGATCAAAGTTGTTGAAATAAAGGCCTTCTCTGACATAATAGTTTGCTTCCAGTGAAGTACACTGGGGCATCGGCACGATTGAGCCCACCTGGTGGGTCTGTGTAATCTGCGCGGTGGTAACACACAGATAATCATAATTGATTTCCGGCAGGTATCCCGCCATTTCTGCTTCCGCCACATCTTCCAGCTGGTAGGAGGCATCCCCCCAGGTGGCATCCATATAATAGTAACCACCATCCACTTTTACCAGATTCCAGGCATGTCCTTCACCATTATTGACAATCCCCATGACGATGGTACTCTCTATTCCCAGATGATTCAGCAGGTATTGGGCTGCCTTGGCATATCCCTGGCAGACAGACGCCTGGTTTACAAAGACAGAATAAATATTCTGATTGTCGGGAGCTGTCAGATCATATTCCGTATTCCGGATCAGGATCTCGTAAATATATTTTACTTTCTCGTATTCATCTGCATCCTGGCTGATTCCATTTATCATTTCTCCGGCTGCCGCTTTGATCTCCAGACTCCGCTTTATTGCTTCGTCCCTTGTCATGCTGTAGGTTCCGGTAAATTCCAGTTTAACCAGTTGGTCTTGTCTGGAGTATTTTGTATAGGTATATCCTTCCACATAAAAATATTCCGGATGATCATTCAGTACACATTGGAAGATTTTGTCAATATCCGATTCATCAAGTCCAGCCTCCAGGCCCCCGGCGCTGAGCTCTTGTTTCTCAAGCATCCTGCCCAGGGTATCCACCATATCGCGATACCAGATCTGCTCTGTTTCAGTAAGAGAATCGTATGCATAATGGCCAGCCAATTCGTCAGTAAAGCCAGGGATATCCGGGACCGCTTTTTTATGCTCTTCCGAAGTTCCTGGAATATCCTGTTCTGTGTCCGGCATGGCTTCTTCTGATGTTGCTGCCGTATTGCCATCGGCATTTTCTGCTTCTTTGCCGTCATTTGTCTCTTCTGTGTTTTCGGCAACTTCCAGACTCTCCAGGCTTACACCGGCCAAAAAATATTCGGCTGCCTGCATAACAGAATCAATTGCCTGACATCCGGTAAGAACCAGACATATGCTTATCATTATGAATGTTGAAACAAACCGTAATACCGTTTTCTTCATACAAGCTCCTAATTAATTCAATTTAATTCCTTCCAAATTCGGTAAGCACCAGTCCTTTATTTCTATCAAGGACCATCTTGATACTCCAGGGGTTAATGAACAGTAGTAGAGGGTTCCCTTTTCTGTCTTTCACCTTTTTCATGTCGGAAGTGCCTGCCAGCTTGTCCGGATTTATTTCTTCCCTGGGATGTCCCTCTCCCATACTCTCAATCCAGCGGATATGCTCATAAGGAAGGTTCTCTAGTCGTATTTCCACGTTATACTCATTTTCCAGCCGGTATTTCAGTACATCAAACTGCAGGACACCTACAACGCCTACAATGATTTCCTCCATACCGGAGTTATATTCCTGAAAGATCTGAATAGCGCCTTCCTGTGCAATCTGTTCAATCCCTTTCACAAACTGCTTGCGCTTCATGGTGTCCATCTGGCGCACCCGTGCAAAATGTTCCGGGGCAAAGGTAGGTATGCCTTCGTAAGTAAATTTCTCCCGGGGGGTGCAAAGTGTATCTCCAATGGAGAAAATCCCCGGATCAAATACGCCTATGATATCACCTGCATAAGCTTCTGATAAAATTTTACGTTCATCTGCCATAATCTGCTGAGGCTGGGAAAGCCGCATATTCTTCCCTCCCTGCACATGGCAGACCTCTTTAGAAGCATCAAATTTGCCGGAGCATATCCGCATAAAAGCGATTCTGTCCCGGTGGGCTTTATTCATATTGGCCTGTATCTTAAAGATAAAGGCACTGAAATCATTTGCGGCAGGATCGATCATTCCGGTGTCTGCTTTCCGCGGCAGCGGCGTTGTGGTCATTTTGAGAAAATATTGTAAGAAGATCTCCACGCCAAAATTGGTTAGTGCGGATCCAAAAAATACCGGGGTCAGATTTCCTTTCCTTACTTCTTCCAAATCAAATTCCGCACTGGCTCCATCCAGAAGTTCTATTTCCTCCAGCAAGTTGTCCGTTGGTCCGTCTCCTATTACTTTTCGAAGATGTTCTGTCTCTGTGTCCGGAATCCGGGTAACCGAGCCTTCTTTTGTGCCTTTTTCCGTATCGGAATAAGTGATCACACATTTCTGACTGCGGTCATATACGCCCTTAAACTCCTTGCCTGAGCCTATAGGCCAGTTAACGGGACAGGTTGCGATACCCAGTTCTTTCTCTATTTCATCCAATAATTCAAAGGTGTCGCCGGCATCCCTGTCCATTTTATTAATAAAGGTAAAAATAGGGATCCTGCGCATTACGCACACCTTGAACAGCTTTCTGGTCTGGGCTTCCACTCCCTTTGAGGCATCAATGACCATCACCGCCGAATCTGCTGCCATCAGCGTACGGTAGGTATCCTCTGAAAAGTCCTGATGTCCGGGCGTGTCCAGAATATTGATACAATAATTATCATATTCAAACTGCAGGACAGAGGATGTCACGGATATTCCTCTTTCCTTTTCTATCTCCATCCAGTCTGACACGGCATGTCTTGCCGTTGCCTTTCCTTTTACACTGCCGGCCAGATTAATGGCGCCGCCATACAAAAGGAACTTTTCAGTCAATGTGGTCTTTCCCGCATCGGGATGGGAAATAATCGCAAAAGTCCTTCGTCTGTATATTTCTTCTTCATAATAATTACACCCCTTGTCCGCATGCTCAGCGAGCTGAGCTTGAGCGGACATCAATTCAATATTTGAAAATGATTTTCTTTCAAATTTACTCACTTATGTGTCTCCTCCAGGTTCTATGGTATTACAGGCATCACTGTTTACAGCAGCGTGCAGCATTCCTTCTCCTGCAAATGCAGGGTTTATTCCGAAATATTGTAACACAGTTGCCCCTATATCTGCAAAGGTTTTTCGCGTTCCAAAATTAATAGGTGATATAGCTTTCCCATACATTAAAAAAGGCGTATACTCCCTGCTGTGATCTGTAGATACCAGATAACCGGGATCACATCCGTGATCCGCTGTAATCATCAATATATCTTCCTTACGCATTTTATGAAGGATTTCCGGAAGCTTCTCGTCAAAAAAGGTCAGTGCTCCGGCATATCCGTCTATATCATTGCGGTGGCCATAAAGCATGTCATAATCCACCAGATTGGTAAAACAAAGCCCTTCAAAGTCCTGATCCAGCAAGGACAAAACAGTTTCAATGCCCTGGGCATTTCCTTTGGTGGGAATGGCTTCTGTAATTCCCTGTCCGGCAAAAATATCCTTGATCTTACCTACCGATATCACCTGATATCCCTTTTCCTTCAGCTGATCCAACATGGTAACTCCCGGCGGCAGCAATGAAAAATCATGTCTGTCGGAGGTTCTTGTATAATTGCCGGTCTCACCGGAAAACGGTCTGGCAATCACCCGTCCCACGCCATGCTCACCCTGAAGTAATGAGCGGGCAATTTCACAATAGTGGTACAGCTCTTCAACCGGTACCACATCCGTGTGAGCGGCAATCTGAAATACACTGTCCGCAGAAGTATATACGATCAGTTTTCCGGTCTTAACATGCTCATCTCCGTATTTCTGTATTACTTCTGTGCCGGAATATGGGCGGTTGCACAAAACCTCTCTTCCGGTTTTCTGTGAAAATTGATCAAGTATATCTTCCGGAAATCCATCGGGGTATACAGGCAGGGGATTCCCCGAATATATACCGGCTATCTCCCAATGGCCGATGGTGGTATCTTTTCCTTTGGATGCTTCCGTCATGCGCGCAATAGCTGCCATATAACTTTTATGGGAAAGACCTGTTACCCATTTTTTTGCCGGAGTACCTGCATTTTCAAGGCCTTCCCTCACCCCTTCAATATGAAACAGTCCCAGCTTTGCCATATTGGGTAAATGAAAAGATGGGCTGGAGGAAACACTTCGCAGCGTATTTACATCAAGATCTCCATACTGCGGTGCATCCTCCATCCCTCCAATACCAAAACTGTCAAGTATAATTAAAAAGACTCTTTTCATAATCCGGTACCCTTTCCTTTCGTATCTTCTGCAGCCAACCGGAAATTCCGGTCACGTAAAGTATACAATTACTACTCATTGAATAGTATCAAGTATACCACATTTTTATGTATTGTACACAATTTCCTGCATATTATTGCATTGCTATTATTACAATAATATTATTGCATTACTATTATTGCCTTACTATTGCTGCAATAATATTATTGTACTACCGTGCATATAACGATGTTCTCAGCCGCCACATCTGTTTTTCTCTTGACGATATCTTCTATCTGTGCCCTCTGTACATCCGTAAGCTCTGCTGCATTCACAACCACATCCACGCCATCGTCATCAATACTTACCACAACGTCCTGAAATCCTTTTGCCTCAAGCAGTATTTCGGCAGCTGCTTCTTTTTCTGCAATTTCGGTCATCCTCACCATACTGTTCACAGCTTCCTGTTTCTGCTCATCAGACAGACCTGTACTGTTGATGATCTCCAGTAAGGTTTCCTTATTCTTAGCTCTGGTCTGTTCTTTCAGCAGCTTGGCTTCCGACAGAATGGTAACTCCGTTCGTAAAAGTAAATACCGCTTCTCCCGGCACTTCTCCTTCATCCGGCGTAACCTCTGCAATCTGCATATCTTCATCCAGATAGTCTTCCATAACCACATCCGCATCAGAATCCAGGCTGTCGATATCAGTCATCTGTGCCTCTAAATCTTCTTCTGACAAATCAAATATCCCTTCCAAAGTATTGGAATCTTCCAGGCTGCCTGCCGTCAGGTTCTCCGTAATCACTCCGGAATCTGCCACTGAACCATCCGTGGTAAGGTACTCCTCTTCAAGATTGGTTCCTGCAAACTGTAAATAGCCTGCAATAGCGATCATGATTGCAAGTGCGGTAATCATAAGCTGATTCTTTTTAATTAAGTTTTTCACGGCTCTCTCCCTTTTCTTTTTCTGTATCTTTACTACTTCATTGTATGTACCACCTCTTGGATATATGCGTATTGCTTTTTCAAATAGTTACTTGCTTCCCATTTTGACCACTTTTACCTTGTGGGCTTCTATTCCAAAAAGAGCCTGCACAGCTTCGGTTATATTTTTACTGATTGTTCCGGTACCGGCACCCTCTGCTACCACTACCACACCTTCCACTCTTGGTGTCAGCGTTTTTACCACATAAGGTTCTGAATCACTTCCGTTTGAGCGGTATACAGTAGTCTCGTTGGATTCTGATTCGTATACATTGCGCGTGCCGCCCTCTGAATCATTTTCTATGGTGTTGGAACGGCTTACCGGTTCGTCTTTTTCCACTACCAGTTCCTCGGAGGAGCGAATTGTAATCATGACTTGTACCTGGCCTACACCGTCTATTTTGCTAAGCAGTTCTCTCAGGCGTGTTTCAAGCTGGCGGGCATAATCATCAGAAGAAGCTCCATTTATATATTCTATATTTTCAGAATTTAAGCCCTGTGACCCGGTCTGTGATTCTGCGTTTTGGTCATTTCCTTCCCATAGAAATCCGCTTTCGTCATCTCCTGTACGATCTGTACCGGAATCCGTTGTGGGCAAGGCTATGATCAGCAGTAAGACTCCTGACAGGATGATTATGATCAGATTATCCCGCTGAAACCACTTTTTGACCCCTTTTTTTTCTATGAATTGTTTCAGTTTTTCCTGCATCTTAACTCCCGTCCGTGCGCGCAGCACACATATAAATCAAGATATTGAAAAGACATCTTCATCGTCTTTTCAACCTAACCTCCGTCATCATTCACCAATTTCTACGGTTATCTTATCAACCGGAGCAATGCGGCCGGCTTCCCCGCTTGTATCATCTCCAACTGCTTCTGATCCCTCCGGTGTATGCATGGCATCCATATCGGCTTCTTCCCTATCTGTTTCCTCTAAAGCTGGTTCTTCCAGGGCTGCTTCTTCCAGGCGGAATTTGATTTCTTCCAATGTCATGCGGTTAAGTATATCGTTATATTCAAATGCGGATTCGGCTGCCTGAGCGGTGCTTTCATTCATCTGCTGTTCAAACCATATTACACGGGCTGCAATATTTTCCTGACCCTCGGCTGACAGCAGCTCCATAAGAGGACTGAATATCTGTACCAACACCATAACACCAACAAGCATCTTCAAATATTTTTCATACGCCTTACCCGGACGGAAATGGATGATTGCCTGTGCACATATCATAAAAATACCGATCCGACAGATTGTATTCAGGAAGCTGTTAAACATTTTTTATCCCCCCTACACGCTTCAGCGTGTACTCAATTCAATAAGTTGAAATGAACTTTTTCAACTTATCCCCCCTACACGCTTCAGCGTGAGCTCCCATTCATTTTAAAATCCTTTATTTGTAGCGGCTGCAACCACTGATATGGTGATCATGAATAAGATGAGGGCGGTTGCTGTTGTTCGAAACAGCAGCATACAACCATCACCTATTTTATTGGTGCAGGTGGTAATCCGTTTGTCACTGACGATTCCCATAAAGGCAGCTGCCACCTTCATTAACCCTGCGATCAGGAAAACCTGAAGGAGAGGCGCCGCACACAATAATAACAGGAGTAACAGCATTACGATCCCAACACTGTTCTTGATCACTACTGCGGTGCCTATTACCAGTTCCACCACACCGTCTGCTGCATTTCCGACACCCGGTATAGCAGAAACGGCTTTTTGCAGTGCGGAGGATTTTACAGAATCAATAACCGGTGTTATGATTGCCTGGAAGATACTGATCCCTGTCACTATACCTATAGAAGCTTTTAAAACACCACGTATCATTTTTTCTATCAATTCCACAAGCATGGATAGTTTTTCTTCCACCCAGATTCCATTTACAATAACCAACATTATGTAGCTTTGGATAAAAGGTAATACACCGATTACCAGGATATTTTCCACAGCGTAAATCAACAGCAGCAGGAATTGATAATAGGCACTGGCGGTTGTGGTACCGGAGGCCACACCTACCACAAGAAGATAAGTCGGTATCAGCAGTTTGATGAAGTCGGCGATATCACCTATCGTATCCCCTGTGATTTGTAACGCCTGGGAAAAACATTTAAGCAGTACTGCACTCAGGAGAAGGTACATAAAATAAAAACCGATATCTGCAATCTGCTGTTTATCGAACATATCTATAAAATGTGTCATTAATGCTGATGTGATACCCAGCACCACCAGCCAGATCATTACATTTTTCATCCCTGCAAAATGTGATCCCATATCTCCAAAGGCTGCTTTCAGCAAATTCCACAGTAAGCCTGTAATATCGCCTTCCAGAATATTAGTCAGCAGTTCCGACAGGGAAATACTGTAATCAGGAAACAAGTCGTTGATTCCTGTCTGCAGCTGGTTCAGGCCATAATCTTCCCAGATGCTTTCCAGATTAATCAAATTATCCATAATAACTCCCATCTACATCAGGTCATGAAAGACTGTATTTGTTCAATAACCGCGAACAGTATCGGTAGTCCGGCAATCATAACAGATAATTTCCCCAATATGGAAATCTGCTGTGCCAGAGAACCAAATCCGGCATCCTGACAGATTCCTGCACTGAACTCACATATGTAGGTAATACCGATTACCTTGATTAAAATGATCAGATAACTTTCACCGGCTCCCAGATACTTTTTGATCAGTTCAAATTGACCTATGACTGATTCAAATTGACGGATGGCATAGGAAAAGATGATAATTCCTATGGCAAAGCCGATATAGATTCCATACTCCGGCTTTTGCGCCTTGAACTGAACAGCAATCAAAACACCTGCAATTGCCACCATTGCCACTTTGATTATTTCCGACATATCGTACCCCTTCCGCACATTCCTTAAAAATTGAACAATGCCTCAATAATCGTAAACAAGTCATATATATACGGCACGATCCATGTCAGTACCAGGATAAGGCCCGCCAGACTGATCAAAAAGGCATGTTCTTCCCTTCCGCTGTGTTTCAGTACCTGACTTAATATTGTCACAAGTATTCCCACTGCTGCGATCTTAAAAATCAGACTAACTCCCATTTCCTTTTCCTTTCCGGTTACAGTAAAATAATAATAAGCAATAAACCGCTCATTGCCCCCAGACACATGGCCATCCTGCTTTTTTCCGCCGTTTCTTTATCCTGTTTTTCAATTATATTCTTAAGCAGTTCGTTGTGTTGTTCTATATTCCGAAGCTGCATCTTGCCATCTTCAAACCCGCTTTCCGATACTGCATTCAGAAATAGTTCCTTTTCTTCCTTTTGCAGAGGGATGCCTCCCAGACAGAGTTCCATATCTTTTTTAAAAACCTGTCCAAAGCCTTCGCCGGTATTTTCCTTCATGGTCTCAAAAATATTCAGAAATGACTGTTTATAAGGTTCTTCCAGTCTCGGAGCCAAACGCTTACAACATTCCGGCAGGGTAGCCTTGCTGTAGCGGATTTCACTCATCAACATTTCCAATATTTGATTTAATATCCGTAAATGCTTTAATCGTAATTCAAATTGCTGGCGGTACCATACCCCCAGACCTGTACATCCGCATGCAATAAGAATACAGCCGAGCAATTGTGTCATATGCTTCCTCCCTGAAATGTCCCGCTTTCATGGAATGTCTCTTTTTCATGGATTGTCCCTCTTCCATGGAATGTCTCTCTTTCATGAAATGTCCCTTTTTCATTTTCATAGATATCTTTTACCACACATTTCCCATCTTTTTTTTCCAATAGGATAAAGCATTGAAAAATATTTTCCTGAAACAGGCTGTCCATTCCGGGTTTGTGCCTGACATCCTCTATGCCCTCTCCATGGATGGTAGCCAGCAGCCGACTCCCGCAGGAAGCTGCAAGATGCACCGCATCTATATCTGCTGTCCCCCCCAATTCGTCAATTGCTATGACTTTAGGCGACATGGCTCTAAGCAGCATCATCATGCCGATTGCTTTGGGGCAGGCATCCAGGACATCGGTCCGTATTCCCACATCATTCTGGGGCTTTCCCAGATAACAGCCGGCAATCTCCGAACGTTCATCCACTATGCATACACTTTGTCCGCTGCCATATGTATTACCGTCAGATACCTGTCTGGCAAGGTCTCTGAGAAGGGTTGTCTTACCGCATCCCGGCGGTGAAATAATCAGGGTATTCAAGAGCTCCCCATTCTGATACAGGTGAGGGAGGACTTTGTTGCCTGCTCCCTTTACCTGATGAGAAACGCGGATATTCATATAGGAAATATGCTTCAATGTACGTACCTGTCCATCTGCTTCAAGCACTGCATGTCCTGCCACACCTATCCTGTGTCCTCCTGCTACAGTAATAAAACCCTGCCGCAGTTCATCTTCATATGCATAAAGGGAATAATGGCAGATGTGGTTCAATACCTCGTCCACTTCCTGACCATCCGTATAATAAGCAGCTGCCAGGTTGTCCGTATAACCGCCGCTGCCATCAAGGAAGCGCTCCTCTCCATCCCGCATGATCATGACAGGCAGGTTGGAGCGTAAGCGGATTTCCTGAATCCTCTTTTCATCAGCAGACACTTTTTTCCAGAAATCTCTTCTTTCTATTGGAAATAATTGCAACAAACTCTCACCCAATTTTGTCCACCTCCCTGGTTACTTCCATATGCTAATATATGAATTCTGCCGTGAGATATGACTATATTTTTTCCTATGAGCCCGAACTTGTCCGCTTTCAGCTTTGCTGCGCATACAAGATTGATGCACAATACTTGCTCGCTATTAATTTATTACAGCAAAAAAAGAACAATCAGATATTGTATCTGATTGCTCTAAAGTTATGTATAAAATAATGCTGATAAACTACCTACTCAACCTGAATCATTTCCGCATCTTCCTTCCGCAAAGATAATTCATAACCTCTTACAGTAATCTCTACAGGATCGCCAAAAGGTGCAACTTTACGAACATATATTTCAACTCCTTTGGTTATACCCATGTCCATAATACGTCTCTTTACAGGACCTTCTCCGGTTAACCGGATTACTTTGACTGTTTGTCCGATTGGAACTTCCTTTAGTGTCATTTCTGTCTCTCCTTTATTCCACCATGATTTTATTTGCCATATCTTTACCTATGGCGACTCTGGAGTCTTTTATATTAACTATTAAATTCCCTGCGATTTCGTTTACCACCATAATACTGCTTCCGGCAACAAAACCAAGACTCTCCAAAAAGCGCCTCGTCTCTTCCTTACCGCCAATCCTGCGGATTACGGTCTCCACTCCTCGTTCTGCCATGACTAAAGGCATCATCCATCATCTTCTTTCTGTTTATAATGCGATAGTGTTTCTCACCATCGTTAAGGTTAGTATAAGCTAACTCTGCATAAATTGTCAATAGCTTATTCAGAATTTTCATCAATTTTTAATGTTTAAACATTTTTCTGCGTAATCAGCAAAATAAAACGGCACAAACCTTTAAAAAGTTTGTGCCGCCGCATTCAATTTTATGATAAACTTACACAGCATAACGTTCTGCAATCTGCTTAATAATTTTATCTATATCTGACTCATGTTTATTAATGTATATTTTGTGGATTTCCATTTTGCTGTCAACAGAATTGGACATTTTAATACATTCATCCAGCTTTCTATATAAATCAATATGTCCTTCAGCTACTACCATAATATTTTTATTAGTTTCATTCTCCAAAGTTAATTCTATATTTATGACCTTCCTTTTAAGTACCATCATATCGCTTTTAAGCTCCGCTACATCGCTTTTAAGTACAGTCACATCGCTTTTAAGCTCCGCTACATCGCTTTTAAGTACAGTCACATCGCTTTTAAGTTCCGCTACATCGCTTTTAAGCTCCGCTACATCGCTTTTAAGTTCAGTTAATTCGTTTTGAATGTTATCCAACCGATCATTTATAGGTTGTAATATCCCAGCTATAGATTTCAGATCATCACATGTCAATGCCATACTTAAATCTCCTTTATTATTATGTGTGGATATAGTTTAGCATGTTCTGAGTGTAAAGTCTATGCAATTATAAAGATATTTTATAGCTATTTTATAGCCATATTTTATATCATATTTTATATTTTATAGCATAGTAACAGTTCAGTCATCTACTATCCCGTGAAGTCAAAATTGTGTACTCTTCACAACTTTTTGCAAAGCGAACGAAGTTCGCTTTAGGTACGAAGTTCGCTTTGAGAAAAATCCATATCATGAAACTTTCTCATGACCAGTATTTCTCCATATATTCCTTTACCTCTTTGTCTGTTAGATCTGATTCTTCTTTCAGACTCTCTAATGTCTGTTCATAAGTAGCCTTCAGGCGTTGTGACATACGTATGACAGTTCGAATCCCTTCTTCTCTGGCTTTTCGCAATTCTTTCTGTGCCTCTTCCCTGACTTCCCGTACTTCCTTCTGCGCTTCTTCGCGAACTTCTTTCCGGCCCTCTTCCCGCATCATATACTCATATTCGATCGCTTTCATATACCGCACCCTCACTTCTTGTTTATGCTTAATCTTATCCACAACCTTATGTAATTCCCTGATCTTCTCATTTACCGTATTTTCTGCCCGGCTGTCTTCCATATAACGCAGAATTTCGCCTAATTCCTTCCGATTACTGTCTTTTCCACCGCAATACAGGAACAATCTTCTGGCTCCGTCTCCCAAGGCAAGTCCATTATCCTCCAAACACCGGTTCTCAAACATATAATACATACAGTCTTGCTTGAATATATCCTGTGGCATTATGATAATAATCCAAAGATTCTTCAACTTCTTGTATGGTTCATTGGTTTTCAGCATTTTAAAATCCATTAATGCCTGATAATAACGACTTCTCCCCGGCAGGTCATATGTGTTTTTTTGCACTTCCATATCATATATGACAGCTTTCTCATTCCCACCTTCCGGCTTATCCTCCATATAAACAGCAAGACGGATGCCGTGCCCGGCGGTATCACCAGATGAAATTACTTTCTGGGTGTGGACTGTTACCTCTCTGATCTGATACCCCATGATAGCCGACAGAAGCAGTTTGGCTGCAAACTCACCGTGCTCCTCATCGCTTAATACCTCCTGAAACAGAAAATCATCCAGCAGGTTCAATTCCTCAATTGTTTTTTTCACGTATTCCTCCTTATCTGGTATAAACGGTGATACGTAAATATTTCCACCGTCTGTGTGGGAGGAAGCACCCTGTTAAGAATATTATAACCTGACAGAATTGTTTCCGCAAAGTGCTTCCTCTGTTTGTTTAATGTTATTTTGTTAATTAATAATGATTTTTGCGTTGGGTGAAATTACCCTGCATAAAGAATATAAAACGAAACGGTCAAAAACGGTAAATCTACCTAGCCTGTTTATTTGAATAAAAAAAGATTCCTGTCAGATAGAGGTATTATATCATAACTGACAGAAAAAGGAAATATATAATTACAAAAAATTTGCTAAACTTTACCAAAGCTGTAACAGCCTTATACTGCTGTTTATCACAATAATGAGGGAGGTGAAAAATCCGGACGAGACAAGAAGCAGGCATTTTAAGGGAAGGAACAGAAGGGACACGGGACAGGAAGAAGGCGGTACACATGTGTTTTACAGCTCAGTCAGGCTCGGGAATTCCACGGAGCCCATA
>Ga0153953_1000549_pt1 | contig 13494 bp, 14 predicted proteins | sample TSNJ037MetaG_FD_104718 | JGI IMG/M metagenome (GOLD analysis project Ga0153953, IMG submission 104718) | Attine ant fungus gardens microbial communities from New Jersey, USA - TSNJ037 MetaG | ecosystem: Host-associated > Fungi > Mycelium > Unclassified | place: USA: New Jersey, Wharton State...
ATAATAATATACCTAGGTCAGTCTCGTTTGATGGTTCTCTTGTGTGATGAGATGGGTTGGTCTTTGATGTTGTCAAGATGATTAATCTTTACCTCCAAAAAAACCATTCAAGTCTCTGAACCCATGAATTGTTTTTTCGCCTCATACAATGTAGTCCAAAGCTGACGTTCTCATTAGATGTCGCCTAATACACAAATGGAAGATGGGCGGATTGAAAACCGTCTTCAAAACTACACCAAGTTCTGGAAGTCGGACTTGAACAAGGAGCAATCCGATGATAACAAAAATCGGTTAGATCAGTACACGGACGTCGTGAACGGTTGGTGGCTCATTTGGAGGTTAAATTAGATACTGATACTACATACAGGATTCTACGACGGAGCAACAGCGCTTTATGAATTCGGATGGGGAAAGTCATTCCACTTTTCACGGTTTTACCCAGGCGAAGAATTCTATGCGTCGCTGGCGCGTCATGAATACTACCTTGCCTCAAAAATGTCGCTTAAACCCGGTATGCGAGTTTTGGATGTAGGGTGTGGAGTGGGCGGACCAGCGAGACAGATCGCCACGTTCGCAGACGTGAATGTCGTGGGGCTGAATAACAATCCGTTCCAGGTCGGAAGGGCGAGGTGCTATACGCAGCAGATGGGACTGGAAAAACAAGTGCAGTTTGTCACGGGTGATTTTATGAAACTTACGGAGCAGTTTGGAGAGAATGCGTTTGATGCGGGTAAGGGACATTTTGATTTACGGAAAGAGGTTTGCTCAAGCTTGGCCCAGTGTATGCAATTGAGGCGACGGTTCATGCGCCAACATGGGAGGGCGTGTACGGAGAAATATTCAAGGTTCTGAAGCCAGGCGGAGTGGTGAGTGTGTTGTGTGGATTGAAAATGATGGAGCGACTGAGAAAACATAGTTTGGGGTGTATGAATGGTGCATGACGGACGAGTGGGATCCGAGCATCCCAAAACACAAGGCATTGGCGCATCAGATTGAGGTGGGGAATGGGATACCGGAGATGCGGCCTCGGAAGATGGCACGTGATGCCATGGAGGCGGTGGGATTTGAGTTTGAAGTCGAGGAGGATCTGGCGGCGCGAGGGGATGCGATACCATGGTACTATCCGCTGGAGGGTGATCCGCGGAAGGCACAGACGTTGTGGGATTGTGTGACGGTGTTGCGGGTGAGCCGGCCCGGACGGTTGGTGAACATGAGTGTGATCCGATGCCTGGAGTGGCTGGGCATTGCTCCCCGGGGTACGTTTGCTGTCAGCCAGAGGCTGGAAGACGCGGTGGCGTCGCTTGTGGCCGGGGGCCAGGCCAAGGTTTGTAGCTGTATGTGCTTGTGTATGTGTGATACTGAGAGTGAGTTGCAGCTGTTTACGCCGATGTATCTGATGGTGGGCCGGAAACCCAAGGTGAGCGCGTAGTAGGTTAGAAAGAATGTGGGAAATGGAAATCTCGGGTGTTTGCGTGTGACTGCGATCCTGCGAGTGTGACTGCGATCCTGTGCGATGAGCGATCCCAGGGTACACAAGCCCCGCTTGCCCAAGGCGTACTCTGAGCAGCAGCTTGCTTTTCTTCGCAGGTTTCTTTTTCTTTTTTTGTTTGTCGGCCGCCTGGGCTGATCCGTCTCCAGCCATCTCGCCGAGTTTGAGCGCCGTTCGCAAGGCTCGGTCCGCGGCGACGCCAAAAAGTTTGCCCTCGAGCGTGCTGCTGAGTTTGTCGTCCGCTTCGGACTTCCCCCCGAGTTTCTCACCGTCGACGAGTCCGACCTCCGTTTCCGCGAGGCATGTCCTGTTCTTCTTCCGCTCCATCCCCCTGACACCCCACCAGCAAATATACAACTGGTTCAAGAACACCCTTGGCCGCACCCGCCGCAAGCTCGAAGGAAGACCCCGTTCTGCGAAAAAGGCTGCTGAGAAGGGTCCGTGCGCCGTGGCCCGTGCGCGCTCGCCAGCAGCAGCGCAGTGGTCGTCGTCGTATGCAGAGGGCAGCACATCTCCTGCAAATGCCCCGCAGCCTATTATCCAGTACGCGGCCCTTCCTCCTCCTCCCCTCCAGCCCACCCCTCCCGCTTCCATCCACCCTCCTTCTCCCCAAACCCACCACCACCACCTCTCCCAGGTCATCACCCAGCAGCTCGTCACAGACGCCTTTCTCCAGGCCCTCGATCCCTCCACTATCGCCACCATGGTCCAGTCCTTCATCATCCACAACCCCTCCCCAACTCCCCTTACTCCCATCGTCCAGGCCCTTTTCGACGCCGTATCGGCCGACTCCAGAGACCCCTACATCCATCTCAGACGCTACTTTGACGCCTCCAGCTATCTCCCAAGTGCCATCGTCCACGCAGGCGTCTCAGGCCCAATGGCCGGTCCCAGGGCCTTGCAGATGCTCATCAGAAAGTATTCCACCTGGATCCCCCATCCTTCCGCCTCCCACCACATCCCCCCCACAGTCCCTCGCAACCCTCCCTCCAATCCCTCTCCCTCCCTCTCCCACGAGATGCAGAGGATCGCTGCAGAACGCCAGAGAAAGAAGGACCACATCCAGTGGGCCCGCATCCATGCCGCTGCCCTCGAACTCGGCCTCATGAATGTCGGCAGGGTAGGTGATACCGACAACAGCGGCTATACCTACGCCATGGGCAGAGCTTTCTCAGAAATGATGGCCAGGGATGCCGTTTGGGAGAATGACGAGGTTGAATGGGTTGCTGGTGTATGTGTTTTGAGAGCCGTCATCAGAACGGCCATGAGAGGCGACAGGAGACAGCGAGACGAGTATGATCAGCTCCTGACCGCCTATGAGGGTCGTTGGAAGGAGATCAAAGATGAGGCTAGGCAGGCCCTCGTTGCCGTAACTATTTCTATTTCTCTTTGTCGATCTATAACTCATTCACCGTCCTCTTTTTAGGAGGTTCTTGTCGGTGCCAGGGAAGACTTGTCTCGTATGCTGGATGAAAGCCTGTCCTGACATCTATGTATATATATAATATATCTATGTTATACTCCCTACTCTGTTTTCTGTGTCATCAAGTATGTGTTGAAATGAACTAGAACTCGTTCCATGACGTCTTGTGCGTGCTTTCGCTCGACAAATCTTGCACACGTGTCGATCACACACAACTTTGGATTAGGCCAGACACACTTACCCGTGAGGCTCGCGAGGATATACGACCAGTTGTGCGCTTTCTCTTCCCTGCGTCGCGGCACATCGTTTCAGCCCACGATAGAATCCGTATGCTTGACCTACGGGTACGCGTTGGTCCCGTTCGCCGTGTAAGATGAGGATGGCTGTCGTTGTTCCTGGGATGTTGTGTATTGGACTTGATTTACGTTCGGACGTCAATGTAAAGTCCATATTTGAGGATTGCAGAGGCCAAGGCGATGTACCGCCGATGGCTGCCTTGTGGACGTGTAAGTCGTTTGGATACACACACAGAGAGACGACTTACTTCAAGTTCTGGTGAACTAGATTCCATGACCAATGCTTCCCAATTCGTCACTCCTGCTCCTATAACAGCGGCTTTATACCTCGTCTTTGTCTGTGTTACACCCCAAGCTGTCAACGATCCACCTAACCGAAGAATGAATCGTTAAAAAACCAAAACAGACAGAGGTCTAGTTACCGTGACTCCAACCCGCGATACCTAATTTCTGTTCATCGGCCCAACCGCGTCGAACGACTTGGTCGACCATACTCTCACAATCTGACCAATCATGTACACCTATCCCTGCGTTGGCACTCGAGGCGAAAGAGGAACCTCGGCCTTGACTTGTACGATAATTAGGGGATATGACAAGATAGCCTGCTGAAGCTAACAGTTCACGCCAGTTGCAGTAATACGGCATGTAGTCTTTTTTTTGTGAAAAGAGGCGTAGTTAACTGCTGCTGATGATGATGATGAGATAAAACGCACCGGGAATATCGCGTCGATAAGGTCCTCCATGAATGAACAAGATAGTAGGAATTCGACCGTGCGTGACAGTGTCGTAGTCGGGTGGGAACCGGACTAGACCGCTGAGTTGGATACCGTCTTTGTTTTTCCAATAGATGATGTCAGTTTTGAGAATGGGTGTTTTGGTTAACCATGTGAGATGATTGGAAAGTCGAACCAGGTTTTGGTTGGATCTTGATAGGGGTTTGAATTTGTGGTTTTCGTTGTTGTGTTGGTCGATGTGAATTTTACCAGACCAAACGTTGGGTGGTTCGTGATAGGGTCCTGAACTGAGCACGGCAGTGAAAAAATAGGTGACGTGGGTTGTTGGATTGGAAGAAGAAGCAGAAGCAGAAGCAGAAGGATGAGTGACACGTCTGACATCCCATGAATTGAACCAAATCGCATTCGACGAAGTCTGGAAGAGCGTGAATCGAGATAAATGGGTTGGAGACGTTGGAGTAAAAGCGATAATGTCAATTCGTGATTCAGTATCGTTGCCAACTTCGACTGCAAGAAAATCGTGGTCGTTCTTTGTCAGATCATCTTCTCCTCTGGAGTGGACGTAGGCAGGAAGAATACGTATAGCATCTTCATCGATTCCGTAAATGCGTTCTGTTGTATTTGTTGAAAGATGGTGAACGTGAAGTGTGCGAGCATCAAGAATATTTTGCGGTTCATAACTTTGTAAACTGGCGATATGTCCTGTTGATAACCAAACATGTGACCCTGAAGGAGATCGCGGATAACTCGCCAAATATGTCGGTTTCGCTCCTTCCTCCGCCACGGATATCGATTCCAATAAAACTTGATCCTGATCAACTTGCTCAGGCCACTCTATTCCTCGGTTCCGTCTCGATCGATACAAAATTGTCTTACTATCACTACTCCAAGTAAACCCTTCCAATTGGCGTTGTTGGTTCTTGTCCCTTCGCGTTTCAAGCATGCGTATTTCATCCGTTGTGAAGTTGTATACACCAAGCTTGAGAAGACGACCCTTCGTTTGACCTGAAGATGATGATCCCAGTTCAATGACGTCGACGTCGTTCTTTTTGGTTTCGGTAGCGATACCCTCTTCATCGTCGTCGTTGTCGGCGAGGAATCCGACGAGTTCTCCGGATGGAGAGGTTTGGAATTCTCGAATGTTTGTTCTCTTTGTGAATTTGGAGGTTAAGATGGTAGGTTCTGGGATGGTTGAGGGTTTGGGGATGGGACAGGTGAGGACTTCATCAATGATGATGTCATCGGATGAAGAAGAAGAGTCTTTATCGATGGTATTGGCAATCTCAAATTCATCAGCATCGCCACTTCGATCCCGACAAACCGACGATATATGGTCAACAAGCGATAGTTGATAAATAACACTTTTTTTTCCTGGTGTTTGTCTGTCTGATAAAAACAGGATACGTGTACCATCAGGATGGAAAACGCCGGATCTATCGTTAAATTCGCCTCCAGTAACTGGAATAGCGCTCGATGGTTTATTCGTCTCGGCAAGCCAAAGTGTAGAAAGAGGTCGTGAAGTGGATCGATAGAATTGAGTGACTTGGTAAAGAATGAAGCCGCCGTTGGGACTGAGTTTCACATCTCGGATTTTAGGTTGAGAAGCGATAAAAGTGGGATCAAGATGTCGTTGTTGTTGGGGAACCCGGGATTGTTGAACTGGCATGGAATGCGCTGAGGTTTCATTGGTGGAGGTTGTCATTTTGGATTTTTTAAGACTTTGTAACGAGGGACTGGTTCGGTTGGGAAAGGGTTTGGGGAATGACAAGGATCATTGGCTTCGTTGTATTTAAGATGCTTTAGGCGTTCAACCAATGACAAGTCGGGATCTGAACTGTACGATTTACTGCAAAGCTTATTTGCTAGCTGCGACTTGTACTGTGAGAAACGTCATTACAATTATAGTTTACGGTGCGAAAACGAATCTCCAACAAGGGGAACAATAGATTCTGAGGGAAAAGCTGCAAGGACTTTTTGGATAGCAGAATCTGGTACCAAATTACGAAGAGGTCATCATGAACTAGGATCCAAAATTGATATTGTAATTCATCCGAAATCCTTCAACTTGCAAGCATATCGACTCAATAAATGTGACGACGAGTGTGATTGTGTCCTATTTTCCTTTGCTGTTAGTTATCCCAGATCTATTTTTGTCAGACGCAGGAAGAATCTGACGGACATCACGTGTAATAGTTCTTGCATAACGTGACTAACGCGTGATTTCATGATCGGATTTTCATGTAACGCTGAATCCGGACTTCGAAACTCCCTCTTTCTTCCCTTTTTCTCTTGGATAAACAAATCGATCAACTTTTTTTTTTTGGAATAACTGGTTCCTCAGGGGACAATAAGCTTTTTTTCTTTTTGTATGGCCGGAACGTTTAGCGGTCATCTTCTTCATTCCTACCACACAGGTCAAGCAATGAATCTAGTCACGTCTGGAGCTATGTCGTTCAACTCTTTGGTACACGGAACACCCAATCCTTCAACGTCTATGCTTGGTTCCCAAATCCCATTCACTGCTAATCCTTATGCCAATGAAACCATGTCAGAAGAGACTGCCCAGAGAATCGCCACGTTACAAGTGAAACTAGATCAAAAACTGGGTCCAGAATATATCTCTCAAAGACAAGGACCGAGAGGTGGCCCAAAGTTGACGTATGCGGAGGGTTGGAAGATAATCAACTTGGCTAATGAAGTCTTTGGGTTCAACGGCTGGAGTTCGAGTCTGGTTAATGTGACGACGGATTTCGTGGATCGCAGTGAATCGGGAAGATATAATGTTGGCGTCACTGCGATCGTAAGAGTCACGTTGAGGGAAGGAGTTTACCATGAGGACATTGGATACGGAACAGCGGATAACTCTCCGAGTAAAGGTCAAGCTTTGGATAAGGTGAGTACCTCCTGTCTCCCCTCTCTCTCCCGCAGAATGTGGAGCGTGAATGTAATTTCATCTTGACTCGAATTATGAATTTTCTTCAGTGTAAGAAGGAGGCGGTCACAGATGGTCTTAAACGTGCACTGCGGAACTTTGGAAATTTGATGGGAAATTGTCTTTATGATAAAGCATATACTCAAGAAGTCGTGAGGATGAAGGTACCCGCTGTATGTATATCTCACCTTAAAGGAATTAAAGAGGTCCATCTTGAAAACACGAACTTGCTCATAGGCCAAATTTGACAAGGCAGAACTTCATCGAAGACCAGAATTCTCAGAGGATAGAAAACCTCCGATTGTTAATGCTGCGAATGGATCGAAACCCCCCGATCCTCAGTTCAATTCAAATTCGTCCTCCAAGACCACATCAGTTCCAACATCTCGACAGTCTGGCACTGTTGACACACCCAATTCTATTCCCAGTGGACATCCCGCTGTGAACAGTAACAATGCACGACCACCAGTTAATGTGACCAGTTACCCTGATTCTGGCATCTCCGTTCCATCAGCACATCTCACTTCTTTAGACGACCGATCGGTTCCATCACATCAGCCACAGAATCAGCCTCAGCTCGCTCAGAGCCGTCGTCACGTCTCATTTGTGGAGGAGGAATCACTCCCCACAATGACTGTTGATGACATATCTATCCAAGAGACTGTCACAAAATCAGAGTCTGAGGATGACTTTGATTTTGGGGATGATGAGTCTTTTCTTGCTGCGCTTGGCGTGGAACAAGGTGATTTAGGCCGGCCGATCGAAACTGATGCAGATATAGGTCGGCCAATTGATCAAGAAGAGAGTAATTCACCTCCAGAGGATGACACGAGTATTCCCGTCAGTGACACCTTAATGACTACGACTAAAGGTGTGGGGAGTGATATGTCGATCTCCCGGAACGACAAGAATGCTCGTGTACAGCGGTTACAAGAGATTATGAAAGCCACAAATGCAAACACTCTGAAAACCTCTCCTCCGCCCATGAAACAATCCATGCCCTTTGGACCTTCGTCTTCTACTTTACGTACATCGCCTACCCTACTTCGACCATTGAACCAAGCCAATCAACCTAATATGACACACGCTCAGCAACGTAATCACCAACCGCTCGCGAGACCCGCAAACCACAATCGAAACGAAATCGAGGACCCCAGTACAAATTCCGGTGAATCCGGAACAAAGCGTCCAAAGATGACGACGACGACGACAGTACCTTCGATGGGAGGATTCCATTTTCCTCCTGGAATGGTATGTTCTATCTGAGAGTTATCTCACCATGTAAATCCGCTGATTTGATTTTTTTTCTCATTGATAGGATCCTCATCAGCAGGGTGGAAGTGGTATTGGTACTAAGAGAAGCGTAGATCTCATGTCGTCGAGTTCTAATCTTGGCGGAGGCTTGGGGATGAATGTGGGCATCACTGGCACCGGTAGTATCGGTAATGGTGGATTTCGTGGGTCAAGACCTGGGATGGGATTACAGCAGGCTGCACCGCAGCAACAAAGAGAGCCATTTATGCCAACGGAGATTGGTGAGAGTGGGGATATCAAGCGGATCCGGCGGTGACATGATGAGCTCTTGTTGTCGTTGCGAGATTGCAAGGCCTTCTTCATGATGACATCTTGCTGTTTATATGCTTATTTGTTTTTGCATGGACTGTTGTTGTCAGCACATTTGTATCATATTGTACATATTCGACATTCTTGTGCTGTGCCATACTTTCGACTCTTGGTCAGCATCCACGGTTAGAAATGACCTACTGGGAAAAGATCACAACGACATATGAAAACGAAACTTGACAGTTATCCAGCTGTTATCGCCTAATTTCCTATGCTCCTTCTGCTGCTCCTTCTGCAATGTCCTTGTACACGTCAAACCGACGTTGTGTTGTCACTGGAATCCCGCTCCGTGCATCAAGCAGCACTTGTGGATCTGGGGGAAGGTTAATAAGAGAGAAGTCAGGACCCCGAATGTTCTCATTACCGATATCCGCGTAGACAATTTGTTCATCTTCCGTTGCTTCTGTGAGTATGTGACCCCTATCATATAACTCAGAAAATCTCTGAAGGAACACCGTGAAGCCACTTACATAGGATCAACGACCATTGAGTGGCCCCACTACACCCTATGAGCTCAGCAACCAAGAAACATCATTTCGCAAGTAACCCAGGCGTACCGCATGGTACGCTGCGGTCATGTCTCTAGCAGGACTACACATTCCCACAAATATCTGATTATCCACAGCCCTTGGGAGAAAAGTTCAAATCAGGCATGCATTCATGACGCGAACCGACCTTGATCTTTGCAACAATTCCCAGTGTAATGAACCTGTCGTCAAATTGAAAGCTCCGGGATATATTATCATCTGACAACCTGGTTTGGTGTCATGTAAGCCATCGAGGTAATAGGATCAAGAGTTAAGAATGGATGACTTGCCTTGACGAGCTGATATCATAGCAAGTTCAGGGAATCGGATATCATAACAGATCCCGAGACCGATACGAGCAAATCCTACAAGTCAATTTGAATCTTTGGGTTTCAGAGTGGAGTATGGGATTTCTTACCAGTATCGAAGTAGTTTGTAGTATTACCCCCTGTGAGGGTTTCACTTTCCTTTAAGGAGAAAACAAAATTAGCTTTTAGTCTAATAAACGGGATTATAGATATTCATTCACCTTGAATTTGATCTTTCCCGGGATATCGATGTCGAAAAGGTGCACTTTCCGGTGGATTGCAATGAGCTCACCTACGTAATTCCTATATGAGTTGATATTTGAGAGATTCTGGGGGGACTCTGGTACCCTGAGGATTATAGACCGTGCAAGTGTTATAAATTTTGCCATCCTGTGCATCCCGTTCTGGTATGGAACCTTATACAGACTTAGCATTGAATGATAAGAGTTTCAAAGGGTTGATATACCTCCAATCAACCATGTACCTGTCTCTTTTGCAGTAGCGGAGAGCATCTTTACGCTTTCACTTGCTGAGCTGGAAACATTGTATGGTTTGCCTCGTGTGAATTTGATCTCTTCTGCATTAACCGGGAAATGAACATGTCCATAAGGCGAATTGAAGCACTCCTAAGAAAACTTTAGTTTGTTTCCCGGATGCGGATCAAGAGCGAACAGGAAGGACGACGAGATCTGGCTTCTTGTTATGGCCTTGGCCAGAAACTGCTTTAAGGATCATGTCCCGGGCATGCTTGAGGTTATCGGCTTTGTTGGGTACTGTCTGCCCTAGTTGGATGAATGCCAAAGTAAATGGATGGAACGATTGTTTGGCTGCCATGGATGATGATAGTGCGATGATAGTGCGAGAGATATATCATTTATATCATATCACGAGACGCATATCACAAGTCATGTGCAGTATCAGGCTCAGACGAGCTGTGTCGTGTTGACAGCATGAGTCGCACAGCGCTCGCCACACAAAGCACAAAATCTCTCCAGCGGTCCAGACGTCTTTTACTTTCACCAACAAAACGCAAAAGTCCGTCAGATGATGAGCAGCACATTCACTGCCCATCTGAAAAAGAAATCTGGGAGTGGACTCTGACTTCGGCAGCCGTTGCGAAGTGCTACATACGAGATGTCTTGACTATGTCACAGTGCCAAGGTCAGCCTCGCCCACTTTGGGATTATTTCATCGGGTTGATCAAAGATATAGGCTTCGATTTCTACTGGCTGGGAAACACACCTTGTCGTAAGGTTGAAATTTGTGGCGTCATTGTTGGCATTCAAGTGTTTGAGAAGAAAATCATGTATACCAGTGCGCCCTGATAACTGCTTCCTACACGTTGATGTTTCCTAACCGTAGTGTTGCTTAGTTGATGATGGAACGGAGGTTATAGACTGTACAGATACTCCGCAACAAATCCCGAAGTCCAAGAACCCTGACGTGTGCTCTACATCCCCTGGATACTCCCTGCTTCAACCCATAAAGGGAATAGGGGGAGTCATCAAAATTTCAGGCAGAGTACAAAGGAAGCATGAGACAAGATGTATGATTGCAGATGAAATATGTAAGCAACGTCGGGTTATGAGTGCCATCGATACCAACACGTGTTCTAGCATTATCATCTTTTGGCGCCCAACTTAAACACTGGGAAATTGTTCGAGAACTGCACGAGACCCGTTATGACACCTCAGTATCTTTTGTCATCCCAGCTGTCCAATTCGAATCGTCCAAGACTTCGAGCCCAGCCGCAGAGCCATGGACACCAGCGACCACCACACCTTCAACAGTGGTTGACTCGAGCCCAACGACTGTTGCCTCTGGAAAGTCTACGAAGAACCCTCATGTGTGTGTTACTCATATCTCCCAACTGTATATTAATCACTACCTCCACTCAGTCACAACCTAAATTACGTCACCCATCGCGCCTACGAACGTCAAACCTCACAGACAATGCGTTCAGAATATATATTAAACACTTCATCAACAACGCGCCTGAAACCCAGAAAAAAGACGTCTTCCCCTTGGATGACGATCTTGACAAATCTGTGCGAGTCTACACTTCACAGATTGGAACAACGACAGATTTAGCAACTGACGATAACGACTCAACGCCCCGCCTTCAAATTCCGAAGAAGCTCGAGCGGCCGTCCTTATCGTCTTTCGACATAACCTGTGGGGGATTTACTCTATCTTATCTTCGGCGCGTCCCCGAATTGTCCCTCATGGCTACGCGCGTTGTTAGACAGCGTGCACGAGAGCTGCGAAAAAAAGCACAGGCAGCATCAATCTCAAAGTCTACTCTCCCTAACCAGCCTACTGAACGCATAGAATTGAGCCGAGCCAGTCTTGCAGCCAAGAAGAAGCGTCTCTTCCAGTGGGCGATCTGCGAATTGATGAAGGATGGTAGCATCACCCTTTGGGATGGACCCAAACGATTGCTTCGAACGGAAGGCACAGATCAAAACCCGGAGACGAATGTCTTGTGGAAGCTCAGCTTGGCGGCGGTGGACACTTCTTTGTTCAGTAACGCGAACAGTTCGAAGTCAGCGGACGATGGCGAGTTGGATTTGTCTGACCCGGACCCTGAAGAGGAAGCCTATATATCAACTAAACCAGAATGTTTGGCTCATACAATCACGGATGCTTTGAAGGCTTTAGTCCTGGCACCGCCCCGGAGACAAATCGTGAAGCGGAACGAGCTAATAGGGGGTTCGACTAAGGAGGATATACTAGAGTATCTGAAAAGAGATGATATGTGGGCGTTCATCGGAGAGTGGAATATCACTGAGACGTTGGAATATATGATGAAAGTTGGTCTGGCGTGGAATCCTTCTGGAGATCGTTGGCTGGCGACAGGGTGACAGGACAAGAGTTGACGAATTCTCACGTTTGAGCGTTGATACATTTACCGCTCGTTTGTATTCATAATATCTGGTAATTTACTGACAGTAAGTCATGCGTATAGTTGTTCTCCAAACTAACTGAATTCCTTGAACAAGTAATGAAAACAACTATCAGTGAATCAAAAACCTCTACCAGAAACGTGTCGAGGAAGCCCTTGCTTGCCATTCAGAATCCTCCATGACACAATGGGGATGGATTGCAAGGAGCGCCTGATGAGTGCTCAACCCAGTTGTGCTATTTTATCTGATCCAAAGCCTCTGGCGCCACGAAAGCTAGTAGGAGCGCCATCCGATCGTCTAGTCAATAAGGCTTTGGATTTTGCAATGGGCACTTCTTGCGGTATACCAGTGAACACGAAGAATGGTCCTGAACGTCTACACGCAGTATCGGCTGGTCTATGCCGAAGCTGGTTATGCTCTCAACAATGCCACATCCATTGACAAAGCGTCTCATGCTATCGAAAATGTGACCATAGGTGTGGCGAGATGTCATTTGCTGAATACCGCTGATAAGTGCCCTCACCCTCTTGTTCCTGGTCCATGGATATGTTCGTTCATTTCTGTCGAGAGCGATGGGTCCATTCACGAATCTTCAAGCGATCTTAAGTATGCCAAGCCCAGAAGCACTGAAAAATCGAGTTTAACATTGGTACATAATTTGTCCCCTTTTCTGATGAGTTGCAGGATTGGGTCAGATATAACCAAGATGGCGAAACCTTTTTTGCATCTCACAATCTGGGGTTACAAGTCCCAAAACATTTATAAATTACTTTCTGGAATCCGTGATGTGGGTCCCCTTGTGGACTGTGCTTGGAATGATTTTATCTGTCGATTTCGCTCGTTATGAGAAAGTTCTGGATGCACTTCATTCTAGCCTCCGCCAGGATTCACCTCCCTTTTTGAGTAGATCCGGCACAAACCTATGGAGGTGGACAAAACATCTTGCCCGCGTTTGATCCCCTTCGAGCAGCAGTTTATGATCACAAAGTTCTCGTGTCCGGTAGCTTCAGACAAAGCGTAGGTAGTCGACAACTACCTTGTATACGAGCGTATCCTCTGATTTTTTCTATCACATGTGGGTTCCGGATTCATTTTCTTTGATCCCTAACTTATGTGTCGAAATGGACTGACGGATTCATACCATACCAACTTGATCGGGTTGGTATCGGGTTGGTTCATTACACCACTCCTCATTCCATTGGAATGTTTCCAGGGGGCTTTTCAATGTTTTCACTTGCTCTTGAGGTTATTAGAAT
>Ga0153953_1000551_pt1 | contig 13449 bp, 13 predicted proteins | sample TSNJ037MetaG_FD_104718 | JGI IMG/M metagenome (GOLD analysis project Ga0153953, IMG submission 104718) | Attine ant fungus gardens microbial communities from New Jersey, USA - TSNJ037 MetaG | ecosystem: Host-associated > Fungi > Mycelium > Unclassified | place: USA: New Jersey, Wharton State...
GCCCGAATACACGGCGGGTGTGACTGCCGTCTATCGAAAATACATTGACCGCTATTACCAGTCAGGACAGAAGAAAGATGATTTTTACGTTGACAAACAGGATTTGCTTCACTTATCAGGACTTTATATCCGCAGCCAGAAGCAAAACGGTTATTATTTCAGACACAACGGAAGTGATATGATAACCTTGCATTCACCTTCTTATAAAGAAAGTGATGAGGAGGTTCTGCGTAAGATAAAAGAGCAATATCTTGATCGGAAAGAAAGCATAAAAATTGACATTTATGTTGAATTATGTAAGGAAAAACCAGCCTGCATTACCTTATTGTCAGACAGAACCTCCTGCCCGGCTATTTTATATGGCAGCATCGTACAGGAAGCAAAAATGCAGCCTGTTACAAAAGAAAATATAACCAGACAGCTTGGCAAGCTGGGGGATACTTTTTTTGAGGCGGAAAATATTATCATATCAATGGATGAGAATGTGTTTTTCCCTTTAAAGGAATTAAATGAACTTAGACGGAAAGCTGTTTCGTTATTGGAGCAATATATAGCAGAAGAGCAAAAGACCGGAAAAATAGAGCCATACGCATATGTTGAAAGTGAAGCCGATAAAAAAGCTTATGAAGCTTCAGCTTTGCCGGTAAAGCCAGATATTATTGGCAAGCTGGCTGTTTCTATTAAAACATGGAATCAATTTTCGGGATTTTCCCGCTGGCTGTGTACACAAAAACAGCATCTGCTTTACCGGGTTTATGTAGAAGGGGATTTATATCTGAGCAACAAGGCTGATTTTATGAAACTGACTGCCCGGATAAGCAAAAAAGTACCGGTATATATTACATTTCCCTATATTATCCGTAAAAGGGATGCCCCATGGCTGGAAGAGATCGGGACCTTACTTCAATCAGCTGATATTGCAGGGTGCATGATACGTTCTGTGGACGGTTATGCTTTTTTAAAGGAGCTAGATTATCAGGGCGTTATATGCGGGGATGTCGGCTTGTATATCTGGAACAGAGAGACTGTGCATTTTTGGAAGAATAAACTTGCATCTGCCTGCCTTCCGCTGGAATTAACAGGACCGGAACAGAGAATGCTTTTAAATGATATTCTTCCCCTTGAAAAAGTTGTGTATGGCAGGATCCCCATGATGATATCAGCCAACTGTGTTTTGCAGACAACAGGGCAGTGTCAATGTCAAACGGCAGAAGCCGTGTGTCAATGCCAAACGGCAGAAGCCGTATGTCAATGCCAAACGGCAAAAGCTGTGTGTCAATGTCAAACGGCTGTATTGACAGACCGGTACCGCAAGGATTTCCCTGTGGATATAAACTGTCAGCACTGTATGAATGTAATTTATAATTCCCTCCCCCTGTCTTTGCATGGTGAACTGCACAAGTGGTTTGACAAGGCGGGCCTGAGACTTGATTTTACCATTGAAAATGAGCAGGAAATGATTAAATTAATTGGAGATTTCTGTGAAATGGTTTATAATAGGGATTATACCATTTCATCAAAAGATTATACCGGTGCAGGAAAGGAATATACCACAGGACATGAAAAGCGTGGTGTGGAGTAAGGAAATGTCGAATAATTCGCCAATTCCCTAATAAAAAGGAAGATTTATGCAAGAATATTTTTTAGAAATATCAAAATATGTAATAACTATATGTATGGCAATCTATACATTTGAATGTTTTGCTGTTTTCAGGTTTTCCAGTGAAGCCCAGCGTAAAGGAAATTATACGCGCCAGAACATTTTATTATTCATCATACAGGTACTTGCATTTGCTAATCTATTCATCGTCAGCGGAGAATTGGAATACCTTTTCCTCTTTGCCTTTGTTCAGGTTTTGCTGGTATCTGCCCTTGTTCTGGTACAAATGATTTATGAAAAAATAAACCGCCTGCTGCTTAATAATATGTGCCTTCTGCTCAGCATCGGTTTTATAATGATTGCCAGGCTGTCTTTTCAAAAAGCCATAAAGCAATATGCCATTGCTTTATTTTCATTTGTAATTGCTTTGTTTGTACCGTATTTACTTACTAAAATCACATGGCTGAAAAAGCTTGCCTGGTTATATGCCGCATTGGGGATCGGTCTGTTAAGCGTGGTTCTGATTATCGGAGAAGTGACCAACGGTTCCAAGATTTCCTTCAGCATTGGCGGCATATCTTTTCAGCCGTCGGAGTTTGTAAAAATCATATTTGTGTTTTTCCTGGCCGGTGCCCTGTGGGAAGATACATCCCTGAAGCGCGTCATAATTACGACAGCCATTGCCGGTATACATGTTATTGTACTGGTGGTGTCCAAGGACCTGGGAAGCGCTTTGATTTTCTTTGTTGGTTTTTTATTTGTTGTATTTATTTCAACCAGGAATTATCTCTATTTTCTCATCGGGATTGCCGGAGGCTGTGCAGCCGCAGTTTGTTCTTACCAGATATTTGACCATGTAAAGGTCAGAGTCCTTGCCTGGCAGGATCCCTGGAATTATATTGATAATCAGGGATACCAGATCACCCAGTCTCTTTTTGCCATAAGCAGCGGCAGTTGGTTTGGTTCCGGACTGTTTCGCGGCTCACCCGGGTCCATTCCTTATGTGGAGCAGGATTTTATGTTTTCTGCAATCTGCGAGGAGCTTGGGGTAATCTTCGGGATATGCATGATACTAGTCTGTGTCAGCTGTTTTATAATTATCATGGATATTTCCGCCCGGCTTAAGGACCGTTTTTACCAAATCGTGGCTTATGGTATAGCCATTATCTATATTTTCCAGATATTCCTTACTGTGGGAGGCGGGATCAAATTCATTCCCCTGACCGGCGTGACGCTCCCTTTTGTCAGTTATGGAGGAAGTTCCGTATTAACGACTATGATTATGTTTTTTATTATACAGGGCTTATTTATTAAAATGCAGAAGGAAGGAGAGAAACACCTTGTCAGAAAAAGAAAGCCGCGTGCAAAGATCACAAAAGGATCTTCAAAAGAAACCCAAAAAGGGACTGGGCAGTAACCGTGAAATCATGATGACAACTTATATGTTTGTTCTTCTCTTTCTGGGAATGATGGGATTTCTGGGATATTATGTGGTAAATAACCAGCATGATTTATTAAATAACAACTATAATACGCGGCAGGAGCTGCTTACCGAACAAAACTACAGGGGAACCATCTATTCCAAAGACGGGGAAGTACTGGCTCAGACAGTGGTGGATAGTCAGGGAACAGAGACCAGAGTATATCCCTATGAAAATATGTTTTCCCATATAATAGGTTATTCTACCAAGGGAAGAAGCGGCGTGGAGTCCATTGCAAATTATTATCTGATTAATTCCAATACATCTCTGGCAAATAAGGCGGCAAATCTGGACGCTGACTTAAAGAATCCCGGAGATCGTGTTATTACCACCCTGGATGTTGATCTGCAGAAGACTGCTTCAAATGAAATGGGCATCTACAAGGGCGCCATCCTTGTTACAGAGGTGGCCACAGGTAAGATACTGGCCCTGGTATCCAAGCCGGACTTTGACCCCAATAAAATCGATGATATCTGGAATGATCTGATCAGCGACAGCAATAGCTCTGTGTTGGTGAACAGGGCAACCCAGGGACTATATCCGCCCGGCTCTACCTTTAAAATCATCACTACCCTGGAATATATACGGGAAAATCCCGTTACCTGTCAAAATTATAATTATAATTGCATTGGATATTATAAGATTGATGATATCAGGATAAACTGTTATCATAACATCAACCATGGACAGGTAAATCTTACCACCGCCTTTGCCAAATCCTGCAATTCATCTTTTGCTGATATAGGTATGACACTTGACAGAGTACAATTTGCCGACACTTTGAATGATTTGCTGTTTAACCAGAATCTGCCTCTGAATCTGAGTTACTCAAAAAGTTCGATACAAATGTCAGAAGAGACAACTGACAGTCAGATGATCCAGGCATCAATCGGTCAGGGCCGGACACAGATGACGCCGGTTCACCTCCATATGATTACGCAGGCAATAGCATATAATGGTGTGTTGATGAGACCTTATGTAGTGGATCGGGTAGAAAATGATGTGGGTAATATAATAAAATCATTCCACCCGGAAAGTTATAAATCACTTATGACAGAGGAGGAATCAGCTTTCCTGATGGGATTGATGGAGGAAGTGGTGAAGACCGGTACCGGAACAAAGCTCTCGGGAAGAAGCTATACGGCGGCAGGGAAGACCGGATCTGCAGAATACAGCGACGAAAAAGGGGAGAGCCATGCCTGGTTCACCGGATATGCTCCGGCAGATCACCCCGAAATCGCTGTGACCATTATTATGGAGGGAGCAGGCAGCGGCGGAGATTATGCAGTTCCAATCGCCAGAAGGATCTTTGATGCTTATTTCAACCAATAAAAAAATATCTTCATAAATTGGTTGCCTGAAAACAGAAACTATACTATACTTGTTTTTAGTTGGGCATGACACACCAAATCAGGAGGAATTGCAATGATTGAAGCAACAAGCTGTGGTGGTGTGGTAATTTTTCGTGGGAAGATCTTACTCTTGTATAAGAATTACAAGAATAAATACGAAGGCTGGGTTTTGCCAAAAGGGACTGTGGAGCAGGGAGAAGAATTCAAGGAAACTGCACTGCGGGAAGTATTGGAGGAAACCGGCGCAAAAGCTTCCATAATTAAATACATTGGGAAAAGTGAGTATTCTTTCAGTGTCTCTGAAGACACCATTACCAAGGAGGTTCACTGGTACCTGATGATGGCGGACAGTTATTACAGCAAACCACAAAGAGATGAATATTTTATGGATTCCGGATTCTACAAATACCATGAGGCGTATCATCTTATAAAGTTTGCCAACGAAAAGCAGATTTTAGAAAAAGCCTATAATGAATATCTTGAACTGAAAAAGAACAACATCTGGGGCAGCCGTAAGTACTTCTGACGGCTGCGACCCGGGGTGAAAGGAGCGGGCCTATGAGGTCGGGACCACAATATCATACATATCTCTATATGAGCCCGGGTATCACTGTTTTAAAACTGGATAAACTTAAAAAAAAGCTGGAAAAGCATCCGGAACGTTGTAATGTATATCTGCTTACAACTGCCCGCAACGGATATGATCAGATGGAAATATATCATACGAACACACTGATCTGGCCATATTACCGCAAAAACCCGCCTTATATTATCGGGATCGCCGATTCGTACGAAGAAGCACTGACGCTGCTTGAGCAGATTACAACAGAGTGTTTTAAAGCAAGAGGTGACCTGGCGCTGAGGGAGTATTTATCATGTTGACCATTCTATTAACGGCACTTACGATAATTGGCTGGATCCTGTTGGGCCTGCTGTGCATTTTTCTATTAATAATATTGCTGGTATTATGCTGGCCGCTGGGATACCGGTTACAGGGAAGTGTGAATGGCACAACTGTCCGGTTAAACATCAAGGTACATTGGCTTGCAAATATTTTTCGGTTTTATTTCACATATCCCGAACCCGGCCGCCTGATTGGGAAGTTCCTGTTTTTTACGTTCTTTGATTCCGGTGTACAAAAAGAAGAAAAGCAAAAGAAAACCAAAGCCAAAAAAAAGAAAACAGGCAAGACAATCGAAACACAACAAGCTGATAAGAAAGCAGAAGACAAAAAAGCAGAAGACACAAAAGCAGAAGATACAAAATCAGAAGATACAAAATCAGAAGACACGAAAGCAGAAGATACGAAATCAGAAGACACAGACAGCATAATACGTGATGATAATAACAAACTTTCCGAAAATAATAACATGCAGTGTGAGAATGATAATAAGGAGGAAGCGTCTGACAGGGATTCTTTTTGGAAACGGATCTATAACTATATTTTAGAAAAATTTTCTAAAATAAAGTACACAATCCATAAAATATATGATAGAATAAAGAAAATTCTGGATAATTATCAATATTATCATGATTTACTGACGGACAGTGAGACGAAGCTGCTTTATCAGCATACCATAACCCGGGCCCTGAAGGTATTTAAAAATATCCGTCCCCGCAGGATTGCGGCTGACTTGGAATTTGGGACAGGCTCGCCTGATACTACAGGGTATGCATATGGAATATATGGTATGATTTCTTCTTTACTGGGAAAGAATGTTATAGTAACAGCAAATTTTGAAGAAGCGGTATTGGCAGGCACATTTAATATAACAGGTCATATAACGGGATTTGTATTGCTTGTGAATGGCTTAAGCCTTTTTTTTGACCGGAGATTACGGTTATTGATCAAGAAGCTTGTACGGGAGGAAGCATAATGGCAGAAAAAGAGAATCAGTTTCAGGGAGTGGTGGAATCATTGTTGAGGGGTATGGATACCGTTCTGACCACCAAGACCGTCGTAGGAGAACCTACAAAGATAGGTGATACGATTATATTACCTTTGGTTGACGTTTCCTTTGGTGTGGCAGCCGGTTCCGGCAAAAACGGTCAGAAAGGCACCGCATCAGGTGTCGGCGGCCTTGGCGGCAAGATGACGCCCAGCGCAGTGCTGGTAATCAGCAACGGAACAACGAAGCTGGTAAACATCAAGAATCAGGATGCTGTTACCAAGATTCTTGACATGATACCGGATATCGTGGATAAATTCACCTCACCCAAAGAGGACATGATGCCGGATACAGATGCAGTGGATATTGCTTTTCCTGAAGAAAAAGAGGGGAATAACTAAGCACAGCCTAATACATCGTTTTACAAATTCCTGTGTATTTTACTGAGGAGAAAACGATGTACCAGGTTCACTTTCTGCAGATGCCTGCATATAATAGAGTGAAAACGCTGCGCGGGAATCGGTATGGACATAAAAAGGATTATTGGTCTGATATTATTTTTTATTGCCATTGGTATGCTGCTTATGGTAATTGTACACAACCGGTTCATAGGGCTCATTATCATTGCACTTTTACTATTCGTAGGATATATTTGTTTCTGCGGAGACTAAGGTTGTGCCGGATAATAGCGTGTGCTAATACACAACTGATTATCCGGCAAATCCTAAAGAAGGGGTTCTGATGATCGACTGGGAAGAAGTAAGCAAAACGGAAAACGTTGATGAATTGAAAAGCTTTAAGGTTTGGCTTTTCAGGGAGAATATGCGCCTTGAAAACGAACGTAAGGAGCTTAACCTGCTGCAGGACAAGCTCCTGAAAGAGCGGGTGATTTTCAGGGATGAAATGGATGCGCTTAATCGCCGTTCTCTTATAGAACGCAAAAAGCTGAAAGAAGAAAATGTATTCTTTGACAAAAAGATGGCCATCCTGCAGGATGGATTCCGTATGCTTGATGAAGACCGTAAAAAACTGGAGCGGGAAAAGCAAAAAGTCAAAAGCGACAGGTTATATCTGGAAGAAAAAAGCCGCCGTGATGACGTGCCTTTAAATAAACTTGTGGAAGTATTATTCCGTAATGCAAATAATCCCATGACACTTAGAAAACGCTATAAAGAGCTGGTCAAGATTTTTCATCCGGACAATATGTGCGGGGACGAAGAGCTGCTGCAGCTGATCAACAAAGAGTTCCTGCATCGCAGAGAGAAGATTTGACAAACAAACAAAAACCTGTTCAATTTGAACAGGCTTTTATATGATCACTTTAATTGACTACTATCATTATGCTCTTTCAACACTGCCGGTTTTTAAGCAGCCTGTGCATACATGGATCCTCTTTGCAGCGCCATTGACTTTACATTTTACTTTCTTCACATTAGACTTCCAAATTGCATTTGATCTTCTATGAGAATGGCTTACGTTATTACCAAAATGAACACCTTTACCACAAACACTACACTTAGCCATCTTAACACCTCCTCAACGCGTATATTTTAAATATAAATAGCTATATAGACTCACAACATTGATATATTAACAGAAATTAAGGAGAAATGCAAGTAAAATAATTTTTTTGTTTCCTTTTTAAGGAAAAGCTGTTAAAATACATTTAGGTTGAAATGAACTTTTTAATATATGAAATGTACTTTTTCAATCTGATATGATTTGATATTATAAAGGAGGTTTAAAATGAAAGGTTCTTCTATGAATACCCATATGGGAAGCATTCATATTGACAACGACGTCATTGCACAGTATGCCGGAAGTGTGGCGGTGGAATGCTTTGGCATAGTAGGGATGGCCGGAATCAGTATGAAGGACGGACTGGCTCATTTGCTGAAAATGGATAGCATTACCAGGGGAATTACCATATCCTTAAGTCATAATAAGCTGACATTGGATTTTCATGTGATCGTGGCATATGGTGTCAGCATTATCGCGGTGTCGGATAACCTGATCAGTAACGTGAAATACAGGGTGGAAGAGTTTACCGGCATCGAAATTGAAAAAATAAACATCTTTGTCGAAGGTGTGAAAGTGATTGATTAAGGAGGATAATCCCGTGGCTTTAAATACAATCGACGCTAAGACACTTTCGAGAATGTTCTTGGCAGGTGCGAAAAATTTGGAGAACAACAAAGAATGGATTAATGAATTAAATGTATTTCCGGTACCTGATGGAGATACGGGTACCAATATGACCATGACCATTATGACAGCAGCAAAAGAAGTAACTGCTCTTAAGAATCCGGATATGGAATCCTTATCCAAAGCAATTTCCAGCGGTTCCCTTAGAGGTGCAAGAGGTAATTCCGGCGTAATATTGTCGCAGCTGCTCCGCGGATTTACCAGAGGTATCCGGGATCATGCTTCCATTGATATTCCCATTATCACAGATGCACTGGATAAGGCAGTGGAAACAGCATATAAAGCGGTTATGAAGCCTAAGGAAGGAACGATTCTGACCGTGGCAAGAGGTGCTGCTGCAAAGGCACGTGAACTGAAAGAAGAAGGCGTTACGGATATGGATATTTTCCTGGGGAAGGTAATTGCGCATGCAAAGCATGTTCTCAGCCAGACCCCTGAAATGCTGCCTGTTCTGAAGCAGGCGGGAGTGGTGGATTCCGGCGGTCAGGGTCTGATTATGGTATTAGACGGAGCATATGATGCCTTCCGGGGCAAAGAACTGGATCTGACTATAGATATGGAAGGTAATATCTTGCCTCATTCTGTTCATTTAAGCGCTCCATCCCTTGCAGCAAGGGCAGAAGCAGAGATTACTTTCGGATATTGTACTGAATTCATCATTATGTTGAACAAGGTATTTAATATAAAGAATGAAATGGATTTCAAGGCATTTCTGGAATCAATAGGTGATTCCATAGTGTGCGTGGCAGATGACGATATGGTCAAGATACACGTACATACCAATGACCCCGGACTGGCAATCCAGAGGGCGCTTAAGTATGGTGCTTTATCCAGTATTAAAATTGACAATATGCGCCAGGAGCATCAGGAGACTTTATTTAAGCTTTCCGAAAGGGAAACAGCGGGTAAGAAAAGCAAAACCTCTCTTACGGCTGAAGAACGAAAAGAAGTGGGATTCCTTGCCGTATCTGTCGGGGAAGGAATGGATGAAATCTTCAGAAGCCTGGGAGTTGATTATATTATTGAAGGCGGTCAGACCATGAATCCCAGTACAGCAGATATCCTGGATGCTGTTGAAAAGGTAAATGCGGATAATATTTTTATTTTACCCAACAACAAGAATATTATCCTGGCGGCAAATCAGGCTGCAGAGCTGACAACAGAAAAGAATCTGCTTGTGATTTCTTCCAAAACAGTACCTCAGGGGATAACAGCAGTGATCAATTATGTACCCGAATTGTCAGTAGAAGAAAATGAAGCGCTTATGCTGGCAGAGCTTGATAACGTTAAGTCCGGTCAGGTAACTTATGCAGTACGGGATACCACCATTGATGATAAGGAAATCAAACAGGGGGATTATATGGGTCTGGGAGACAAGGGTATTCTGTCCGCAGGCAAAGATATGACCGAAGTGACGCTATCCATGATCAGGGAAATGGTGGCAGAGGATTCGGAACTGATCAGTATATATTTTGGCTGTGACGTGGAAGAAACCCAGGCAGAAGCACTTTTGAAAGATCTGGAAAAAGCATATCCTCATTGTGATATTGAACTGCAGTTTGGCGGACAGCCTATATATTACTATATTGTTTCTGTAGAATGACAGATTACCTGTTTTCATATTATATCTAACGGCTGGACTTATCCTGCCTGGAAAAAGATGTCACATTATGAACAGAATTTCGGTTTATATGACATCTTTTTACGTGAGGACTGTTTGTGCTGCCAGAGGCGGCATGAGATGATGAAGAATGGGAGTTCCTATGGATTATGATTCGCCGGTTATCCGGATAAAAGGAGTGGGAGAAAAAACTGAACAGCTTTTTCATAAACTGAATATTTATACGGTTGGTGATCTGGTCCGGCAGTTTCCGGGTAATTATGAGGAAATGAAAGAACCAGTATCCATAAATGCCGCTCTCCCGGGAGATGTATGTGCTATTCATGCAAAAGTCAAGGGGATTCCCAATATTAAGAAGGTACGGAATCTTACTATTATGAATGTGGTGGTTCAGGATGGCTCGGGAAGTTTGCTGCTTACTTTTTTTAATATGCCTTTTCTGAAAAATATATTGAAAAATGGTTCTTGTTTCATTTTTCGGGGATTGGTACAAAACCATAATGGAACCAGGCTTATGGAGCAGCCGAAAATGTTTCAGGAATCTGATTACAGGGAAAAGCAAAAGTTTATTCAGCCTTGTTATTCTTTGACAAAAGGCTTAAGCAACCAGACCTTTCAGAAAGCGGTAAAGCAGGCACTTTCCTTTCTTTTGGAAGAAGAGGAGTATTATCCTTCAGATATATGCACATTATATGGATTGATGACATATAAGGAAGCAATAGCAAATATACATTTTCCTGAAAATTTTAAAACGCTTACGGCAGCCAGAAAACGTCTGGTATTTGACGAATTTTTTGATTTTATTATTTCGATGAGAATCAATAAGGATGCTGTCGGTCGTCTGTTGAATGAATATCAAATGTGTGAGGTTCCGGATACCGACAGGCTGTTAATGCAGCTGCCATACCGGCTTACTGCTGCCCAGGAAAAGGTGTGGCAGGAGATTAATGGGGATATGGCAGGGGAATATTGTATGAATCGTTTGATTCAGGGAGACGTTGGTTCCGGCAAGACAATCGTAGCCGTTCTGTCGCTTCTTGCATGTGCCTGCAATGGTTATCAGGGCGCTTTGATGGCTCCTACCGAGGTATTGGCCATACAGCATTATACGTCCATACAGGAGATTACAGACAGATATAAGCTGCCATTTCATATTGTGCTGTTGGTAGGGTCTATGACTGCCAAAGAAAAACGAACGGCTTACGAAAAAATAGAAAACGGTACGGCAAATCTGGTAATCGGAACCCATGCCCTTATTCAGGATCCGGTGCAGTTTAAATCTCTTGCCCTGGTGGTAACGGATGAGCAGCATCGCTTTGGAGTCAGGCAGCGTGAGCATCTGGCAGGGAAGGGAAGGAATCCCCATGTTCTGGTAATGAGCGCAACGCCGATTCCCAGAACATTGGCAATTATTTTATATGGTGATTTGCATATTTCCATCATAGATGAACTCCCGGCAAACCGTCTGCCGATAAAAAACTGTGTTGTGAATACAGGATACCGCAGAAAGGCATATGAGTTCATTACCAGGGAAGCAGCTGCCGGACATCAGATTTATATTATTTGTCCCATGGTTTCCCCGGGAGAAATGGAAGCCCTGGAAAATGTAACAGAATATACACAGAAGCTGAAAGCACAGCTGCCGCCGGAAGTCAGAGTCAGTATGCTGCATGGGAAAATGCGTCCGGGAGATAAAAACCGGATCATGGAGGAATTTGTTAACCATGAAATAGATGTATTGGTTTCCACCACAGTAATTGAGGTGGGAATCAATGTACCCAACGCAACGGTTATGATGGTGGAAAATGCGGAACGCTTTGGTCTTGCAGGTCTTCATCAGCTGAGAGGGCGTGTGGGCAGGGGGGATGCCCAGAGCTATTGCATTTTTATCAGCAGCAATGAAAAGAAAGAAACCATGGAACGGCTGAGTATCCTGAATCATTCCAATGACGGATTTCATATTGCTTCTGAAGATTTAAAGCTTCGCGGACCGGGAGATTTCTTTGGCATACGGCAGAGTGGGGATTTTGCTTTCCGGATTGGTGATATCTATACAGATGCAGCCATACTAAAGGAAGCACAGGAGGCGGTGGATCTTGTTCTGAAGGATGATGGGATCAGCAGATATCCGCTTCTTAGTAAACACCTTCAATCTTCTTTTTCAAACAGTGTTGACTTTCGCAGCATATAACAGTAAAATAATGAATGATCGAACTGATGTCCGTAAATGGATTACACATAACAAATGTTTACAAGCAGATATTGTTTGCAAACAGATAATGTCAACAGGCTGAAAAATGTCAACAATTTGACAAATGTCAGCAAGTTGGCAAATGTCAGCAAGTTGGCAAATGTCAGCAAGTTGGCAAATGTCAGCAAGCTGGCAAATGTCAACAAGTTGACAATAGGAGAAAATCAGAATGGCTGCAACAGCAATTATAACAGACAGTAACAGCGGTATTTCACAAAAACAAGCCGATGAACTGGGCATACATGTAATACCGATGCCTTTTTCCATTAATGAGGAACCTTTTTTTGAAGATATTAATTTAAGTGTTCCGGAGTTCTATGAGAGAATGGCGCAAGAGGCTGAGATTGTCACAAGCCAGCCTTCTCCGGAGTCTGTACTGAAGCTTTGGAAAGAGTTGCTGAAGACCCATGATGATATTGTACACATTCCCATGAGCAGCGGTTTAAGCGGATCCTGCCAAAGTGCCATTATGTTGTCCATGGATTTTGGCGGCAGGGTACAGGTGGTTAATAACCAGCGAATATCTGTAACCCAGCGTAATTCCGTATTAGATGCCATTGCGCTTTCCAAAAGAGGCAAGAATGCTGCTGAAATTAAAGACATATTGGAAGCAGATAAATACAACAGCAGTATCTATATTATGATGGGCACTCTTCATTATCTCAAAAAAGGCGGTCGTATCACACCCACAGCTGCTGCTTTGGGCACCCTGCTTCGGATCAAGCCGGTTCTTCAGATACAGGGTGAAAAGCTGGACTCCTTTGCAAAAGCCAGAACGACTAATCAGGGCAAGACCATCATGATCAATGCGATTAAGAATGATATTAATAACCGTTTCGGCGGATTTGCGGATGGAAATGGCGTTTCTCTTCAGATTGCTCATACGCAGAATCAGGAAGCAGCATATGTCCTTCGGGAGGAATTATTAGAACTGTTTCCGGTAGATGAAATTTATGTTGACCAATTATCCTTAAGTGTGGCATGCCATATCGGACCTGGTTCTCTGGCGATCGCATGCTGTAAAAGGATAAACCACAGCATGCTGTAAAA
>Ga0153953_1000554_pt1 | contig 13410 bp, 14 predicted proteins | sample TSNJ037MetaG_FD_104718 | JGI IMG/M metagenome (GOLD analysis project Ga0153953, IMG submission 104718) | Attine ant fungus gardens microbial communities from New Jersey, USA - TSNJ037 MetaG | ecosystem: Host-associated > Fungi > Mycelium > Unclassified | place: USA: New Jersey, Wharton State...
AAATTTGGAAAAATTATAATTGACTTTCTCTTTTCTCTTTTTATTTTAACAGAATTTAAATGAATAAATTCAATCATAACAACCCTCCTGTTTTCATAATTCAACTATTAGCATATAGTTATGAGGACTTAGAGCTCAACCAAGGTAGTTATTCAGAAAGAACTCAATAGAGTTCCCTATTAGATTGCATAACTACTTATACAAATATTTGTTAGTCTGTGCACCTATCTCCTGTGATCACATAACCCTTACTAATAACTATACATATCTTACATAAGCTTTCCCATGCTATTTATATCCCTCTTGCATTATACTCCTGGATATTTCCTACTAGATTGATAAATGCATAGAAAATAGTTTTCTTTCTTGGAACTGTTTCATAACACAGCCCCTCCTTCAAGTTTTCTCATCCCAAGGAATTTTTCCATTGTCTCTAGTTCTCTTTCTATCTTTTCTCCCTTTATCTCTCATATTTCTTATTTGACCATTCCCATAGTATTTTAGCTATAAACCTCCCTGGTAGTTCTCTTGAGAATATCTTTTTATTCTCTTCTTTCTATTACTGTACTTCTTCAGCCTTCTTTCCATACTTTCTCTCAAACTCCTCAACCAACTCCTTTACATTCTTTAGGTTTTTTCTACTTTTCCAAGTATCTCCTTCTGCTATATACCTCTTCTATCATACTAAGAACTTTTCCTTTTCTCTAACTACCCTTTTGTTTAGTATTTTTTCCATCTCAAATTCCTCTTCTCCTTTAATAATAACCAGTTTTGGTAGGGTTTTTCTCTGTTCCTCCACCTGAGGTCTATACAACTATACTCAACTCACATTAACTACAGGATATATCTTAATAAAACTAGGTAGTTCTAATTCTATAGCATTGGTTAAAATAATTCCCTTGATCTTATAAGGCCCTATAAACCATTCTGTTAACTTCTCTAACCTCTTTCCCACCATCCACCACTTGAGATCCTTTGTATTTAACAGTACTAAGCCTCTAATTTTATATTCTCTACTTCCTCTCACTTTCTGTTTGCATATCTCTTTATTTCTTTCTATGCTTTCCCCAGTGCTGTTTTTGCTTCCTTCTAGATTTTCTTTATTTTTTCTACAAACTTCTCTGCTGCCTCAAACTTTTTCTTTCTTCTTTCTTCAAATTCCATTCTTGGATCTTGACTGTAGTTCACCTTAAATAAAGAAGTTTTTGTTGCTGAATGAATCTTATTGTTATATACAAATTCAGCAGTCCCCAGCCACTCTGGCCACTACTCCTGCCTATAATTAATAAAGACCCTCAGGTACTGTTCTAGTTCCTGATTGATTCTTTCTATTTGTCCATCTATTTGGGAGTAATAGACTGTTGATAGCTTTGTTTGGATTCCCAACAACTTGTTTAACTCTTTTATCATTCCTGCCGTAAACTACATTCTTCTGTCTGATATGATACTTTCTGAAAGTTCATGCAACTTCTAGATGTGATCTCTAAACAGTCTAACAAGTCCTTCTGCCAATGTTTTTTCTGTAGTTGCTATAAAATGGGCCATTTTACTAAACCAATCACAAACTACTAAAATTGCATTATAGCCTTGTGCCAAAGGTAGTTTGGTAATGAAGTCTGTCAAAATATGACTCCATAGCTTTTCTGGAATTGTATCAGGCATTAGTTTTCCTACTGGTACTTCACTTCTGTTTTTGTATTGTTGGCAAGTATCATATTTCTCTACGTATTTTCCTACTTCTTTCATTACTCCTGGCCACCAATAGTTCCTTGTTACTAACTCTGTTGTCTTCTATCTTCCTCTATGTCCTCCTACTAGCATATTATAATACAAATGTATTACTTCTCCTCTTAGTTCTTTCTTTGGAATGTATATTTGTCCTTTTTTCATAACTATCTCTTCTTCCACTATCTATTTCTTATCTCTTAGTATTTTCATTTCTGTCTTCTTTAGTTCCTCTACTTCTTTTACTACCTTCTTGTTCCTTTCCTGTGCTTTCTTAATCTTCTTCCTTAGCTCATTTTTCTCCATCAATATTTCTGTTCTTTTTATCTACTCTAGCTTAATCAGCATCTGGTCTTGGTTGTTGTTTTCTATTCTCTTCTGTCAATCTTGTCTCCTACTCAACCCATCTACCTTTCCCATACTCTTTTCTGGAATGTGCTTAAGAATAAAGTCAAACCATAATAGATACAATATTCATCTAGGTTACCTCCTATTTTGCTTTTGACTTATCATAAAGTACTGGAGGTTTTTATGATCCATCCAGATTTCAAACTTTACTTTTGCCCCTTCCAAGTAGTACCTCCACAATTCTAAGTACTGAATTACTACTAGCATCTCTTTGTCATGGATTTCATAGTTTCATTCAGTTATATTTAATAACTTAGAGATGAAAGCAACTAGTCTCCACTTCTCATCTTCATATTTCACTAATAGTACTCCCCCTATGTTATAGTCTAAGGCATCTGCCTCTACTCTCATCTCCTTATCTAAATCTAGAATGGCTAAGACTAGTTTCATCGTAAATACCTTTTTTAGTTTTCTAAACACTTCTTTTTGCTTTTCTCTCTATCTCTATTTTTTCTCCTTTCTGACTAGTAGGTGCAAAGAGGCCACAATTCTAGCAAAGTTCTTAATGAATTGCCTATAGTAGTTTGCAAGTCCTAAAAACTTTTGTACTTCCTTCATATCCCTTGGTACTAGCTAGCTTAGAACTCCATTTACCTTTTTCTTCTGCATTTCTACCCCTTAAGGTCCAATTACCATGCCCAGGAATTCTATCTCCTTCACCTTCTACTGATATTTTTCTGGTTTAACAAATAGGTCATTTTTCTCCAGTCTCTTCAATACTTTCTCTACTAGCTTATTATACCCTTCCTTAGTATCCATGGCAACTATTATATCATCAATAAATATAGCTGTATTTCCTTGATTGATCATATCTTGGAATAGGTTATTCATTATGGTTTGAAAGGTAACAGAGAAGTTTGTTAGTCCAAAATACATAACTATTGGTTCATATACTCCAATATGTGTTGTAAATACTACTTTCTATTCATTGCCTTCCTTGATCCTCTCATTGTTGTATTTCTATCTAAGATCAAGTTTTGTGAACACCTTCTTCTTTTCTACTCTATCCAGGATATCTGTAATTAGGGGTAAAAGGTATCTATTTTTTACTGTCTACTAATTTATATGACAATAATTTTGTACCATTCTCCTTTTTCCATCTTTCTTTGCTATAAAATGGACTAGTGAGGTCTGTGGTGATTTTGATAGTTAAATATACCCTTTTTGCAGCTAATCTTCCACAAATGCTTGCACTTCCTCTCTTTCCTCTTTCCATAGTAAATACACTTACTTTTTCCTTGGTACAAACCCTTCTTTCAATTCTGTTATATGATTCCATAGCTTTCTGGTGGGCATTCTTTCTGATTCTTTCTTCCTAAATACTTTCTTCCACTTCCAGAACCTCCTAGATACTAATTTCTCTATTGTCTTTTCTTTCTCTGTTTTTCTTATCTGTCTTCTCCCCTGCATTTCTTGCTTCCTCTTTCTATATATTGGTAGATACTGTATCATTTTGATCTTCCCTTTTTCCTAGTCTATCACTGGATTATAAGCTACTAGCCAAGGTATACTCAATATCACCTCTGTCTTCTCCAGGTTATATACATCTATTTGTGCTCTTTCAACATGTCCTTTAAAGAGCATATTGCACTTCACCTGATGAGTGATTGCTCCTCCAACATTTGCCATTCCATCCACATTCCTTACTAGCAAGGGGGTTTCTAGCTTTTCTAGTCTGAACCTCTTTTCCTTTGCAAACTTTGTATCCATAAACAGGCCTATTGCTCTATTGTCTAACAGCATCTTTACTGCTACTCCTTCATAGCTCTCCAACTTCTCTAATCCCACTTTTATTCATACTTCTCTTAGTAGTTGTAGTGTATACCACATATCTCTTGCTCTTTCAGTATTGCTATGACAATTCAATTTATTTCCTAGTTTTTCTGGGTGAAATACACTGTACAAATTATTGGAGACCAGTTGGGAGCTCATTGTCCTTTACTTTCTTTTGCCAACTCTTGTAGTGTTTCTGCTACCCTCCTCTCTCTTCTCTTTTTTTGCCAATAATTTTTGGTTATATGGCCCCATTTTCCACATATGAAGTATATTCTATCTCCTCCTCTTTTTCTCTATCAATATCCATTGCATTAGAGTCCCTTGCTGGCTCTAGCTGTCTCTCTCTGTTCTGATATTCACCTCTATACTAATCTTCTGTTCTTTATGTAATCTAGCCCTCTCTTCCCCCATATGACCCTCCACCAAATCCCTCTCTTTGCTGTGCATTTTCTAATAGGTATACTACATTCCTCTCTAATGTTCCTTCTTCTGCCCTACTCTGCCTTTGATTTCTATCCAATCTTACTGCTCTCTCCTGCCACTCCTTGATTATACAAGGAAAGCTCTCTGCTTCTGCTAACTTTCTTTTGATTCTCCTACTTAACCCTCTTTTGAATTTCTCTATAAGAGGTTACCCCTCATACCTGCTCTCTCTTGTAATTTTCTTAAATTCTTGGACATACTCATTGTACATCCTTCCTTTCTGTTTTATTGTTCTCAACTGTTCTACTTTTCTTTCTTTCTCTACTATTTTTCCAAACTCATTTCTCATTTTACTAAATAACTCTTCTGCTATCTCTATTTCTGATTCTCCCTTTGACAGTTCATCCAACAGGTTATTCTTCTATGTCTCTACCACCCCTCTCTGTACATAAGACAATATCCAGGCCATCTTTGTTGATTCTGACTCTCCTGTCATCTTCATTCTTAGATACAAATAAGCTGCATTGATAAATACTTCTACTTTCTTCATCTTTCTATTAAACAGTAGAGGTTTTGCTATCTCCACTCTTGCTTCTCCACTTTGTTGTAATAGGGTGGCCACCTACTAGTAGGCCAGTGATCAAGATAAGAAGTTGCTCCTTTCAATAAAAGAGGCAAAAGAGGTTTTTTACTATGATAAGCAAGTATGAAAAAGGCAGTAATAGTTCTCAATTGTGTGCTAAAGGGTTTGTGGAAATAAATAGGTAGTAGAGGTATCAGAAAGAAATTAAAAGAAAGAAGCATAGCTTATCTGTAATATAAAAATAGTTGAAATGATTGTAAAATTGATCTAAATTGCATTTAGTATGATATTCCTAAGGTGCCAATCTTTATGTACCATAATGAGCTTACTAGCAAGTGTAGTTAGTATACCACTCATAGGTCTTACCAATCTCAACCAAGCTCTTATCTACATTCCCAATACTGAACCTTACAGATGTGATACAGTCTGAGTAAATGGCTAGCCAGGCTTTTCCAGCCTGCTATCTTACCAAAGGTCATCCAAGTTATCTCTATTACTTGTTCTTCAGACTAAGTAGGATATACAAAGCAACAACACCACCAACTTAACCTTTTACCAAGATTACCCCTTACACACTCAAAAGAATCATATTCAATGACCTCTAGAGCTTTTGAGATGAAGGCAAGGGCCAAGAAGGCACTACATTCTACTCTCCACTCTGAAATGTATATTAAAGTTATAAATGTTTGAGACTCAATTAGAAAATGAATAAAAAGAGAAACTTCTTCTTCTTCCAGCCTCCCTCATTTCTTTTCTACTGATGTTGTCATATAGCTATGATAGACATTGTCTTTTATTACTTCATAGCCATTAGATATAGCCATGTGATCCTATTTTACTTTTATACTTCTCCTTCCACTTACTTCTTCTACCTGGCTAATTGGTTGCCTCTTATTCCAAATATAGTCTAGAAACTACTTCTATTATGTACAAAGGCTCTCAATACTATTATTGTCTTGTATGATGTCTGCTTCTTGATTGAGTCTAACAGTGATGGGATCACAAGTTGTTAATAGACTTTTGATTTGTTACCTTGGTATTATATTAGTCTAAGTCTATTCTAGATTAAAATTATACTGCATTCCAAAGATAAGATAAGATATCTGAGTTCTAAGGTATTATCAGGAATAGTCTATCTCTGAAAAACCAGATGCTAGCTCATTATTCTTGCCTCCTGAAATATATGTTGTTTTAGCATGTAATAGTTTGATAGCTGCTCAGTAAAAATACCCATTCTTGGATTATGTCTAGAGCTTGTAGAAAGTTTCTAGAGTGAATTCAGATAGTGAATCTAAGGGTATAAAGTATATCCTATATTACATTTCCACAGAAATTTTACTGGTGGCATAACACTGAGTAAGAGGAGGAGATATAGGAGCAGTGGATTGCTCTACAGGTTGTTGTTGTTGTTGTTGAGACATATATAGTAGTAGTGGTAATAGTAGTAGTGATAATGACAATGATGATTTCTCATATAAGAAAAAGTGGTCTTCTTCATCTGAACTTATGACTAGTTACTGACTAGAAAAGTGAAACGATATTATCCCTAAGAAGGGAATCTCTAAGCTAAATGGGCCTTTAAGAGGTTACCGTTGTTCCCCTACATAGACTAATCACAATGGACTAGTAGTATAGAGCTGATAGTAAAAGACTAAATATAAGTCTACTTGATATAGAGGTCAGGTCTCAGACAAGGACATGAGTTTTGTCCAGGCCTTTTACCTACTGTCTCTAACTGACAGTGAAGCCCTCTTTATAGCTAGGGCCTACTATTCAAGATACTTGTGAGCACTGTGCTCACTAATAAGAGCAATAAGAGAGTAAGTGAGAATAGGAATGTTGAGGCTGTAAGGTGCAGAGTTGACGATAGGGATCAAGTTCTTATGTTAGCATATAGTCATGAGAACTTAGAGCTCAACCAAGGTAGTTGTTCAAGAAAAACTCAATAGAGTTCTCTATTAGATTGTATAACTATTTATACAAATATCTGTTGGTCTGTGTACTCATCTTCTACAATCACATGACCCTTACTAATAACTATACATATCTTACATAAGCTTTCCCATGCTATTTATATCCCTCTTGTATTATACTTCTAGATGTTTCTTACTAGATTGATAAATGTATAGGAAGTAGTTTTCTTTTTTGGAACCATCTTATAACATCAACCCAAATTGGATATATAGAAGAGAAACAAACATGTACAAATATACAGTGATGGTACCAGCTCATTGACTTCTTTGTTTTCAATCACTATTTCCTACTCTTTCCCTTTGCTCTTTTACTTCTCTATTCTCTCTATACCTTGACTGGATACTGGACCCTAGGTGTAAAGGGGACAGTACTCTGCAGCTGTAGTATAGAGCATGGTTAGTGTAACTAAGCTTAGATCTACCCTCCTAAATAGACTATTTCCTTAAGTAGTGCTGTAGTAGTATACCTATATACCCTTCTATTAGTAACCTAGTACTTGGGATCTATTGTGATCCTTATATGCAAGGGAATAACAGCTGCTCTTTAAGAGAGTTGTTTAGAGTAGGGATCTTTTTCTTAGAAGTGATAGTATACCTTTATTCTTAGAATAGTTGTAAGTAAGACAATAAGATTATTGTGAGAAATGGATTCTGTTGAAGAAGAACATTGAGCTAGAAGAACTGAGGAGCAAGCAAAATGACATGTTATTATTCTAGAAAACCATTATCTATCTGCTTTGTTCCAAAATATTTCTTCAGCTCCTATTTGGAATAGAGGAAGAGAAAAAAGAAAATTTCACATAACTCCTGTATATGTTCCACAAAACCTTGAGGATACTATACTTGATTTGCATAGACATTGACTTGCTGAGCAACAACAGAGAATGACTCAGGAATATAGAGTACAAGTGATAACAGTAGAAGAAGAAAGACAAAGAGAGGTAAATAAGGTTGAAATCAATTAGACAGTTAAAGACAATCAAATAATAGAGGAATGGAGGAATGAAAATACAAATGCTCTAGATTATGAAGAACAGCAAATTTTGGAAAATAGAGAAGATAATAGAAATCTACATATTAATAGAAATATGCAAGAAAATCTTCTAAGAGCTGTAAGTAATATATTTAAATAATTGTTGATAAATGAATCTTAACTAAATATATTACAGAATGTTATAGCAAAAGAAATTCAAGAGTTAGATATTAAAGATAATATAATTCAGGTATGATGATTTTTGTATATCAAAACTCTGCATACTTAACAGTTAATCTAAAATCAAGAAGCTATTATTCTAGATGATATCCTACCATCTGTTTTTCAGCCTGTATATTATCTACCTATAGAACAGCCATTTTTGGAAGCCAATATACAGTATAGCAACTTGGGCATGTTGACTGTTATCTGTCCTCACTGCAATACTCTTTACTTTTATTATGAGAGACTTATATCCTCATAGGTCAATCATCCCAAATTGAATATATGCTGTTTGCAAGGACAGATTCAATTACCTCCTCTTCAACCTTTGACTGAAATTCTACAAAACTACTTGACTGGAGATAATTATTTCTCAAGAGAATTTTGTAACAGCATATGACAGTATAATACAGCTTTTGCCATGACTTCAGTAGGAGTTAAAATTAACAACTCTATCACCAAATAGTCAGGCTCCTATTGTTTTAAGATTCAAGAAGAGCTTTATTATCTTACTGGTGCCCTTTTTCCTTATAGTAATCATACTTCTACCTATGTGCAAATCTATATCCTTAATATAATAGAGTAGTTCAATGTCAGGAGACTCGATAATAGGAATCTTAATTCTATAGTAATAGATAATCTTTAAACAATACTCTTGGATAGCCATCTATATATTAGTCATTATTATTATATATATGAACTTATTAGGGAAAAGCTAGTAGAGGAGCAGGAGAAGATTACAACTAGACTACATATGAATTTACAATAGAATCAAAGAACCCATAATCTGCCAAGTATAGAAGAGATTGTAGTCATGAAAAAGTTAGAAGCATCTAAGAACCTAGAATAGCCAAGTGTTTGTCATATTCAAGGAGGCATATATGGTAAGAAGATTATTGGAGGATGATTATGAGTAGAGGATTTACTTGGAGAAAACAATTGCAATGCAGTCTAGAGTAGTATGTTGTCAGTTGTTGGCAGTGATCTTACTGACTAATATAGTGGCTAAGCCTTATGTTTTCTGGAACCAATTCAAGACTAGGCTATATGATAATGTTAAGTACAAACTATGTCATATGAACTACTACCAAGCTGACCAGAAGATACCAGAGAATAATGTTTATGATTATAGCCTTTGGAATCTGAACAGAATGTTGGTAGGAATAAAAAGAAGTCTTGCTGAGTTTCTACCTATGTTTCTTCCACAGCAAGAGTAGAATCACAGAATACCCAATTCTCTCTTACAGACTGAGCAGTATGATGCAGATGAAATGGCAACTTTGGTAAATAAGCAGAGGGCAATATTTAATTCTGAACAAACTACTACTTTTGATACTGTCCTGGAGTCTGTCACCAACAACCAAGGTTATCTTTTCTTCATTCATGCTGTTGGTGGTTGTAGAAAGACATTTCTTTATAATACTATTGGTACTGAGGTTAGAAGAAAAGAATAGGTGGTACTGTATGTAGTATCATCTGGAATTACTACTTTTTTGTTGGATGGAGGAAGGACATTTTATTCATGCTTTAAGATTTCTTTTCCTATTAATGAGGACACTATGGCTAGGCTCAAATAGAATAGTCATATGTTTTCAGTCACCCAATAGACCAAGGTCATTATTTGGAATAAAGTTCCTATACAACACAAGTATAATATTGATGCTATTAATCAATATCTAAGAGACTTGCTTGAAGTAAGTGATCACTTGTACTTAATAGCTATTAAATTGATATATTATCTAGAATGATTATTCATTTGGTGGAATTACAGTGATATTTAGTTTTTACATCTCAGATACAATATATACTTGGACTACTCTGAAGTTGATAATCAATATGCTCAGTGGTTATTGGAAATTGGTACTGGATCAACTATAAATGATAATGAGATAATAAAAGTTTCCTAGTCTATGGTTTGCACTAATCTCAATATGCTCAGTGGTTATTGGAAATTGGTACTGGATCAACTATAAATGATAATGAGATAATAAAAGTTTCCTAGTCTATGGTTTGCACTAATCTCAATACTTTCATCAATAGGATCTATTCAGAAATTGACAACCCAAGAGTTCAAGATAACCAATACTTCTTGGAGTGTATTATTCTCTGTTCTAGAAATAATAAGATGTATAATATCAATGAAGCTATTCTCTAACAGTTTAACCCAGTACCAAATGCAAAGGTCCATATGCTGAAAAGTATGGACTCTGTATCTGAGGAAGATAGGATATACTATATCTATTCTGTAGAGTTTCTTCAACAACTCAATAGTAGTGGATTGCCTCCTGCTTTACTTTGTCTCAAGGTTGGCTGTTCAGTTATCTTACTGAGGAACTTGGATCCAGGAGAAGGACTTTGCAATGGGACAAGAATAGTAATATTGAATATGAGAAGAAAGATGCTCTAGTGCAGGATTATCAGCAAGAACAAGAGGTTTACAAAAAAGATTGTGTTGATTTCAAGGATTAGGTTATTACCTAATACAGAAATATTGCCTATGCCACTCAAGAGACTTCAATTTCCAGTCAAGTTGGCCTTTGCTATGACTATCAACAAATCTCAAGAACAGTCAGTGGAGCATATAGAGATTAGTTTGCAGATATCAGTATTTTTACATAGACAACTTTATGTGGTATTTTCAAGATGTACTTTAGTATTGAACATTTTAGTACTTTTTTCAGAATAGAGCCAGAAGAGCAGAAGGACATTTAATGTAGTATATAAAGAGGTATTCAATAGTATTAGATTATAGATTGTATATATATGAACAATGGACTTGAGATTGATTTCTACTATAATATCAAAAGTGAGTAAAGTCAGTCAGAATAGTTAAGTCAGTAAGTGATTGAAAAAATATTATAGAGTATACAGAAAGTTGAAGAGAGCATAACAGACTATTCTCAACTAATATCTAACTATTTAGAGTTAGTAGAGGATTCAAGTCAGGCCATAGGCCTAAATGAAAGCCTTGTTTAGTAGGTATATAAGAAGGATATAGGAAAATGGCACTGAAAAGGTACAAAAGGAAATTATTTACTGAAACAGACAATAAGATGTGGTACTAGCTTCCAATCATATACTAAAGGTTCAAAAGAATGAAGCAGAAGTAGAGGATTAAAAAAGGATATTAGAAATTATATGTAGCTTTATGTAAGTTTTATGGTTATTTGGTGTTAAACAAGTATAAGATCATTTTAGATCTGTATTACATATTCTCTCTAAGGTATCAATCTTTACACACCATGACAAAAGCTCCTCTGGAAAATACAGTTAGTTGATTTTCATGAACCCTCTATACTCAGTTTCCCTCTTATCTGTACCCCCAACACCAAATCTTATAGGTATGATGCAGTCCAAGTGTACATTTAGCTGAACTTTCCCAGCTTATTGTTCTCTCCAAAGTCTGTCCAAGTTGAGTCTGCAACTTGGTTCTAGATCAAGTCTTGGTATATTTCATGCTCTGTTCCTGACACTATACTGATTCCAAAAGTTATCACTTAAGATATACTATGTTAAATAATTCCAGAGGCAGTGGAAATAAAAGCATATACCAAGATAATTTCTTGTTACTATCCCATCTGCTCCTGGAACTATATATCAAATATGACAAATTACAGAGACTCAATGAAATAAAATAATAAAGGAAATTATTACTACTTTTGGTACCATTTCAATTTTCCTCTTGTACCAAGTCCCCCAACTTCTAAGATAGTATATTCTTCTCTTTTATCAAAGATAATGCATGCTCAAGATACATTTCTTCCAGAACCTTCTTTCTCCTTTCTAGTTTATCTATTTTACCTCTTTCTAGACTTAGTCAGTATTCCAACTATCCATCAGATATCTAGTAACTTCTATCTGAAATACTATGCTCTTCTAAGTAACAACCAATATATCTTATCTGAAAATAGAGTGGTACTGATGAGATCAACACTTATTTGTAAGCACCATCCCTGGTTCTAATTCTGTTCTTTCCAACCATCCAATGTAAAATAGAGATTCTATGACCATATTAAACTATAATTTTTCCCAAGTGGTTTTAGATTACTATTCTATCCAAAGTACTCTTTTAACCTGGTGCCAGTTTACTGTTCTTGTCTCTCAAGTCTTAGTAGTAAGCTTTGTCCACCCTAAGTGTTGTTCTAGACTGGTTATTGACCCTACTCTTATCTAAGGATATATATGTAATGGGTTCTAGAGCAAATTCCTCTTATAAATCTGTTGGTATAAAGTATATCAAATATTACTTTTTACACAAAATTCATTTGCAGCATAACAGTGCTTAGTCAAATTTTTAGGTAATTGGTCCTACAGTTTCTCTTTTTACTCTTTTTACTCAAAAAATCCAATAAATTTATTAAAAATTAGAAGAAATTCAGGAAAAATTGGAAGAAATTATAATAAATTATACAATAAAATTGAAACAGACAGTGAGCAAAGCAAGCTGACTATGACCTTATAGACTATTAGAGGAAGAGAGTATAGTAATCTGATAAGCAATACTATATACTGTCACACAGACTATTGAAGAAAGGGAGCGCAGCAAGCTGACAAATAACACTATATGCTGTCATATAGACTGTTGTAGAAAGAGAGCATAGTAACCTGCCAGACAACACAATGTCAGCTCTATTTAGAGTTAGTAGAGGGTTTAGGTTAGGCTAGAGGCCTAGATGAAAATCTCATTATATATATATGCAAAACCAATGTGGGAAGATAGAGATGATAAATTATGTACCTAATCATTCTCACAGCCTCTCTTTCACTCAAAAAATGCAATAAATTGATTAAAAATTAGGAAAAATTCAGAAAAAATTAGAAAAAAGTACAGAAATTTTAAAAAAGTATTGGAGGAAGGAAGTATAGTGAACTGGAAACTATTAGAGGAAAGAAGTATAATATACTGTAGACAACCTACTCATTGTATACATTATAGATAAACTGTTAAAAAAAGGAAGTATAATATATTATAGACAATACTAAAACTGTTGGAGAAAGGGAGCACAGTAATCTGACAAACAATACTATACACTATTATACAGACTGTTGGAGGAAGGGAGTACAGCAACCTGACAGACAACACAATATCAGCTATACTCAGAATTAGCAGAGAGTTGAAGTTAGACTAGAGACCTAGATAAAAACCTTGTCTAGTAGATACACAAGACCAAACATAAGATGATGGCTGCTTAGGCAATGTTTTATAAGCATTTGTCAGTACACTTTCTCTTTTTCCCTCTAAATTCAACAAAATTTATAAAAAAAATTAAAATAAATTTAGGAAAAATCAGGAGAAAGTACAGAAAATTAGACAAAGTATTGGAGGA
>Ga0153953_1000563_pt1 | contig 13344 bp, 11 predicted proteins | sample TSNJ037MetaG_FD_104718 | JGI IMG/M metagenome (GOLD analysis project Ga0153953, IMG submission 104718) | Attine ant fungus gardens microbial communities from New Jersey, USA - TSNJ037 MetaG | ecosystem: Host-associated > Fungi > Mycelium > Unclassified | place: USA: New Jersey, Wharton State...
ATTTCAGGACCGCAAGCGCAATCCATGCGGATGGCTTTCACTACATCAGCCTCAAACTTGCTCTCCAAATCAGCACATATGCTTACAGCCCATGCAAACTTTTTATCAATATCCGCTGATTTTGATAGAGGTATTTTGTTCACTATACTTTCTGCTGTTTTTTCATCTAAATGTTTTGCAATACTATTATATAAACGACTCACGTGCGGGTTGTCATTTTTAGGCATATATGGAGCCTCCCTTGTAAATATATTTCTCTCTATCATACCAAACCAAACCTGATAACGGTTCACAATGTACAACAGTTAATAATGCATGCCATACGAAAAAAATAAACTATTCAACAAGAACGAGAGCATAACAATTTTGCTCTTCACCATATTCTCTAAGCGTTTTTAACGGTAAACCTAATTCATGTACTGTTTTGAAAACATCAATCCCAGCGCTGTGCATTGATGGTCTGACATCAGTATAATGAATACATGGCTTTCCACAAGAACGGCTACAATTATCACATATATCACAATCACTTAACGAAAAAGCAAAGTAATATCCGTCTTTGAACGCTATTTTTTCTAATTCAAGGGATATGGCTTGCGCTAAACGGTTATCATTTGAGTGTATAAGCACGCCCCAACTATATCTTTTTAGTATAGGTTCATATTCCCAAGGTTTTATCCTTCCTGGTTGAGAATGGCACATGGTTTCAGGATTGCTCCCTCCGCAGCCATACATACACTTAAGGTATGTACGGTGGTCAAATATTACCTGCTCTATATCAATGCGAACTGCATTTTTAGCACCCTTAGTCAAAGCGTATTCTATATATTCCTTCGATTTCAATTCAATTGTTCCCCCTGTCGATTATATAAATATCTATGTGGTTATCATTAATGTAGCAAACCAAACCTGATATTGTTGAACAAGATAACATTACAAAACATTGAAAAAACAAAGTTAATCTACCACTCGCCGGCGATTCGCCCGCCGTCAATCACCAAGCTGTGTCCTGTGATAAATGATGAATCATCCGAACATAGCCAAATAACAGCGTTTGCTACTTCTTCCGGTTGTCCGATCCGATTCATCGGATGAAGTTTGTTCAAGCCTTTTGTTACGCGCTTGACCAACGTTGTCTGTATCGCGCCGGGACAAACGCAGTTTATCCGTATATTTTTATTGGCGTTTTCCAAAGCGGCAGTTTTAGTCAAACCGATAATACCATGCTTACTGACATTGTATGGCATATCACCCGCCCGTCCGATTAGTCCGCTGATTGACGATGTGTTGACAATATTTCCATGTCCTTGTTTTTGCATTTGTAAAATTTCATGCTTCATACAGAGCCAATAACCCTTCAAATTCGTATCAATTACTTTTTGCCAAATTTTTTCTGTGCAGGCAGTGGTCGTTGTGCTGATGACAATTCCAGCGTTGTTATGGGCGTAGTCAATACGGCCTAAAAGTTCCACACAGCGGGCAATCGCTTCCGCCACTTCATGCTCCTTTGTTACATTAACTTTATGCGATATTGCTTGTCCGCCCGAAGCGACAATTTCATCAACAACAGCGTTAGCGCCTGCAATGTCGATATCAATGATATAAACACTTGCGCCTGACTTTGCAAAAGCAAATGCTGAAGCTCGTCCGATACCCGAAGCTCCGCCTGTGATAAGTACAATTTTGTTTTTCATATCCATAATCATATACTCCTTTTCCGAACCATCATACCGCACCAAACCTGACAACAGTATGTCATATAAGTAAACGGAACCTACAAACCGAATCAGACTATCGGATAATCTCCGCGGAACCGAAACTTCACCAGGGTTCCCATCCCTTCCTTGCTGCAGATATGAATCCCAGCCTCAGGCCCATAAGTAAGAATCAGCCGCAGGTTGGTATTATAGATGCCGATATGGCTGGTATGATTCAGGTTACGTTCCTGAAGCTGCCGCCGTATTCCAACAAGGCGTTCACGTGAGATTCCCATGCCGTTATCGATTATATGAACATTGACATATTCCTCCCTCTTGAAAATCCTTATCTTCACAAGACCCTTTCTTTCCACATTCTTGATTCCATGGTGGAGGCTGTTTTCCAGAAGCGGCTGCAATATGAGATGTATACAGCTTGTATTAAGCACCTCTTCATCGTAATCATAATAAAGGATAAAAGGATTTTCATAACGTAGCTTCTGAATCTCCGCATATGTCTTGCAAATTGATATTTCATCTTTCAAAAGAACCATTTTCCCCGTATTCTCCAATGAATACTTTAAAATTTCAGCCAACTGGTAAATCAGGCTGCTGGGCATATTTTTTTCCGGCAGATTGCGGAGAATTTCAATATCGATGGTCTGCAGGGTGTTGAAAATAAAGTGTGGGTTCAACTGCAGCTGGAGTGCTGCAAGCTGTGCGTCCTTCTGCTGTACCTGGGCCTGAGCCAGAATAAGTTTAAGGGAATTATTGGAAATAAAGGTATGCACCAGATTATTAAAAATAACATCATATTCACTCCTTAAGCGGTTCAGCTGAGTAGGAATGGGCTCCCCCTGTTCAGCTTTGACAAACACATCCATGAGGGTGTTAAGTTGTCGGAAGTCGCTTCTGGTGATGGTAAGACTCAGTCCGATACTGATTATCACACTGGCAATCAACAGCAGGATAATAGTTATGATCATGGAATTGACAGTCTTAAAAACAGAAGCAGCCGGTATAAGGGATACGATCACCAGATCATAGTCCTTCAGGGCAGATGTAAAGTAGAGGTAGTTCAACCCATCAACCGTAATGGTATCATAGGAAGAAGAAGTGGTTAAGTCTTCAGCAGACAGGGCAGCAAAAGAAATATTATCCGCCGAACCGCTGCTGTCAAACAAAACATTGCCGTCCGAATCCGTAACCAGAGTAAAGGTACCGGAGTAAATCTGATTGGAGCTCAGCATCTGGGACAGCTGGTCCATATTCAGATTCAGAACCATAATCCCGTTCTGGGAATTCAGCCGGCGGAAAATAGATATGGTATCCCTGGCTGTCTCAAAGGAATAATAGGTCACCTGCCTTTTAACAATCCAGCTGGACACTTCGGAAGGCGTATTTTCATAAATAGACAGCCATTCTGAATCAAATACATTGGGAGCATGGATATGAGTGTATTCATTGTTGCTGCTGATAAATTTACCGTTAGGATTGTCAAAGTATATATAGATGGAGTCCACGTACCGATTCAGGTTGGCCGAAGTACCGATCAATTGAGAAACCAGGCTCCTGTATACACTGTTGTGGTAATCCAGGGTTTCCTCATTAAGGAGCTTGGAAATGGCTATTGCAAGGGAAGGCGTGGAAGAAAACAAGGAGGTCATTTCGGAGAATACGTTCAGACTGGAATTTACATTGTAGTAAATATGTTCCCTGGACTGCCGGGCATAAGAGGAAAACTCCTTCTGAAGCTGATGGCGGGAGTAGAGAATCAGAACCGAGCCCATTAGTACGATGGGAGATGTTATACAGGCAAGATAGATTCCTAACTTGCGTAAAAAGTATTTGTTCTGCATGTGGGAAGGTCTTTTCATGGCAGGTACCCTCCTTTTTCCCGGAATTCTTTTGGTGTCATCTGGTAATAATTCTTAAAAGCCCTGGAAAAATTTTTCGGGCTGTCATACCCGATGGTATCGGAAATCTCATATACCTTGTTAGTCGGATTATTTAACAGAATACAGGCATGTTCCATCCGCTTCTTCAGCAGATACTCGGAAAAAGATATGCCGGTCTGGCTTTTGAACAGCCGGGACAGATAGCTGCTGCTTAAGTGGACAGTGTAAGCAGCCTCTTCCAGGGTTGCAGTGCGCAGGTTCTCAAGCATGTAGTTTTTTACACAACGCAGAATCTGTGAATAATATTGGTTCGGAAGCACATCTGTGAGGGTAGTAAGGTGCTTTTTGTCCAGTTCATCCTTGATTTTATATAAAGAAAGCATCAGGGCGGAGTGACGGATGGGCTTGACCAGAAAATCACGAACATGGTAAAGAAGAGCCTGTTTGGCATAGTTAAAGTCCTGATAACCGGATATCAGGATTACGGAAACCGATGGATAATTCTCATTAACAAGTCTGGCCAGCTCCAGACCGTCCATAACAGGCATGCGCACATCACAGAGAACGGTACAGGTGTCAGGATGTTCCTTGATATGTTCCCAGGCCGCCAGTCCGTTGGAATAATCTCCTGTAACATGAAAGCCTGTTTCCTCCCATGGAAACAGATGTACCAGACCGCTTCTTATATTATCGTCATCTTCTACAATGATTAAAGGATACATGATGGTGTCTCTCTTTCGTGGGATGTTTATTGAAACCAAATGTCATATAAAGATACCCTTATGTGTGATTATAGCGTAATATGAGTAGTAATGTCAACCAGGGGAAGTATACGCGGGAAGAAAAGGATGTTAGAATTTTTTTAGCAGACAGATGAAGAATATTATTCATAACGAAATGGGTTATGAGTAATATCAGTTAAGAAGGAGGTTTCGGTATGAAAAGGAAATTGGCGCTTATAATGGCAATGGTAATGGTTCTTGCTCTTGCAGGATGCGGACGCAGCCAGGATTCTTCCGGAGAGGTGACGCAATCGGCGCAGGAATCCAACCCATCGCAGGATGTGGGAAGTCAGGATACCGGTCAGATTCAGGATGAGTCGGAGAGCGGAGAGGAAGTCATCCCGATTACCCTGCGCTTTTCCTGGTGGGGTGGAGACGCCAGACATGAAGCAACACTGGAGGCAATCCGAGTATATGAAGAGGCAAATCCGGGTGTAAAGATTGAAGCGGAATATTCCAGCTATTCCGGTTATTATGAGAAGCTGGTAACACAGCTATCCTCTAACAGCGCACCAGACTTTTATCAGGTAGATCAGGGTTGGGTGGCGGAGCTTTCCAAAACAGGCAACGCATTCGCGGATATGTCTGCTTATGGTGATATACTTGACTTTGCCACTTTTCCGGATACCATGATGACGGATTATTGTACCATTAACGGTGAGGTAATGGTTCTGCCATTTGGATATAATGGGACGGTTTTCCTATATAACAAGACGCTTCTGGCAGATTGGTGTGATGAAAACGGTAACCTGCAAATGGAAACCTGGGAAGATTTCATGCGGATTGGAGAAGAACTCCATGCCAGGGATCCTGAGAGTTATATGACTACCGCGGTGACCGATGGATATCTGCGTTATATTTTAAAGCCCATGCTGGAGCAGATTACTGAGAAAATTGACATACAGGATGATTTTACACTTGGATTTGATCAGGAACAGATGACACAGGCTTTCGATAGCTTTCTGGAGATATTTAACCGGAATACATCCCAGCCTTATGAAGAGGCTCTGCTGTATGATTCCTTGCAGAATAACCCCTTGTGGCTGAACGGTAAGGTCGGCGGAATCTTCCTGTTCTTCTCCAACATTGATACGGAAATCGCAGGCCTTACTTATGATTATGGTGTGACCGGTATGCCTATGTTTGAAGATGCGGTGCTTTCCGGACAGGAATGTTGTCCTTCCCTGATGGTGGCAATCAACAAAAACGTAGATGAAGAACACCAGAAGGCAGCGGCCCGGTTCCTGGAATGGTTCCTGAACAGTGAAGAAGCATCCAGGATATTGGGCACTGTCCGTGGAGTTCCGGCCAGTGAAAAAGCCCTGGATGCCCTGAAGCAGAATGATATGCTGAGTGATCTGATGGCTAAGGGAATTGAGATTTCCAATGATACTCTTTCTCTGAAAAACGGCGCCTATGAATTGAACTCCACCGTAAAAGCCGTATTTGTAGAGTATATGGAAAAGGTTATTTATAAGGTTTCTGATCCGGATAAGGCTTCAAAGGAGATGATTACGAATTTAGAAAAGGTATTGGGAGAGTTGAATAAATAACACATTGGAGCTTGGCATAATAAGATAACAAATAGCAGGGCGGCAACCGAACGAATGTTGCCCTGCAGTCTTAAGGAGGCAGGAATATGCACAAAATGCAGGAAAAGCAAAGGTATCTCATGAAAAAAAGGCATTTCAAAGATAAATATCAGGGGTACCTTTATATATCACCATGGCTGATTGGCTTCCTGATTCTAACCTTATATCCTTTCGTAGTATCATTTATGTATTCTTTCACGGATTATGATATGTTCAGGATGGACTTTGTGGGGCTGAAGAATTATATTGATATTTTCACTACGGATAATCTGTTTCTCTTATCCCTGTCCAAAACCATCCTATATACTGTGGTGTCTGTGCCTTTGAAAATCAGCATGGCGATGTTGGTTGCGGTTTTACTGAACAAGCTGGCCAGGGGCCGGGCGGTATATTATATTATCTTTTATCTGCCGTCTGTTTTAGGCTCCAGTGTAGCACTGGCCATATTATGGAAGTATATTTTTAAAAAGGACGGACTTCTGAATCTGCTGTTGGAGGCGGTGGGAATTACCGGATCCAACTGGCTGGGCGATCCTAAGCTGGTGCTATATGTGATGATGCTCCTGCCTCTTTGGCAGATGGGAGCGCCTATGGTAATTTTTCTGGCGGCTCTGAAAAATGTACCGGCGGATCTGGTAGAGGCGGCAAGGATAGATGGAGCTGGTAAAATCAAAATATTTTTCCGGATTACCTTTCCCATAATTTCCCCCATTGTATTCTTCAATATGCTGATGCAGACCATTGAGATTATTCAGATTTTTACACCTGCTTATTTGATTACCAAAGGCGGGCCCATGAAGGAAACGTATTTATATTCCCTGTATTTATATGATACGGCATTCAGGGATTCAAAAATTGGCTATGCCAGTGCTTTATCATGGATACTGTTTACCATAATTATCGGCTTTACGCTTGTGTTTTTCAAATTATCAAATAAGTGGGTGTTTTATGGGGATGAACAGTAAGAGGGAGGCACGGTTACCATATGAGAAAAAAGATAAATAAGCTGTTATTATATGTCATCATAACCATTCTGGCGGTTATTATCGGATATCCTGTTATGTGGTTGTTTTTTGCCTCTTTTAAAGGGAATGCGGAAATCTTTACATCCGCTTCCCTGTTACCAGAACAGTTCACGCTGGACGGATATCTGAATGGATGGAAATCCATTGCAGCGGTGCCCTTTTCTGTGTTTTTAATTAATTCCTGCAAAATGGTGTTTCCTACGGTTATCCTGACGGTAATGTCTGCCAGTGTGGTAGCATATGGATTCAGCCGGTTTGAGTTCAAGGGGAAGAAGCTGCTGTTTACGATGATGATTTCTACCATGATGCTGCCGAATACGGTCATCATGATACCAAGATATATTTTATTCAATGATTTTGGATGGCTCAATAGTTATGTGCCGTTTTATGTAATGGCTGCAATGGCAACCAATCCCTTTTTTACATATTTACTTATTCAGTTTTTCCGGGGGATTCCCAGGGAGCTGGATGAGGCGGCTTATATTGACGGGGCGGGGAAATGGCGGATTTTTATTCAGATTATATTACCGCTGTCCAAAGCATCTCTGGTGTCGGCAGCACTGTTCCAGACGGTATGGACCTGGAATGATTTCTTTAATCCCCTGTTGTACATTAACCGTGTGACGGACTATCCGGTTTCACTGGGACTGCGGCTGGCAATTGATGCGGATTCGGTTGTAAATTGGAATAGTATTGTAGCTATGTCCTGTGTCAGCCTGATGCCGATTATTGTGTTGTTTTTATTGATGCAAAAGTATTTTGTACAGGGAATTGCCACAACGGGTCTGAAGAGTTAGGTAAGTTACTGTTCAGGGTTCTTAAGGTTTCTGTCAAAATAGATTAAGAGAGGATTATAATTATGCTGAAAGAAAAGAAATATTCCCTGGAAGAGGAAAATCATCCCTGGGCAGAAAATGTAATTGCCGAGGCAGATGTACTGGTCTGTGGAGGAGGCTGCGCCGGGTGTGCTGCTGCTTTGGGAGCGGCCAGGGCAGGCGCCGGGACCATACTTCTGGAAAGGAACGGATTTTTAGGAGGGTTGGCAAGCTCCAGTATGATTTCCAATGTTTATAATCATTATGTTACCAGAGACGGACGTCTGGTCATGAAGGGTATCGGATTGGAATGGATGGAGCGGATGATAGATAAGGGAGCGGCTGCGATGAAATGGCAGTTCCCGGATGGGCGGCTGGTGCATGATCCGGAACAGATGAAAAGCACCTTTGATGAAATGATGAAGGACTATGGGGTAAGGGTTCTGTTCCATACCATGGCAATGGAACCTTATATGGAAGGGAATAAAATAGCAGGAGTATATGTCAATACGCCGGATGGACCCGGTTTGATAAAGGCTTCCCAGGTGGTGGATGCCAGCGGGGAGTGCGATATGGCATGGCGCAACGGAGCACCCGGCAGATATGCCTGCGGTATGGCCACTTTAACATTTAAATTCGCTAACGTGGATTTAGAAGAATTATATCTGCATTTTAAGAAGTATCCGGAGACCTTTCCCATTGGGATTGACGCTATGAAGGACTTTCAGGAATTTGAGGATGTCTGGCTGAACCGGGATGTATTGTATTTCCCCCATTCAGGCGGGGAAGACTGGGATTTATTTCAAAATGCCATTCAGGACGGAACCTTTCAAAAAGAGATGGGCGATATTTTTTCCATGGATTCCTGCTGTATCATAGGAAGGAGGGGAAGCGATACAGCTGTTATTAATTCCCAGATGTGGCGCATCAAATCACTGGATCCTTTTGTGCTGTCCGATGCGGAAGCAAGAGCCCATGAAGCTGTGTATTATGTGGCGGAATTTATGAAGAGAACCATACCGGGCTTCCGTGAGGCTTATGTGGCCCAGATATCGGATGAACTGGCCATTCGTGCCAGCCGGGGGATCGTAGGTGAGAAAACCTTTGATAAGGATGAGTATACAATCACTGAGTTTCTAATGTCCGATGACCCTACTGCAAACGGCACGGATGTAGAATATAATATTCTGCGTAATCTGACGGAAGATCCAAAGTATGCCAAATCCGATGAGGTGGTGGTAGGAGATATTAAGACAGAGGATGTAATTGCCTGCAGGCCCAGACAGATGAATTTCCAAAAGTCGGGAGAATTTGTCAGCCGATATACCGTGGATATTCCTTTTGGGGTGATGGTTCCTCTGGAGATTGATAATCTGCTGGTAGCAAGCGGGAAAAGCGTTTCAGCTGTACCGCAGACCATGCTGCGTTATCAGTCTGCCGGGATGGCGCTGGGACAGGCAGCCGGAGCGGCAGCAGCAATTGCGGCAGGAGAACACCAGCTGGTTCGCAATGTTGACCGGAAGACACTTCAGAAGGAATTGCTGCGGCAGAACGTGTATCTGGGTGAGGAAGAAAGACTGAAAGAACTGGGACTTTTGGTGTGATGGAGGGCAGGTTAACTATGGAGAGTTTTATGAAAGAATACAAAACGGACGTTTTGATTATCGGTGGAAGTCTGGAAGGTTGTATTTCCGCACTGGAATGCAGGAAAATGGGGAAAAAAGTATTATTGGTGGAAAACAGTGGTTCTTTGGGAGGTGCTGCTTCCAATGGTTTGTATGTCCATTTTCCTGTCAGAGAATTAAATGTCATGGATGAGCGGGAAGCAAAGTATGAGCAGCTGCTTATGGAGCAGGAGGAATATCCCTGTACCAGGAATGGGGTATTGATTTATGATCAAAGTCTGAAGGTAGTGCTGCAAAGACTCCTGAATCAGGCCGGAGTCAAAACCCTGACTCATATATATCCGGCTAAGGCACAGACCGCCGGAGATAAGATTGTTGGTTTTCGGTTGTGTTGTAAGACCGGTTATCTGGATGTTTCCGCCGATGTTATCATTGATGCTACTGACAAAATGGATGCAGCGGGAGCAGCCGGACTGCAGGCGGTTCCAATTAAGAAAAAAGTAAAAATGGCTGTCCGGTGCAATCAAGTGTCCGGTACGGCTATAAGGGCAGCCGTATCAAAAATAGCAGAAGGAGATGGATATCTGGTTGGAGAGATGGCGCTGCCTGTTGTAAAAAAGACCGATGTGCTGGAGCTTTCGGCGAAGCGGCTTAAGGTGTTTCATAATGAAGACTGCCGGGAACTGATTTTGTATGGGTTGACGGCACAGATGGATGAGATAAACGTATTTTCACTGTCCCAGGCCCGGACAGAGCTGCGGATATTTGCTTATGAGCTGCGGGATCTGCTTCGAAAGGAATGGGAAGGATTCAACAGTATAAATATTATTCAGACGGCTCCCGGAATGGATTGTTATGGACTGCGTACATATCCGGAAAATCCATACGCCAATCTGATCCTGTTGAATAACCAGGTAACTGATTATTCAAATATACAGGCGGTAAGGCTGGGGATCCAGGCAGGAGCGGTCTGCAGCGATTTATTTCAAACATAGTAAAGGCCGCCTATTCCTTAGTTGATAAAATAGTAAAGAAGGAAAACCACCCTTTTAAAATTATCAGGGTGGTTTCTCTATGTAAATGTGTTCTTTTAAGGCTTTTATATATTCCACTTGATTGTAATAAACTTGTGCAATATTATTATAGGTTGTAGCAGTATTAGGGTGAATTGTTCCCAGCACCTTTTCATAAATATTCAGAGCCTTCTGCTTTGATAAGCTTCTATATTGGGATTATTCATTACTGCACCAACTCCTGCTCTTTTAAGAAATCACCAACCAGCGGATGCACATTATGCCAACGTTCTCCATTATATTCCAAAACAGCATTGGCTTGCAGCATTGTCAGCAGCATCTCCTTATCTTCTATTAACTGACGGTTCCCATTATATATATTTGCCAGAAAGCTATAGTGTTTACGTTCAATGCGGCGAGTGAGGGAAGTCTTTAGTTCTTCCAGTGCTTTTTTTATATCCTCAAATGAGATCGTATCTGAATTTCTACGAATCGCTCTTTGGGCAGAGGCATTGATGGCATAAAATAAATCACGCAATGAACCACCGGTTTTATTGATTAATATCTCCAGTACTTTATCCTCAAACAAATGAAGCGCAGCCCTCTTCTTTACAATTTCAATAATAACATCAACTCCCTCTTTATATACTTCACCATCTATGGTCTCTTGCTTGATTACCGGCAGCGTTTTTGGAATAAAATACCCTTCTAAAGCGGCAAAACGGGGGTCGTAAGATAGCGCAATGGGAAATGTATAAATGATAGGATTTGAAATTCCGGTTAAGGTAGCAGCATAATTGCTAAAGACATCCCAGGCATCCTGAGGGTTGATCTTATCCAGATCCTCAAAAATGATGATAGGTTGTTTACCGTCCAATTGCCTGGTAATTTCATCAGATATTTGCCTGAACATAAATAACCATTCGCTGGAACGGTGGCTGATTCTTTTCCTGTAATTTGAACGTTTTTCTTCACTATACTTTAAATCGGCTTTAACTTTTGTGAATACCTGTAATATGGATGAAAGAAACTTTGGCGTTTCTGCTTGAATTCCAGCTTCTAACGATAGTATATCAGAATCAATAATAGTTTTGCTCTCATCTATTTCCGTAGTCCAAAAGGATATGATTTGACTTTTCGTTTTCTTGTCCAAATCACAATGAACCTCATCCGATATTTTGAGCAGTGCTTCTCCCATGAGAATTAATAAATCTGTATAATGTGGATTATTCAAGTCTAAATCCTGACTACATTGAATATTGAAAACATGATAGCCCTTTTTAGTAAGTTCAGCGGACATTTTATTTAGCTCTGTACTTTTCCCGCACCCCTTGTGTCCCAGCAATAAAAAGGCATTCTGGTCAGAAGGATTTTGGCATGCTTCATATATGTCCAAAATTGGAGAAGAATATTTATCCCCAGTGCGAAACTCCATAGTATTACAGCAATAAAACTCTTTCAATTCGTTCTCATCCAGCGGTCCATTTTTAAAAGTATTTGTAATATCCATAATGGTTTCTGCATATTTCATCCGAAAATCCTCCAGGTGATTTTATAGTATAAATATTATATTTCAAAATCATAAAGTTTACTACTCCTAATAAAAATAATATATACCACAAGGATAAAACATGGCAAGAAAGATGAATAAAACAACTATTAAACGGCGCTGTTTTAATCTTTATCTTACATATATTTCCGCCAGTTTTAACGCTTTCGATCAATTCAACATTGACTTCCCGCCGTTTTTTCATCTAAGTGTTTTGCAACACTGTTATATAAACGACTCACGTGCGGGTTGTCATTTTTAGGCATATATGGAATCTATAGTTGATAAATAAATGGAAGCCGTTTAATCTCCGTTTACATTTGCGTGTTATACTGGTCTAAGAGGTGATAGATTATGACAAAAATACTTGTTGTGGACGACGATCCGCATATTCGCGAACTCGTCTGCACTTTACTTAAAAACGGCGGCTTTGAGCCGCATGAAGCTGTTGACGGGCGTAACGCTTTGAATATTATGTTTGACTTAAAGCCGGACTTGTGTGTTATCGACTTGATGATGCCGAAAATGGACGGCTACGAGTTATGCCGCAAACTCCGGCAGTATTACGAGAACATACCCGTTCTTATGTTGACCGCTAAGAGCGAATTGTCGGCTAAGGCAGCGGGCTTTGACGCGGGGACGGATGATTATCTCACGAAGCCATTCGAGGGTGACGAACTGCTTATGCGGATTCGTGCTTTGCTTAGGCGTTATAAAATCGAAGCATCTCAAGCCGTACAAGTTGGCAATATCACGATTGACAAGACCAGTTATACGGTCAGCGGCGCCGGGAACCCCAGCGGCAAGGATATTCCCATGAAAGAGTTTGAGCTGCTGTTCAAGCTCGCAGGTTCTCCGGGGCGTACGTTCAGCCGCGACAGTTTGATTGAGGACATTTGGGGTTACGACTTCGACGGCAACGAGCGGACACTCGATGTGCATATCGGAAGGCTTCGCGAAAGATTCCCAGTTGAAACCAGCGGTTTCAAAATTACGACGGTGCGTGGGTTGGGCTACCGCTTGGAGGTTCTATCATGAAAGACACACTAAAAAAAATCGGAGTGAACATTTTAGCCGTGACCGCGTTAGCGTTGGCAACGGGTGTAGGGTCGCTGTTGGTACGGAAAATGGAACTCCCGGAAACGCTGACAATTATGCTATCGGCGGTAGCCGGTATTGTAATCCTGTTTTGCGTATTCGGCGCGATAATGTCTCTTTTACGCCGCTCACAACGCCGCACCATAAACAATATGCACGATAAGCTAACGCACACACTTGAAGAAATCGGGCAGGGAAACTTTAATGTATTTGTGGAGATTGACCCTCGCGCTCCGCACAACGACATTGC
>Ga0153953_1000566_pt1 | contig 13300 bp, 21 predicted proteins | sample TSNJ037MetaG_FD_104718 | JGI IMG/M metagenome (GOLD analysis project Ga0153953, IMG submission 104718) | Attine ant fungus gardens microbial communities from New Jersey, USA - TSNJ037 MetaG | ecosystem: Host-associated > Fungi > Mycelium > Unclassified | place: USA: New Jersey, Wharton State...
GCTGATGGATCTGTGGAGTGAGCCCATTCATGCCAGTATAAACAGGAGAGAAAGTGACTTTTTTTTTTCTTGTCGGGAAGAGCCAGAAGAAAAAGTGGGGATGGAAGGGCCGGCCGCAGGGGTGCTGATGATAACGAGAGAATCTGCAATAGGTGGGACAGTATAGAACCATATTGCCGTAAGTGACTGATAAATCGCAAAGCGGAGGTGTGGTGCGGATTTACGACGGCGAGCATGGCTATTGCATTTGCCTCGAGTAAGGAGCGGAAACCAAAGGTATGATTACAATATGGGAGCAGATAGGAAGGAGTAACGGACTCGTTAGGCATATATACTACGTCGAAAGGAGAGGGAGAAAGGACATGTGTTAATCACGTCGTTCAGTATTTAATTATTGTCCGGCAAGGCGTGGTTGGTTGAAACGTTGGAGGGTTTTGATAGGGAATTTTGTTCTGGACGATATCAAAGGGTGGCAAGAAGAAGAAGAGGCTTTGCATACCTGCAAGTTGAGCAGACGGGAACGGGATGGCAGAAAACTAGAAACTGGTGAATAGACAAGAAGAGGGTAGGGAAGAGTTAATCACTTGAAAGACAAACAGAACAGACGAAACCAATGTCGATGGTATTTTTATGGCAGAAACAGGCAGCGCGAAAATCGACCTTGTCGTGGGTGGGGACAGCGATGATCTTGCGGATGGCAGGGGAGGGAAGGAAGGCCATCTGGGGGAGGTGAGGAGAGGAAAGAGGGAAAAAGGCAGACGAGGGCGTACGATAAGATACTGCAGGAGGGCATCGGACTGTTGGAGGTGGATGTAGGCGCCGCCGGTCAGATGGGCAGCCTGCTGGAGGAAGAGGGCGTGGGGGCCGTGGACCTGGCAGACATCGATGGTGACGTTCTGTGGGATGTGAGAGGATGTGAAAATGCAGGAAAAGAGACATACAAGGTTCTGGGCAGAAAAGACAGAGTTCATGATAGGGATGTAAGAGGAGGGGAGATCGGGGGAGACGGAGAGGACGAGGAGGCGGGGGATGGAAGGGTCGCGGCGGAGCTGGAGGCGGTTGACATCTTGGGGGAGAAATATGAGGAGAAAGGGCGACAGAGAGGAGGTAACCCACGGCAGAGAGCCTTGGCGATGGCAGGGACGAGGGCGGGGGGCTCTGTTGAGGGAGGGCGGTCGAGGAGAGCGTGGAAGGCGTCGCGGACGGCATGGTCGAGGGCAGCGAAGGGGGAGTAGGCGTTGGAGACGGGAGGATGGAGGGAGTCGGTGGAGGAGGCGTAGAGGAGGTGGGCGGCGGCGGGGAAGGCGGCGAAGACGGCGAGCGAGTTTGCAGGGTTTTCTGCGAGGTGGGCGTGGAGGAAGACGAGGAGATGGGGGAGAAAGGCGGGGGGAACGTCGAGGACGACGGCGAGATGGGAGGGCGAGTCAGTGTCCATGGGTGGCCAAACCCTAACCCTAGGGTATACAGCGCCGGTCACCAACGCTCTTCCGGCGTTGCCCGTCACGACGACGCTCCCGTGTGAATTCTCCCCCGTTGGCGATGCTGACGCCCGTCCTCCCCGCTCTTCCTCCCCACCACCATGTCCATCCTCGTCGACGACCACGACGTCCTCCTCAACCCTGACTTTCTCCTCGCCTCCGTCCCCCGCCTCCCCATCAACAACTCTCCCCTGCCCTCGGTCCGTCCTCCACTCCCTCTTCTCTCTCCCCTCTGCTCACCATCCCTCCTCTCACAGGAGGTCGATGATTCCGTATGTGTCTTCTCTCTCTCTCATCTCCTGTAAATCTCACTTCTCTCAGGGCTACGAGGACCAGCCCGAGGATGATGAGGATGACAACGACAACGACGACGACGACGACACTACCTATGCCGACGAAGAGTACCCCTCCAAGAGAAAACCCCTCAAGAAAGCCAAAAAACACCGTCTGCCCTCTGCCCATGTGATACGCCCCCGAGGTACGTCTCCCCCGTCTCTCCCTCAAGCTCCCACATGTTGACGTTACCTCCAAGCATCCACCCGCCCCGCCTCATCTTCCGACTCGGATTCGGATTATGGTGCCCCTGCCCACAAGCGCAAAAAAAAGAACCGTCAGTCCACAGAGGAAATCAGAGTCTCCAGCCGTGGTGGCAAAATTCCAAACTATGTCGACGATGTACAAGACTTTGACAAATTTGACCAAGACGAGCACATCCCCGACACCATCGACTCCGCAGACCCCATCGCCCAGTTCCAAGAGGAAGACGAGATCGAGGCCGTCCTCAGCCACAGTAGAGACGAGGCTCGAGAGAATGATCCTCACGACCTCTGGTTTGAGAACATTGTCCGTCATTCCTTACTCGTCTTTCTCATCCTCGTTCTGAAAAAAACAAATAGCGCTTCCACATCAAATGGAAATCCTTCTCCCACCTCCACAACACAGACGAAACCTATGAATTTCTCAAGCGTTTTAAAGGTCTTAAACGCGTCGACAACTATATCAAGGCTTACAAGCAGTGGCAGTCTCGACTGGCCGCTCCAAATCTTTCTCGCGAAGACGCAGAAGCGCTTTTATTAGACAAGGAACGTGAGAGGGAAGATCTCGAAAATTTTCGCAACGTTGACCGAGTAGTTTCCCATCGAATTGGCGCTGATGGCGAGGAGGAGTATTTCTGCAAGTGGCAAGGCCTTAATTACGAACACTGCACCTGGGAACTTTCAAGGGACGTCAAGCCTATGGCCCAGGACCAAATTCAGGTATATAGAGAACGTGAAGCTGATGCCAAGTTTCCCTTCAAGAGTGTGTCCTACTCGAGGCATAACAGACCGCAGTTTAAAAAGATCACTCAAGATCCTGATTACATAAAGTCCACGGGGGGTGAACTTAAAGACTTTCAGTTGACTGGGCTCAACTGGCTCGCTTATCTCTGGAGCAAGGGTGAAAATGGTATTCTCGCTGATGAGATGGGGCTCGGAAAGGTGCGCTGTTGGTCATCGATGGCTCATCAGCTGTTGTGGCTTACACGTAGCTCAGACCGTACAGACAGTATCTTTCATTTCCTATCTCTTCCACGAGATGCAGCAATATGGTCCTTTCCTCGTCATTGTTCCTCTCTCCACCATCACCGCCTGGCAGACACAGTTTCAGGCCTGGGCTCCAGATATGAACGTTATCACTTATATCGGAACCGCCACAGCTCGCGAAGTTATTCGTACGTACGAGTTTGGTCTCTCCCATAAAAAGCTCAGGATGAACGTCCTGTTAACGACCTACGAGCTCACTCTGAGGGATGCAAAGGAGCTTGGGGATATCAAATGGCAGGTGCTCGCAGTCGATGAGGTGTGTTGATCGATCTCTCTCCATGTTTGAGTACCTGGCTTGACTCGTTTCACTAGGCACATCGTCTCAAGAACTCTGAGAGTCAGCTCTATGAAGCTTTGAGATCGTTCTCTGCAGCATCCAAGCTGTTGATCACAGGAACACCTCTGCAAAATAATGTCAAGGGTGTGTACATTATCATTTTTGTTTATCGATAAGAAAAACTCATTGATCTACAGAGTTATTGTCCCTCATGCATTTCCTGATGCCTGACAAGTGTAGGTGACATGTTGGTCTGAGAGTGAGGCTGAGAGTGTCTTATCCTTGTTATCGTAATAGTTGCCCTCACCAACGAATTCGATTTGAATGATGCCGATCATGAAGAGAAGATCAAGGAGCTTCACCAGCAACTCGAGTCACTGATGCTTCGGCGCCTGAAACGCGATGTTCTAACATCGCTGCCCACCAAGAGCGAACGCATTCTTCGTGTCGAAATGAGTGCTCTTCAAACCCATTTCTACAAGAACATTCTAACAAAGGTACGATCTTTGCTCTCTTATCGGCCAGCTATGAATTCCTTTGCAGAATTTCTCGGCTCTCGTCAAGAGCGCGAACGGCAATAACAACATTAGTCTCCTGAACATCGCCATGGAGCTTAAGAAGGCCGCCAATCATCCTTATCTCTTTGATGGTGCTGAAACACGGAGCGACAACAATGACGAAATCCTCAAAGGACTCGTCATGAACAGTGGCAAAATGGTGCTTCTGGACAAACTACTCGCTCGCCTGCGTCAGGATGGTCATCGCGTGCTCATTTTCAGCCAGATGGTGCGTATGCTAGATATCCTCAGTGATTACATGTCGCTTCGTGGATATGTGCATCAACGGTTGGATGGCATGGTTTCCTCTGATCAACGCAAAAAATCGATCGCGCATTTCAATGCTTTTGGGTCGCCCGACTTTGCATTCCTGCTCTCTACTCGTGCCGGTGGTCTTGGTATCAATTTGGAGACAGCTGATACTGTCATCATTTTCGACGTCAGTGGCTACTTTCAAAGAGTGGATTCATATCCTTAATTTCTTTCAGAGCGACTGGAACCCGCAGAATGATTTGCAAGCCATGGCTCGTGCCCACCGTATTGGACAAAAGTCCCACGTCAGCGTGTATCGTTTTGTGAGCAAGGATACAATGGAAGAGGACGTTCTGGAACGTGCAAAGAAAAAGATGGTGCTCGAGTATGCTAGTGAGTAATTTTCTAGCTATCTGCGCGGAACGCTCTGATAAGGCATTTATGATAGTCATCAATCAGATGGACACGTCACAGGCTCACTTGAGCTCCAAAGCTCAGAGCAAGGATCCGCACAAGCCCGATAACCTGAGTAAAGAAGAGTTGACTGCTGTGCTGAAGTATGGTGCTCAGAAGATGTAAGTGATTGGTGTGGACAAGATTACTGGTGACAACTGATGATACTGCTCAGGTTCGACAAGGACGACAGCTTGCAGAGTCAGAAGCTGGATGAGATGGACCTCGATGATATCTTGAATCGAGCCGAAGCTCATGAGACGATGACCACTGATGGAGGTACATCTCTGGGTGGTGAAGGTTTCCTCGCCCAGTTTGCAGCAGTGAGTGACGTGAAGAACGACATGAGTTGGGAGGAAATCATCCCTCTGGAGGAGCGACGAAAGTTCGAGAGTGAAGAGGACCAGAGGAAAGCAGAGGAACTGGCTGCACAGGAGTCCCGCGATAGAAAACGGTCCCATGCTCAAGTTTCTTATGAGGGTATGGACGTTGATCATCCACCCTCAGCTGGTGCGCAGAAGAAACCAAAGATAGCTGGAGTTCAGAGGAAATCCGCGAGTCAGAAGGCTATGGAGCTGAAAGAGCGAGATGTTCGCGTGTTGATCAGGAGTTTGCAGCGGTGGGGTGACATAAGACAGCGATACGATGTGATTGTAAGTATCGTTATCTTCTTGATTGTAGGTAACTCAAGGATCGTGTTCAGGTCACAGAGTCCAAGTTGCAAGATAAGAATAGGGCTATGCTCCTGGATCTTGCAGATGAAATTATTGACATCTGCAACCAAGCTGTTAGAGAAAACGAGGATCAAAAACGTGAGCGTCTCGCGCTGGGCGAGACGTTGACCAATGCTCAGAAGAGCAAAGCTGTCCTCGTGACCTGCCGAGGAGTTGGGAACATTAACGCTGAAACTGTTCTTTCACGTCATCGTGACCTTCAGATTCTGTTCAGCACTCTATCTGAGCTAGATGATCCATACAGGTGGTCTATTCCCATTGATAATATCCGGCCTACGCTGAATTGGTCCGGTCGTTGGGGTCCTCAAGATGATTCCATGCTCCTGGTTGGTGCCTTCATTTATGGATTTGGCAACTGGGAGGCAATGCAGAAAGATCCGAAACTTGGACTGGATGGCAAGTTCTTCTTGGAGGAAGGAAAGAAGGGTGAAGATGCTGCTAGTCGACCTATACCCAATGCAATTCATCTTGTACGGCGGGGCGATTTCTTACTTGGACTGTTGCGCGAGCACGATGAGAAGCTACGATCATACGAGAGTTCGTTGCGCAGTAAAGGTCATCTCAAAGTCTCGGCATCGCCGCCTCCACTTCCGCCATCGTCGTCCTCCCATATCAGCAGTTTGAAGAGGAGAGCAGAGAGTGAAGCTATGGCAACGATTGATGATACCAGTTCAAAGAAGCGAAAGAGGAGACCGACACCGACTTTTACTGATTCTGATTCATCAGATGAATGGTGTGTGGTTTTTTGATTCTAATCATCCGTTCACTCGATTAAAATTATGGTGGTGGTGGTTTCTAGTCCGTCTATGGATGAGGCTGCCACCAAAGAGGAACTTCGACCAGTCAAGAAGCAACTTGTATGTTGACCCTTTCTCTCTTTATTCTTTGAGCACCTTATTGACTCGTATGTCATCTTTTCCCAAGAAACAGCTCAAGCTTTCCGGAGAGGATATGCCCAGGGAAGATAAAGTGGCGATTCTCAAGGATTCCCTCGCTGCAATTGGTCGTCGTATTGAGGCGGTGTTGCAAGCAAAACAAGCGAATGGTGAGGATTGCGAGAGGTGGAGACGACATCTATGGACGTAAGTGGTCAGGAATGTTGATCGCATATCGACCGTTGTTTTTTTAAAAATACTACTTGATAGATTTGTGACCCTGTTCTGGCCAAAAAAAGTGAAAGCCTCCAAGCTGGAAGAGATCCACGCGAAGATGGTGATGAAGGAGTCGACACCTCGAGTACAGCCATCCGACAGTAATGCGTTGAAGAAGCCGAAACTTAGTAGCAAGACGAACGGGTCGTCGTCTACATCGGGATCTACTTCAGTCAAGACAAATGGAAAATCTTTTCGGTGACACCAAGTTATTTTTTTTTTCAAGTTTCATCTTTTTTTTTGCTTTCCTCGCTTCGTACGATCTTTTTTTCTTTCTAAAATCAGGTTCCACTCCCTTCCTCCATCCAACTTTTGTATATCCTATTCTCCACCATTTCATCGTAGTCATACTACCCATCGTGTACTAGTTTCCTTCCGCGTTACACAAAGCAGTAGTAGCAGAAATTTGAATGCCCTGCTATAATAACTCGGCGTGTTATATGGAGCTGTGACTCATTATATCACAACTTAAAAAAACATATCAAGATACAAAAAATATATATCTTCTATCGCGTCGGACCACGTCGGATAAGTATCGGCGGAGGTGCGGTTTGATCGTTGGTGGCGACAACGACGCGTCGAGATGGACCTGGTTTTGGATCCCATGATGATGATGAAGCATGCGGGTTAGTTTGTCTATTTGGGAGACTGCTTTTGTGTACGTGTGGCCGGGGTTCTGGATGAGGAGCAGTCATATCTGCTCGTTGTCCATCTCCAGTCGGGTTTACTTGTGATGTATTTTTAACTTCTAAAGCCATGAACATGAACTAAAATTGAGCAACATCGCTGAAAAAGTACAAAACCCACCCTGGATAATTTTCGTATCAGCTTCACGATGAAAGCCCTGCATGAGAGCAGTATAGCGTTTAACCTGTTGTTTCAATAAAGCAGCACGCTCCAAATTCCCTTCTGACAAAGCCCATTTACGCTCTTCACGACAGCGCCTACGTTCACTATCCGCCAGAGACGCACGAGCTCGTAAAGCAGCTATCTCTCGCTCGAGTGGTGTCATATTCTCTTGAGCACGTATAAGATCGGAACTGGAATCAACAGAAGTGATGTCGGAAACAGGGTGATATTTCGATTGTCGGTGACTGTCGTCGTTTGCCTGTGCACTGCTATTATAATTAGCACGAGCTTGAGGTACGCGCTGTCGTTTCCTGTCTTCTCTGGCACCGGGCGTAGAAAAGCTAACCTTCCTCCTCCGACGTTCAGTGGATGGTGTGGCAGATATGGTAATCCGCGGGTATACAAACTGGGAGATCAGATCGGTTCCGAGAAACCCAAGGAGTACACCAATGACGGTGCTTGCGCATTTGTTGAGGTCGGGATATATGTTGAATTCAAAGATGAGTTTAGCAACAATAAATGTGATGACGAGGAAACCAAGGTTGGAGTTCTTGACAGTGTAGTGCAGGGCCACACCTTGCCAAACTCCAAGGAGAATATGATCCTTGACTGTGGGTCCTTCTGTGTTGTTGAATATGTCAAGGAGAATGCGGGCGCCGAGGCCAACAAGAAGTGCAGGAGCAGGTTGGATAGGCATAGGCATTAATGTTGCCGTACAAATATTATAAGCATACTTGAAGTGGATCACAACATTGTACTTCGAAACCACGAGGTCACGTGAACGCTGATAGTTATAATAAGCAGTAATTAAAATACAGAAATGTACAATCAGATCAAAGGTCTTTGTCAATGTAGTTGGCCATAGGGTCCTCTGCCATGCGACGGGTCATCCGATAAGCCTCTATAAAATCATGAGCACTTCAACAAGAACAAGAATATACACAGGAACACTGACCAAGTTCCTCCTCAGTCACGTCGTGTGTTCCTGTCTCCAACACACCCTTGCGTCGCTTGCTAGAACGGTCATCGTCATCCCCTCCCTTCCGCTTCTTCTCTTCCGCCAAAGCGCGAGCCAACCTATCCTGGTCCAATCGCACTTCTCCTTCTCCAACACGTTTCTTGGAATAGTTTTGTTCTACTTTCACAAATTCCTCTCGATCAACCTCCTCGTGTGAGGAAGGAACAGAGGAAGCGTGGGTAGCAAGCAGGTTATGTGCAGATGATGCTTGTACTGCTTCAATACCAGCCTTCCCAGCACAATACGATACATGGATAGTCGACTGGCAACAAGCGTATCCCCAAATACCACTTGATGTATCATACCAAGATCCCCAAACAGTAGTGTGGTTGTTAACAAAGACTATCAAGGAGTGAGAGAGGGAACAATGAGGATCACTGTGACCACGTTACCATCCTCGGGATATTTCGATTTGTTCTTCACTCTTTCTCTACCTTTGACCACCTGGCCCGACCGAGAGTATTCTACATAATCTTCTGTCTGTCCTTGTCGAAGTTCACGTGGTGCCGCCTGAAGGTACTTTTCACCCCCATATTTAGCCAGAATGCCAACTTTAGTGGTGTCTTTCAGCTCAGCTTTCTTCTCCCTGAATTCTTTATGCAACAACTCCCCGGCAGTTGGATTGGCATTCAGATGCACATCATTGCCACGTGCAGCGGCATTCCATGCAAACAACTGAAGGTTCTGCACATCTTCAACTTCACCAGAGTAACGAAAGAAGTTTTCCCCAGCAAATTTCGCCTGCATAGGAATGAGTATGAAATAGAAGTAAAAACTGACATCAACTCACGTCTTCCGGAGCCATGTTCTTGAGTGGTGCGTCACGCATAGAACGAGTCTTGGGATCATAGTATGCACTTTCCGGATCCAGGTTGATAAGATACTTAGCAGTATCCTCACGAATACGCAGATTTCTGACCGTAATACGGGTTTTTGTATCCAATTTTTGACCTACAGCGTCCGCCGCGTCTGCATACTTGTCCTCGTCAGCATCCTCCTCATCGCTTGAACCAAAATCAGGATCCCCTGACTTCCCCTCAGCCTTCCCAGCCTTAGCGACCTTTCGTACAGCTGCCAAATCCGTTGTTGTTTGCTTATCAATTTCTTCTTCACGGAGCTTCTGTCTGGCGGCTTCCATTGCGGCATATTGTTCATACACCCTTGAATGTTCAGCTGGGTCGTAGCCATTGTACCTATCCCGCTTTGCATCATAACCGACAGTAATATCTTGCATGATATCATCAGCTTGAATATCCTTGTTCGTGAATTTGGCACCCTTCTTTCTGGGTCTCTCTAGACAGTCTTTTCTTGCATGTGTCATAGAACCACAATTTTCACAAGCGCCTTTGCGATATTTCTTTGCTGCGGGGGCGGCCTTCGCTCCTCTATCGTACCAATTATCAAGCTTGGATTTTTCCTGCTCTGGTCGACGCTGATGGCTCAACGAGGGTGCGCCAGTATCGAGGTACCAAGGTGCCTGTGAGATATATTCTGAATCGGGTATCAAAGAAGTAAACTGTAAAATGAAAGAAAGTATGCATACGAGGAATATGAGGATTAATGGGTTTTCCTTCTGCGTCGAGAGCAGCTGGCGCCGTACCCGCTTTTCGGGCGGCATCAAGATCCTTCTGCCTCCGAAAGTCTTCGCGTGACACCTTGCCGACGGCTATAAGAGAGCCAGATATTAGATTGTCTCGTTGGTGGAATGGAGAACATACACACTAGCTGAGGCCATAGCGGTTGCAGATTATGTGTAGTCACTAAATCGTCCGTGCAAGTCTGCTCCAAATTAGGTAACTATGTTTATCATTGTATATACCAATCATCTAATTAAATCCACGAAGCCGAGCTACATCCAGCAAAACAGAGTCCGTCGTCTCTTTTAATTTGGCTTTCATGTCCCCTTCATCCATTTCGGAATACATTCTCCACTTTGTCAGTGCTTCACTTTCAACATTAAGTGCTCGCACGATATTTCCCAGGTATTCGAGGTCAGACGCTAATTGTGCCGCCCCAGAAATAGAGAGTGACGAGATTTTAGGTAGAACTTCTTGGACAACATGCGCAAGAAAAGTATGTCCGAGGGAGAGGAGCCATGCAGAAGAAATGGCTTCAGGATCAACGATGGTGGACTTTGGAGTGAAAGACACTGAAGCTCGCCGTATGTGACCCCCACTTGAGCCAGCTGGTATGTCTGGTGCTGTGTGCTCAGTGAAATCTTTTAACATTTCAAAGTCAAGGTGGGGAAGTGTTCCAGGAGAAAATGAAAGAGCATCATCATCTGCATATAATTCAAAAAGCCTTGGCAAGTTAAGCAGCCCTTCCGCAACTTTCTGCATTACCTCACTTGGCAGTAAAGAGAAAGTGGGTACCTGGAGTTCATTCTCTTTGGTGGAAGATTTTGACTTGGGATCTCCCAGTGCAGACCACAAGGTCAAGGACAGATAGGAATTGAGGTGTCGGTAAAGCGGCGAGAGAATTGACTGCTGAAGTGTGGTCTGGCAAGTCTGGGCAAAAAGAGAGAGAGATCTACGAGCGTTGACAAGCAATGACTCAGGCGATTGATATGAATGACCTGCTCGAGAGTGCATAGGACTTGTCCCAACAGATTCCAGCAGGATCTGAAGCTCCGCAGAATTGAGTGTCGACTGCTCAAGCAGCTGATTTTCGCCTCGCGCTGGGCCGATGCTGAAGGTGACTGGGTCGTCGCGGACCATTCTGAAGTTTGCCGCAACCTGACACAGATGATTTCGCAGTTTAGTCTCAAACCCAGACAGCCGTTCAGACACTGTTCGGGCGGATGATAGTAAATGAAGGCACAGCTGGATATTAGACCAATCATGAGCATCGTAATCCATGCCTGCCAGATCTTCATCACCTGCAGGCGTCTTCGCAGGCGAACCGGTCTGGGATATCATAGTTTGCAACTCCGTGGTCCACAGCTCCATGAACGACTTGAAAAACTTGTCCAGAGCCCAGACAAGTCCAACAGCTCCGTAACCATGTGTAAACGCATCACACCTGCCCATACTACCTTCTGCCAATCCGAAGATATCCACAGCACGTTCTCGTAGCAACCGAGGCCTGTCTACCTCTTCTACTCGTTCCTGCGAGTCACCGGCTGTGATTTTTGCAAGAGAATGTTCTAGAAAGCGCTTCTCAAGCGAGCCATAATCAATTTGAAAATCGAGGAAGGGCTGGAATAATTCCTGCTCCCATTCCATTATATCTGCTGCCCAGGAAAGAGCTTGTTGAATTGTCCCGAGATTTGCACTTGAGCCAGACCGATTATGTCCAGGACGCCATGATATTGACATCCGACTAGATCTTCGGCGAACATGTGCTGGCTTCTCGGCGTTGCTGGAGCGTCGTGGTATCGGCTCACTTATCGCAAATTTGGCCTTCTCCATTATTTTGTCGACTGAAACTGCGAAATCCTCTGTTAGACGTAGTGCAATGATAAGATCTGTGAGTACAATGTCATGCCGCGTGTTGGAGAGGGCAACCAATCTCTGGGTATAAGTAGGTTGGAGGGAAGATAGCGTTGATGCGATAAAAGAGGAAAGGATCGTGGGTGGATCAGAAAAAATGGAGCATATGGGGGTACGCTCGACATTCAAAAGGGAGACGAACGAGTCGTAGAATTTGGTGAGGAAGTCTGTGAATGGCTGGTGAGTCTCTTGCATCGTAAATTGTCCTGAAGGGCTTTCGTCGCAATCGATGAGCTGAGCAGTTTGCCACAAGTTGATTATGTTAGATCTGCGTGCCGCGTAGTAGTAGTTGCGAAACTCGGACTCGCGCTGAATGACAGAAAATATTGCAAAATATTCTTTACAATTCGCTACGTCCTGTACATTAATGGCGGATACAAGGGCCGAACTAAGCGACGCTTCCAGTTGATTTTGTAGGTTCACCATGAGATTTCGTCTGAGGTCATATTCAGGTGTGTTCTGAAAGACTACCATACTCTTGCTCGCTTCCGAAAGTCGTTCTGCGGCCTTGGCATAATTCTTCACTGCAATCAGAGAAGTCACCTCCAGTTCGAGGGTACTCCAACTCTCTGCCTCCTGTAGAACCTCTCGAGCAGACTCCATCCTCGTTTTTATGAGGTCCAAGCTATGCAGTTGCTTGAGAACACCATCAATAACCGGGGGCACTGTCTCGTGGGTCTTGCGAAGGGCATCATCTAGGTTGTTCCGTAGTGTCAGCGCGCCATCTTTCATGAAATGGAGATCGTAGGCTAGACGTGGTACCCCACGAGATACGTCATCCATGATGCTTTCTAGTCGAGTCGACGAGTCTTCAGAGGCAATGTCCAAAGCTGTCAGGAGTTGGGTAATTTGGTGGTCGAGTTTGACAAGGTCTGCAGCGTTGGGATCATCCGTATCGTCAGAGTATACGAGAGTGCTGTTAATCCAAGAGACGACATTGTCATATTGTTCAATTGAGTCGACGTCGGCTACCCGACTTACGGATGTTGACATTAGGAACCTGGCTGCTTTGAATTATTTAGCTCTCATCAGATCCAGTGGTGACATCATCTATAGATCACTTATTTATCTAAGGTATGTGGTACAGAAGAGGTATGGCTTCAATAGACCCGAGCTCGGGGTTCTCTGGCAGCCCCATATTCTCCCAGCACACTGCACACAGGCACGAAGGACTCTCTCCTAGTCGAATATCATTCACAATTGACCACACGGCGGGTGATTTCGAACAGGCTCGACAAATATCTAGGAGCTGCGGTGTGTGTTGCAATAAGATTGGATACCCTGTCCGTGGATCCGAAGGATGTATTGCCCTGAAAGTTATGGACTCAGTACTGCTCGCGCTTTGGCCCAGTGACAATTAATGCACCTGATTTGCTCAATGACAACAAAATGTTCGCAGTTTCCCCTATGCAACAGCCAGTAAGGCTCATTGATACGAAGAGATACAGATGACAGTA
>Ga0153953_1000567_pt1 | contig 13299 bp, 14 predicted proteins | sample TSNJ037MetaG_FD_104718 | JGI IMG/M metagenome (GOLD analysis project Ga0153953, IMG submission 104718) | Attine ant fungus gardens microbial communities from New Jersey, USA - TSNJ037 MetaG | ecosystem: Host-associated > Fungi > Mycelium > Unclassified | place: USA: New Jersey, Wharton State...
AAGACGGTAGCAGTCCCTTCGCTGATGCGGCTTTATCCTGCCGATCCGCCGCATCTTCGCATACAGAAAGCCGCCCTGCTCCACACGTTCGGAAAACACTGCCTTAAAGGCATACATCTCCGATTCAATGAAGAACTTCATTAACATCGCTTCATCCCGCGGCAGGGGGTAATGGTAGCCCTCGTGTATCGGCATGTGGATGAGAAAGTATCCGTCCTCTTGAATCTCCTCCACTATGGAGTTGAGCGTCAGCACATTTTTCATCCCCTGAATATCGTTTTTGAGCTGGAGATCCAGGGATACTCTTAGCCCGGATGTGATTTTGACCTGCATATGTATAAGCATATGTGAAATCCTCCTCCTGATTGTTTGTTAAGGGCGAAATCGCTCGATATTTTATGAGCCATATCAATGAGGCTATCCCGCTTAAATGCAAGCGGGATAGCCTTTGTAAAAGCCCAAGCTATAATATATTTGGATGTACTTTTGGATTGACAAATTACAGTATACCGTATATAATGTTTTTATTGACCAGTTATCGTTATTATAGTCAATAAAGGAGGCGTACCAGTGCCTAAAGTAGTATCGGAGTCAGAACGCGAACAGGTGCGCGAAGCGATTTACCAAAATACCATAGCACTGATCAAACGTAACGGTATAAAAGGAGTGACGGTGGACGACATCGCGGCGGCGGTAGGCATCAGCAAAGGAATGTTTTACGCATACTACCCGTCCAAGGAAGCCGGGCTTTACGAGGTGCTCAAACGCAGTGAAGCGGAGCTCTTTGCACGCATGGAAGCCATCATGTCTCAGGAGATAAATAACAGAGCTCAAGTGGAAAGATTTCTGCGTGAGGTATTCCTTGCCCCGGACAGCGTGGTCTTATATCTATCTCCCACCGATCTTGAGGTACCGTTGCGCAAGCTGCCGCCTGAATACCGTGAGAAGGAAAACAAAAAGTCCGCCGATTATTTTGAGCGGAGCCTGGAGCTGCTGAAGGTGGATGTCGACAAAATGGAAGCGGTTGCCCTGCTGACCGACTGCCTTGGAGTGATAGCCACCAACACTATGTTCAGTGAAAAAGGAAAGCGGCAAGCGCTGGATGTGCTGATAGACGCTATTTCCAGCTACCTTTCAGGGGAGGGATCAATGTGAGAACCGTAGTCATATCCGAGGTGGATAGTATCCATATTGCAGAGAACACATTTATGCTTGACTTAAATGCGCGCGCGATTAAGGATTGCGCCGGCTGCTGGTCTTGCTGGCAGAAAACGCCGGGCCGATGTGCCTTCAAGGACTTGGATGATTTCTATACGGCCTTTTTACAAGCCGATAAAGCGGTGTTTTTTATCGGCGTATCCTGCGATTTCGTCAGCGGACGGCTGAAGACGCTGTTTGATCGGATGATTCCGCACTATTTGCCCTACACCAGCTGGAAAACCGGAGAGTCGATGCATTTGCCGCGCTATGACCGCTACCCGGATGTTGAGGTATATTACAAGGGGGCTTTCAGCAGCGATAGCGCGCGTCAATTATACGAAGAGTATCTGGCCCGGGTGTTCTACCAGTTCCACATCAAAAGAGCTGTTATTAAGCCGTTGGGCGAATATGAGCAATGCGGGGTGGCGATATGAAAACACTAATCATTAACGGATCTCCAAGAGGGAAAAGCGGAAATACTGAAGTTTTTGTCCGGCAGTTCATTTTGGGAGCAGGACAGGATTACCCGGTACGGTATGCGGCGCAAGAACCGGTAAAGGATCTTGCCGCTGCCGCTGCCCAAGCCGACACACTGCTGATTTTCATGCCGCTGTATGTTCACGCCATGCCGGGTATCGTTATGAAGCTGTTTGAGCAGATGACGCCGGCAAATTCGGGACAAAAAATAGGCTTTGTGGTCCAGGCGGGCTTTGTCGAAGGGGCGCAGGTGCGGTTTTTGGTACGTTACCTGAATCACTTTGCCGAGCGCTTGGGCTATGAAAACCTCGGGGTAATTACCAAGGGCGATGCCGCTGGAACAAGTATGGTTCCGGCGTTCATGACCAAAAAACTGTTTAACCGTCTGCAAGCGCTGGGCGCTCATTATTCGCAGTCCAGTCAGTTCCATAAAGATACCGCAGCGTTGCTGGCAGGCATCTATGAAATTCCAGCCCGTAAAGCGAAGTTGTATGAGTTCTTCAACCGCTCCGGCATTAACCATATTGCTTGGCATAAGTTCTGGCGTGATAATGGGGTATTTGAGAAGGGATTGGATCGCCCGTTTGCTCCTGCTACCACTGACTAAAAATATGTTATTCCAGAATCCCGCATGGCTCCAATGCGGGATTTTCTATCGGTATATGGCCATGACCTCATTTTCATGGGCAAGCAGCGCGGAGACGACGTCGGCATCGAACTGAATTCCGGATTGCTTTTTCAGGTAGCCGAACACCTCGCCCATGTCCCAGGCGCTCTTTTTCTGCACTTCATGTACACGATACAATTCACACTGTGGAGGGCTGTGAACCGGCGGAGGATTACTGCGATAAATCATAGCTATCATCCCTTTCCCTTTATGAATTTTGGCAGTATGTGCTATACACTGTATAATGGTTTGGACTTCAACAAAGGAGATGCAAACCATGAACACATCAAATAAGCGTTACAAAATGGTAAGGTTCCGTTTCGAAACGGACACCGGCGGATATATCGACCGCCACATGATCACAGACAACGCCCTGCCCATGCTCAAGGTAAATCAGTGGATTGAAACAAAAAGCCTGCGCAAACCCGGCACCGGACGGGACTACGCAAGCAAGCTGGTGGTTTTCCTCAATCACCTCGACAAGCTAAAAGTCGAGTATCAGGACGCCGACAACCAGCATGTTCAGAATTTCATACACAGCTTAATCTACGGCGACATGGTGAGGCTTACCATCAAAGATCCCGAGGGGATTGTGAGCTACAGCACCCTGACAAAGTACATCACAGTCATCACGGGTTTCTACAGATGGCTGGACAAGAACGCTGGAACGAATATGAGCTTTACGCCAAAGCAAAATCATATGCGTGCTCAAAAATCTTTTCTATACGGCCAAATATACACATATGAATATTCTTATCTTGTGGATAGTGTGCTGCCGCGCCTGAGTGGCAAGCGAATCTACACAAAATGGTATACGCAAGAGGAAAAGTTCAAGCTTGCCAATGCTTTTCAGTCGCTTCGGGATAAAGCTGTATTTTTGCTGACGCTGGAGGGCTTTCGTATTGACGAAGTGTTAAGTATGACCCTCGACAGCTACGATGCCGCTTTGCGCATGATACAGCCGACTCGCTCCAAGGGTAATCCGGATGCCCGGCTTATGGCGAACGAGCTTCGCACTGTGGCTTTGCCGGCTGAGACCTGTGATGTCGTGAACAGCTACATTGACACCGAGCGGACACAGGCAGAGAATGAAAGCGGCCAAATCAGCCAGCAGCTATTTATTAATATCAACTGCGGCAGACATCAGGGCAAGCCTCTTACCTACAGCAACTACATAAAGAGACTCAAGTTATGTGCCAAAGGAGCCGGAATGAATCCCGCCTGCATCAGAACCCACAATGGTCGCAGCACAAAGGCCATGGAATTTCTGGAGCATCAGGCGCTGTATCCCGAGGATGGTATCACGGATGTCATTATCGCTGAGAGCTTTGGATGGAACAGTGTGGATTCTATTCGGCATTACCGCGACCACAACAACCAGATTATTGCCAAGACTGTAAATGACAAGCTCCACGCAAAAAGAGGGCTGCGCCCATGATTAAACATATTGAAGCTATCGGGCATATGCAGATTTGGGATGTAGACGGCGCAAGAGTGATAAGCAAGACGGTATCAAATGTAACGATTGAACAATATCTCAAGTATATTGAGAGCCTTAAGCTGTTTTTAAGCGAAGAACAGTACAAGCATGACTCCGATGTGATTCGGCGGATTTATTCACATTTAGGGTTCATTCAGCTTTTTCGATTAGGGCTCGAAGCGTTTAAGGACAATTTCTTGAGGATGTGCCGCTGGTATTGCAGTCAATATTTCATGTCATGGCATGATGACCCTGAATCAGAGGCACTGGCGACACCATCATTTGCAAGGGTAATTGCTGTTATGCTGGGCGGAAAAACTGAAGATTTCTCAAGTAAACTCAGAGAAAAGAACATGAGGAGCACGGGCTATGACGATATCTTGAGTGAATTGATGAAGGATGAATTTGAGCAATTTTGCAGGTCAAGAATTTTGATGGCATTACAGTCTGGCGATGGACTTAAATATATTCGTACAAAGATAAGCTGTCCACATCTTACTTCACTCTGTGTAAGCGTGGCCCCTGAATTGACCGAGCAGTACATAATCCATGCAGCAAAAAGAATTACACAGCGCCGGGAGATAATAACGAAATCGGCACTGTGCAATGAGCTTTTTGAAACTGACCATCATTACAGTCTCTCGGAAAGAAACTGTGACCGTCAATTTCATGATATTATCCGCTCAGTGATTGTCGGAGAGGAAAAAACACAGGCGAAAGAACTCATTGCCGGAAATTATCTTGAGCTGAATGTACATAAGGATGTGTGGAAGCTCTTTTTCCTGCATGGCGGCGGGGTTATGACCAGGAATGTTGACTTTACCCAAATAAAGAGTCCCTCGCTTAGAACGGAAGTAACGCATTACATAAAATTTTATCTGTCACCTATGGTTGACAGAGCGATTTATCCGGTAGGATATATTTCTCATGCATTAAACTGCCTGATAAGCCGAAACCCGAACATCAAGTATGCTGCTGACATTTCAGAAGCCGATGTCAAGGCGCTGTTCGTATTTATGGAAACTGAGTACATTTCGCCCTCAGGAATAAAACTAAACACCGTGACAATCAACATGGTATTTTCCTGCTGCTCCACTTTCTTCGAGTATCTCATAGGTGACCTGCGCAGTCCGGACATAAAAAGTCCCCGTCCGCACCGCAATCCATTTAATGACATTCGCTTTTTCAATATAAGCAGCTTCGGCAAAAGAACCGAGGTCATTCCCGAGAGTATTATGGAAAGGTTGGATCTTCATATTGATGAACTTCCGGAGCAGTATGCGCTACTATATAAAATTTTCTCCAACACTGGGATGCGTGCAAAAGAGGCATTATTCTTAGAGGCCGACTGCATTGAGCCATCTATTCATGAGGATTTATTCCAAATCAGGTATACACCGTACAAAGTGCTTGCAGCACGGAGAAAGGCAGGCTTAGAAGATTTCCACAGGGTATTGATTCACGCAGCACTTGCCGGAGAGATACAGGCGTGGGCGAAGGAAACGGAAGAGTTGCGGCAGCGAACCGGAGTTCACCAAAGCTGTCAACAAATTATTGAGTAGGCATTCTATTGGCGAGGATGGAACGACCCCATGGCATTTTACCTCAAGGCAAAGCCGCAAGACAGTAGCTGTTACATTAATTGAAAACGGTGCGACTGCCGAGGAGCTTGCATATGTGCTGGGTCATCTGAACTCAGGAACCTCCATGAAATATTATGCTGAGGTTCGGAAAATGAAGCTGGCTGAGCTCAATACCGAATTTTTCAAAAAGCAGTTTAAGCTGTGCATTCCAGCTGAACAGTTGGAACAGTTCAGTGAAGAGGAACGGAAATTATTGTACATTGATTTCCGGCTGGAAAGACGGCGCGTGGAGTTTGGTTTCTGTCTGCAAGCCCCGGAGGTCGGCGGTTGTGATCGGCGCTCAAATCTATATGGTTGCGTAAACTGTCGGCATCTTTGCACGGGCAGACAATACCTGAAGTACTGGCAGGAGCTTTTAGATGAGCAGGAGCGCCGTTTAATTGAGCTGGAGCGTTTATATGAGCGCACAAAGGTAGAACAATATAGTGATTTTAAGGAGTACCAACAGGCCCGGCTTCTGCGCGATGGCTACAAAAGCGTTGTCGCTTCAATTTCAGAAAGCGGGTGGAAATAGTGGCATATTCACCCGCTGTGCGTAGCTCATATGAAGAATCCCGTAAAAACGAATTTCGTAATTATGTAAGAGCCGTATGTGATAACTCCTGCTTTTCGGATGATGTATGGTTCTGCAACCGGCTTGCAAGGGTGCCTTCCGAGCAAAGGCATGAGCTATCTTTGTGTTTCTCAGGGTTTTCCGGAAAATACATTGAGCTTGTAAAATATTATGCTGTCATACGGCTTATGGAAAGACGGAGCGTGAAGGGTATTCAAAATGCTTTGGCTGCATTCTCATCCTTTTTTAATTTCCTGAACCGTGCTTTCCCGGAGGCAGACTGGAAAAACTGTGATGCATCCGTAACCTCACATTACAAACACTTTCTTGATGTCACAAAGCTTTCTGAGACAACAAAGAATAACCATTGGAAGATGCTGAACTCGTTTTTCAGAACAATGAATGCGTGGGAAAATGCGGCCTGCCGAAACCCTTTTACCACGAGTCCATACACCGCAGCACGCAAATACGACATGAAGTACATCCCGCCGGACATAGCCGACAAGCTGGATGCCGTTTTTTGTAAAGAACATGTGCCGCTACACCTGCGCTGCATATACTGGATTCTGCGGCTTATCCCGTCGCGCATCAATGAAGTTCTGGCAATGAAGCTCGACTGCCTTAAGCCGTATAACGGGCATTATTGCCTGTTTATTCCCACATGGAAGCAAAACGGCGGCTATCTTGAGCCGGAGATACGTGCGATTCATCTTGAAAATACAGGCGTTGCAGGAGAATTAATCAGTCTTATTTGGGAACAGCAAAATACTATACAGAAGATACAAAAACACCTCCAATCCAATTACAAAGGCTTTCTTTTCGTTTGTACTGATGAGCTTCTTGCTGTTCACGATACTCATGTAAATAAGTATTTTAGAGAGATCTGCGAACGCAACGGTATTCTGGGGCAGGATGGCAAGCCCTATCAAATCTCCACGCACCAATTCCGGCACAACGGCATAACCGACCGTCTGGCCGCAGGATTTACGCCGGAGCAGATACGCTTTATGACCGCACATCACGGCGATGCAATGATTTATCAGGCATACAATCATCTCAACCTACTGCCGGAAACCATCCGGCAGCGGCAGGCTTATGTCTTGAAGGAGCCAGTCACCGGAGAACCTGCCATATTATTTGGCGGGCGCATTCTCAACATGGAGGAGCAGCTTGAAAAGCGGCTGCTGAAAAATATCCGGGCGCACCGCGTTATGGGCGGCATATGCAGCGATATTACCGGCTGCAAGGGCGACATGACCCGATGCTTGGAATGCGAGTCGTTTGTAGCTGACGCGGCGCAATTGGCTTTCTATGAGAAGCAGGAAAGCTCATGGCGCGTAAAAGCAGAAAGGTTTGCAGGATATCCGCACATCAGAGACACTGCCAACTGCAATGCAGAGCTGTTTCAAAAGATAGTCCAAAATATTCACAGGCCGGAGGGGATTTATGATGAGCAACTTACCTGGAAGACTCCTTGAAAAACAGGAAAATCAGCGCCAGAGCACAATTAATCTCGTGCTCAGAGCTGTTGCTGAACTGGAAGCAGAGGGCTATGCCATCAAAATTAAAGACATTATTGACCGCACGGGATTGTCTCGCTCAGTGTTCGCTAAGCCGCACATTCGAGAAATTCTTGTGTCCAATGGCATCGCAAAGGAGCCGCGGGCTGTTAACGAAAAGGGCAGCAAAAAAACATCCCGCACGGCTTCTCTTCGGGACAAGCTTCGCGAAAAAGAGACTCGGATTACTGTGCTGACTTCCGAAAACGAGGCTCTCCGGGACGAGTGTGCCTTGCTTCGGGGACGGCTGTTTTTGTTGATGCAACGGATTGAAATGGCTGATCTTGATAAGTCGGTCGATTTTCTGTAAAGTCAAATTGAAAGAACTGGCTACGCAAATGAACCTCATGTGAAAGAATAGGGCTTACTTATATTGACAGTAGATATTGCTCCTCCTTAACAAAGATATTGCACTTGCAATATCTTTGTTAAGGAGGAGCAATATGACATTTTCAGAATTTGTAAAAGATGTGCGTAAACAATTGAGTATGAACCAACAGCAGTTAGCTAAGGCGCTGAACGTTAATTTTACGACTGTTAATCGCTGGGAAAATGGAAAATCTACGCCAAGCAATCTTGCTCAAAAAACTTTTTTTGACTATTGCCAAGATAACTTTATTGAAATTCCAATAGACTTGAGGAGCAATAGTTCTGATTGAATAATTTTTGAAAGGAGTGAGTGGAAATGGCGAGGGCTGATTTATTATGCGACATAATTAAATACGGTCTTAATAATGACAATGTAAATTTTCGCAAAGCAGCTGAAGCAATTTGTGCAGAAGAACGTGCTAACCAGCATGGTGTTTTGGCAAATAGGATTGAAGATATGCTTCGGATGTCTTCCAAGACATTTATGAAAGACTCCACCACTCCTCCCACAAGGAATGGTAATGGAGATAACATTGTCTCAGAAAAGATCCCAGAAAAGAAACTCGATCAGCTTTTGTTGCCCCTAAATATTGTAGAGAATTGCAAAGAGCTATTCGAAGAACACATGAGGGCTGATCTTCTTCGTTCGCATGGTCTTGAACCCCGCAATAAAATTCTCTTGATTGGCCCCCCGGGAAACGGGAAAACCTCTCTTGCTGAGGCTATTGCTGAAGCATTGATGTTGCCGATTCTAACCGTTAAGTATGAAAGCCTTGTAGGCGCGTACTTGGGTGAGACAGCCTCTCGCCTTGGGAAGTTGTTTGATTATGCAAAAACACGCCAATGTGTATTGTTTTTTGATGAATTCGAAACCATTGGAAAAGAACGTGGTGATACTCATGAAACTGGAGAGATCAAGCGTGTTGTCAGTTCATTATTGCTTCAAATTGATGCCCTGCCCAGTTATGTAATAGCTATTGCGGCGACAAATCATGAATCTTTATTGGACAAAGCGGCTTGGCGTAGATTCCAGATACGAATGGAATTACCAAGACCATCACGTTCAGATTTAGAAGTTTGGTTTAAGCAATTCGAAAAAAGATATGCGTACAATGGATTCACATTTGGGTATTCCTACTCGACTTTGGCGAAAAAATTATTAGGCCGAAGCTATGCTGAAGCCGAGGAGTTTGGACTATCGGTATACAGAAGGTTCATACTTCAGTTGCCTGATAGCAATCCTAAAGATATTACGAAAAAGCAGTTGACGTTGCTTTCTACTATTAGTCCAAGCGATACTGCTATAGAGGCAACTCAGGAAGGAGGCGTTGAATAATGGCAGAAAGACCTATCATCTTGTTTGGAACTGGAGATCCTCCGCCTCTTTTGGATTTTTCAGCTGTATTTGGTCTTATTTCAACGTCCTGCACATTCTCGTCAAGCAGAGCGCCTTGCCCCTAAAATGACAGCACTTCAAAATGCTGTTGCTACTTTGAAGCAGTCGCCTATGGGTATTGAAGCGGAGAAAACTCTCGTGTTTGATGTTGTCGGAGGTGCCGATTCATTTTATACTGCTGTAAAAAAGCTCGGAGACGATGCAGAGTGGATTTTTGACACACCCGAGGAGTTTGGTGTTTCAGAAGATTTTTTTGTTCTCAAGGAAAACAAGAAAACCAAAGTGAAAGAGCGCGATGAAAAAAAGAATGCAATCGGAGGAAAAGTTTATTGTGTACTTTCCAATGCTCGTGCAATGGAAGAAATAGTCTCACTTTGGAATCAATACAGTAAAGATGCCAATACTGCTTTCCCTTATGGTAAAACTGGCTTAAGAGATGTGTTTGATAATCTTGATAGCGTACACTTTTGGGGCTATAGAGAGCGTATTGAAGAAACAGGTATTCTTGAAATTTGGCGCGAAGAACTTTTAGACGAAACCATAGGTGAAGTAAAGTGCGAATTTGAGTTATTCTTTCGCGGAAACAAACAGAAACGTGATGAAAACGAGCAGAAGTTGCGTACAGAAATAACGGAATTAGGCGGCACCATAATAAGCAATTCTGTGGTGCCTGAAATCGCCTATCATGCCGTTCTTGCGTCTGTTCCAAGAAATGTCGCAGAAAGTATTATTAGCGGTAACCGTGATGTCTCAATTGTCACAGCGGAACATATTATGTTTTTTAGACCTGTAGGACAGGCTGTTGTTATTCCGAAAGAAAATTCATTTGACAGCGACTACACCATTCCATCGAGTGAAGAATTGATCGATGAGCCCATCATTGCATTGTTTGACGGCCTACCACAAGAAAATCACCCTTATTTACAGGGACGGCTCATTATAGATGATCCGGATGGCTATTCGCAAAACTATGTCGCTGAAGCAAGAAAACACGGAACCTCAATGGCTTCTATGATTTCACTTGGCGATTTATCAAAAATCAAGCATACTGCAACACATAAAATTTATGTTCGCCCAATAATGAAGCCAATTCAGACGCTCAATGGGTATGATGAAGAGATACCGGAAGATAGTCTTTTAGTAGACAAGATTCATGTTGCTGTACGGCGACTATTTGCAGAAGAAGCGGGTAAAGTCGCCCCCACGGTAAAGGTAATAAATCTTTCCATTGGACTTCGATACCGTCAATTTGATAGAACAATGAGCCCTTTGGCGAGATTGCTTGACTGGTTAAGTTGGAAATACCGTGTGCTTTTTGTTGTAAGTGCAGGAAACCACCCTGTTGATATGGATGTTGGGATGACATTCACAGAATTCGCAGCATCTGACTTATCTGTACGTGACAGAGCGATAATTTCGCATATAAGCAGTGAATCCAGAAACTTGAGGCTACTTTCTCCTGCGGAGAGTGTGAATGCACTTACTATAGGCGCAACATTTGAAGATGATTCAGCTTTTGCTGAAAATGCACGGCAAATACTGCCTTGCACTGAAGGTGTAGCTTCAGCGTTTAGTGCAGTGGGGATGGGTATGAACAATGCGATAAAGCCAGATGTTCTTTTCCCTGGCGGTAGGAGTTGGGTGAGAGAACATATAAGAAACGGCTCGAATGGAACTACCATAGTGTGGCAAGATAGCCCAACCAGAGAACCCGGAACGGCTTCAGCTGCACCGTTTACAACGGGCGCTGCTAGTAAAGTAATGTATACATTTGGCACGAGTAATTCTGCTGCATTAATCTCCCACGAAGCATCGCTGTGTTATGACACTTTACTTGATGTATTCAGTGCTGCGGATGAGAATGTTCCTGATGACCATATGGCATTGCTTATTAAAGCGATGCTTGTTCACGGTGCAGAGTGGGGAAACCTGTCGGAAAAGTATGCGGATATTTTAGCCTTGCCAAAACGACAGGATCGTTCTCGTGCGTTACACCGTTTTCTAGGATTTGGCAAGCCTAACATTGAACGTGCTATAGAATGTGCCAAGAGTCGTGTGACGCTACTCGGCTATGGAGAACTTAAAAATGGTAAAGCACTTACATATGACTTGCCTTTGCCGTTCAATTTTAGCAGTTCAAAGATATGTCGCCGTCTAACTGCAACTTTGACATACTTTCCTTCCTTTGTACAACACGACAAAAGTATCGGGCAGTTCAACTTTGGTACAATATTGAAAATGGAAAAAAGAATTTACTTGATTCTCGCGTTGACATAGATTGGCAAGCCGCAGTTCGTGGTTCTGTGCAACATGAGATTTTTGAGAATGACAATACTGTTGTTTGGGATGAAAACGATGCGGTACAAATCAAAGTGAATTGTCGCGGGGATGCCAATGACAACTTTGATGGTAGCATACCATATGCACTGATGGTTTCATTTGAAATCAAAAATGCTGTCGATATAGATGTTTATGCCAAGATATCACAGCGGATTTCCTCAAAAGTTTCAGTATAGAACTTTTTCAAATCATGTCAAGTGCGCATCTATGACTTTTGCTAAGGAGTGGTGTGAGGAGAACGATTTGCCGGATAGTCTGGAGGAAATGTGAACTAAGAATACAAACCGAAATGTTCACACTATATGAAATTATTCTAAACCTTTATACAACTTGGTCTAGCGGCCTATCGTGTCAATGCAAAAGTGAATAAAAGTTCCTTGTAGGCTCTTTTGCTACGTAAGGCATCGAGCACGTCTATAACCGAAACCAATCTTGAATACGGGTGGATCTGCCCGCCGGCGAGCCCGATATACCCGGAGCCGTCCCATCTTTCATGATGGCATTTGGCTATTAAACAGGCAGCGGACAGGACATCCAGCATTTCTTTGATCCTGTCGCTCCCCAGTTGCGTGTGGCTTTTTATAACGGCAACTCCTGTGGTGTGAGCGGGCCGGGCTTATTCAGTATCGCCGGATCAATCTCGCATTTGCCGATGTCATGGAATAGAGCCGCCTGCCCGATCAGTTCGGCCTCGCTGCCGGAATACCCCATGTACCCTGCCAGCAGGCGGCTCAACTCCGAAACCTTACGGCTGTGCTCAAAATCCGTCATGTTTACAAAGGCTTGCAAATCCATAAGCCACCCTCCTTTACAATTTTTCGGCCGGCTCCCGCAGATTGTCGGTGTCCTGCAAGAAGCTGTTGATTTGAAAATCTTTCTTCTGTGTTTTTACCCTTTCAATATTCTTCTTCCGGCTCACAGTGATGATTAAAGCTGTTGTTGCCGGCAAAATAGAGGCCATAGTTCTCGTTAAGCTCGTTTATATGGTCATTGATAAACCGCAGCTCATCAGTGGTAGGGCATTCGATATCGCCCTTTCCGACAACATAAGCGTGGATACTTGCGGAAATGCACGCTTCGTCATCAAGGGTTTCGGCATATGCTTTAAAGCCGTCCGTACCCTCAATGTTCGCCGGGCCTGCTATGCCGGGGAAATAATACTTGGTACTGTGGTATCCGTCGTATAGCTGCACGATGGAAAATACAAGGCTGCGGTTTTTCAATTCCAATCCGTTGTGGATGGCAAACTCAAATCTCTCGCTCTCAACCGCATAAATTTTCCCACTCAAATACATTTCACCAAAACGCTGCCGGATAGACTCCATTTCATCCACACTTGCGTACCCGCCGGTATCGCTGTCAAGCATGAACGCCTGCGCTTCAACCTTCACATTGCCGCCAACCGGCAGTTTTTTAAGAAAGTCAAGGGCTTCCTCGTAACGCATCAGATCGTCGCGGCACTCTATGGAATTGGAGATATACAGCGAGGCGCTTTCTCCCGAATCGGCTGTCAGTCTTATGCGGCAAAACTGCTTGCCTGTTTCCGATAAATCCGGTTTATCCAATGTGGTGTCACCCTGTCTGCCGTTGAGCAGCATCCACGCTTTCGCGGCGG
>Ga0153953_1000571_pt1 | contig 13264 bp, 11 predicted proteins | sample TSNJ037MetaG_FD_104718 | JGI IMG/M metagenome (GOLD analysis project Ga0153953, IMG submission 104718) | Attine ant fungus gardens microbial communities from New Jersey, USA - TSNJ037 MetaG | ecosystem: Host-associated > Fungi > Mycelium > Unclassified | place: USA: New Jersey, Wharton State...
ATCACTACCTATTGTTCTACATATAGGAGTGCTATTGTTCTTGAAATAGAGATAACCTAACCATCTTAGGGCAGTTCTTTGTTCTATTCAAGGACAGATGATAATCTATGGGTAAAGATCAGTGTCATGTACAAACATTGAGGACCTTGTATCTCCATGGGATCTTATTGCCTCTGGATCTATTTATAGCCGAAAGAAGTGCATTGAAGAGAGCTTCACAATGGTCATTGAAGTGAACGATTATGTTAAGCAGTTCCTGAGATATCAGCGATTTAGTATCTGGTGACTGACTGATCTGCTGATAACTCAGTGAATACTGATCGCTTTGAGACATCTTTGGTACCGTTTGAAAGGTCTTCTTAAGGGCTTTTGGTGGCCATTTAGATCATCGAAATCGGTCAAGTATTTCTGGAGTTATGGTCCGAATGAAGTTTGTGACACTAAGCATATACAAGAGTAAATAAAGATTGTGTATAAGTAATGAGTTGAATCCAGCAAGAACCCTATTAAGTTCTTTTCATTCTCTCATAATATTGAGTGGAACTTAGTTATCTCAACCAACTTGCTTTTTATATCTGTGTCTACTATCCCATGGTTAGCATGTGACATGTCATGCCCTCTTGTCATGTGACCAGGTCACACCTCATTTCTTATATAATATTATTCTAAAAATAGAAAGATAAGAAAAAAACAAAAGAAAATGTCCCTTGGGTGATAATTCATAACATTTATGGTAATGGCAAACAAAGCAAACACAGATGACCAACACACTATGTTTCTGTTAAAGAAAAATGTAAAAGTGGAAATCATTAAAACAATCATCTGCCAACACTGCAGGTCACATTTCTACTATTTCTTCCATTGATCCAATCAGTCTTGTTTGTCTCTACAGCTGTCCTATTATCAAAATCTTGACAGATTATATCAAGTCTACGTCTATATCCCAACCCTCAGTCCCAGGCTTCGTGAAAGAGAATGTAATGAGTCAGAACAAAGTCAGAGAAAATGACTACAGGCGCAGGGGCCAATATACTACTCTAGGATCTGCAAGTCTGCAACAGACCGACACGCTCGAAACCCCTTTTTCAGCAACATCACCTCCCTTTAGTATGGCCTTCCTGAAGGAGTCGTAAGACGTTCGCGAGATTGAACGGGTATCCCTTCCAGGTTGGTGCAGATCGCACAAGAGTGAATAATAAAGCAGTGATGATCACATCCAACACAACTGTAACAATGAACAACTCTTTGGATGTTGTCAAAGCCAGTTGCTGTCCCTCCTCCAACCCGGGAACAGACACCACGTCAAAAGTAACATCAGTGGGTCCAAGCTGGTACCCATCCAAGAAAGCTTTGGCTGCGGAGCTCATGAAGTCATCCATATTCTTATTGATGGATGAGATATCCAAAGGTGCTATGTCCTGCGTACCATACCAATCGACAGAGCTATTGGTCATAAACATATTTGCAGCGATAGTGTTGACCAAGTTGGATACCTCGGAAGATTCAACTTCGGAAAGTGCATCCTGGAATGCATTCGAAAAGATAAGGTTCGCTGCAGTGAAGGGGAAACTGCCATCAGGTGGTTGTCCCGAAGATATGACATTGACGGTCCCATCATTTTGTAGACGAACACGGCCACCAGATATTTTGGGCTGTGCGTCGCATAAAAGAATACTGGCAAGAGGACCAATAAATGGTAGATCTGCAGTGACGCCAACAGATGGTAGATCTGCGGTGACGCCAACACCTTGTTCGACAAAAGTGGCAGGTAAATTATCTAGATTAATTGCAAATCGTGGTGTTGCACACAAAATGCTCTTGCTTTGTGTGCTCTTGCAAAAAGAGGTATTGTCCCGGAAGCTCTCGCGAAAAGAGGTATTTCCCCCGATGAATAAGTAAGCACTAGTGTTTGTGTTCATCATGGTATGTGAGTCCATAAAGGAGAGGGGAGTAATACTAGAGCCTGAAAAAAGCAGTATCGTCAGAACATCCCGTCATTTTGTCTATCATGAAGTATACCTGTCCTTTCCTGACCCTGACCACCGAGGATGAATTGATTAGTATACCAGATTTTCCCTGCAGAAGAAATGGATAGGTCTGTTTTGACAATGGATGGGGCTTCCCAACGACAGCTATGGCGAAATTCGACGATGTCAGTATTATACTCTAGGGCTCTATGAGATTCGTTAAAGGGCGGTAAAGACATCAGTGTGTTTGCAGGAAGCTTGAGCCCAAATTGAGTAAGTCCAAATTTTTCTTGTTTAATGATGAGAGTGGCACGTGTTGCGCAGCCAAAAAATTGATCGACGTTGCCACTGTTCCTGGCAACCTGAACAATGGTCGGACCGGCGATTGCCGTAGCGCTGATTGTCCCAGGTGCAAGCTGGCCAAGCACCATAAGGGACAGTGAAGCTAGGAAAGCAAGCCTGAATGTGCTACTGGCATGCTTTGAAAGACAATGTGAGGTACGCTCGAGTAATCCCGAGTCGATAGTTGATACTATATCAGAGGTTCCGAGAACGACTTGTTCTGATTGAACAGACCACTCTCGACTGAAAGCATCAATGGTGATGTTTCCACCAGCAAAAACTGCCAGACTATGCCATACGATAAAGATGATAGTGAAGCCACCTTTAATTTTAGAGTCGCTGAGTCCAAGCGTGAGGGGTAATGGTCTGGCTAAGCACACGGAGGCTAAAACGATGAAACCAGTTTCAATCAAGTAAAATAAGAAGAAACGGATGGGAAAATTGATTATAGTCTTTTGGCTGGCTCCGAGCCGTGGATCGGGTGTGGTGCTGTATGAAGCATGTCCTTCATCATTTTGCATAAGATTCGCTGGTTGCAATTCAGATGTCGGGATATGATTCATGATGAGGGCGGCTTATGACAACAACAGGAAAGTCGAGTATCCAAGTTATACAGTTCTTGTCCTGTGGAGATAACATCAGAGAGACCAGTGCTTGGGCAGTGCTGACAGCATTGCGGTCACAGGGACCACCAAAAAGGTAGTTCTTTTCTCAGAGGCTGTCCTGTGACTCTCAGATCCAACTGCTAATCGTGCTCCCAGAAGACATTCTGCTAGAAATACCAGGTATAGCTTGATGTCTACCTGTTCATTATACCATCAGTCAGTAGAAGGTAGGTGAAAAGAAGTTTTTATGGAAGGGAGGACCAGAATACATATCTAGCGTCTTGTTTTGGCAGTAGTCTCGGGTAGGATCAAATAGATAAAAGCAAAACAACAGGAACAAATACAACATGCGTTCAGGAAGTGCACTAGCCTTTCCTCTTGCTGTACTTTTTGTGGACTAACTACACATGTCACTTTTCCACTTCTTCTTCTTTCTTTCTCAACTTTAATTTTTGGATACTTTCACTTGTAGTATCCCACTCCCCAACATCTAAAACATTATACTCCTTCCTCTACTGTCTTTTGTTTTCTCACTTCCACTTCTTCTTTTACCCCACACTGCATCACCTTACTCACTATTACCTCAAATTTATTTTGGGGAACCAGTTTCCCTTTTGCCTCCTTCTTCTTATTCCTGCAATTATGGGCCAGGTGCCTGAACTTCCTATATTCCCAATACATTCTTCCTTCCCTTTCTTTTATTTCTGCCCTTAGTTTAGTGAGGGCATACTGTTGATTGAGTATACTACTCATAAGAGAGTTGTATTGTTCTAGAGACATTATGATGTATTTCTAGAAAAGTCAAGTGAAAGTTTGATTTTACACTATGTCTGCTGGAGCACAAGATCTTCACCCAGCCAGAGTCCTACTACTCTACTTGCTACTGCCCTAATACTATAGTTATACTATTACCCCAAGAAGAGGATCTCAACCTAAATATCTTTCTAAGGATACGGTGTTACTTCTCTGCATGTACAGCCCACAATAGGACTTCAGCACAAGGTTTATAGAGCGAAAAGAGTACAAGTAAACTACTGAGCACTACTCAATTGTGAGGTCAGATCTTAGACACAATACCTGAGCTTGGTACTGCACTTTCACCAATAGTCCCTAACTGACTATCAAGTCCCCTTAAGCCAAGGGCCCAGCTATGTATATGTTGTTGCTTAGTCATGAAGACTTATAGACCACTTGAGATAAGTGTTCAGAAAGAACTCAATAGAATTCTCTATTAGATTTTGCTATCTACTTATACAAATGTTCAATAGTCTGTATGCCTATCTCCTACAATCACATAACCCTTAGTCCATACTATACAGTTTATATAAGTGTTCCCATGCTATTTATAGATTAAGTCTGTTATAGTTTAAGTGATGTTCTTTGAGTTGATAGATACATATAGAAGTATTTCCTTCTTGGGAACTATCTCATAACAGTATAGAGGTGACTAGTGATTGTGATGACTACTAGTTGAGTGTTATGAGATGACTCCCAAGAAGGAAACTATTTCTCATGCATTCATCAACTTGATAGGAAATACTCAAGAATACAATGCAGGAAAGATATAAATAGTGTGGGAAGGATTATGTAAGATATATATAGTTCTTAGTAAGGGTCATGTGATCATAGGAGGTAGGCACACAGACTATCTAATATTTGTATAAGTATCTAGAGAAATCCAACAAGAAACTCTATCAAGTTCTTTCTGAACAACTACCTTGGTTGAGCTCTAAGTCCTCACAACTATATACTAACATTGAGGGTCAAAAACATTATGAGAGTTAAGATGAGCAAGATCCAAGGTAGATAGTGCTCTAGATGTGAAATCGAGTTCTAGTATAAGAATATAGCCAAGATGACTTAGTTCCACTTCTAGTCTGAGTTGACAAGAAGAACTCGATAGAGTCCTTATTTGATTGCTGTATACTACTTATACACATTCTGTATTTACTTCTATTTATAAAGCCCTATGCATCTCTTTTGAGTCATTCCCTCTCACACATCTGTTAATTTCCTAATTAAATAAAAAGAAAAAGAATATAAATATAAATAATGACTTAGCCATTTGGCTGAGTCATGACATGACCTAGGAAAAACAGATATAATATTGGGGATACTATAGTTGTAGATGTATAATCTAGAGATTAATTGGGAAACAAGGGAAGTTAAGATAACCAGATGTCCACTGCTATGTAAAAGAAATACAAAAAAGAAAGAGGACAGGAAAATAAAGAAAAAAAAAGAGTAGCTACCCTAGAGAAGGAGAAAATTGTAAGATGGGCAGTAGATAACAAAGAGGATTGGGGAAAAGAAAAGGAGATTGAGGCAAACTACAGGAAAATCAAGGAAATAGTTCCAAGAAGATTTCTGAAGTAGAAGAAAGTATTTGGGAAGGTAGAGTCAGAAAGAATACCAACAAGGAAAATTTGGGATCATACCATAGATCTCAAAGAGATGTTTAAACCACAAAAGGGAAGAATTTACTTTTTGTCCAAAGATAAGAGGGAAGAAGTTCAGAACTTTGTGGGTGATTAGTTGAGAAAGAGGTATATTAGACCCTTAAAATCCCCTCAGACATTACCAGTTTTCTTTGTAGACAAGAAGGATAGAAGCAAGAGGATGGTAATGGACTACCAAAGTCTAAACAACCAAATAGTGAAAAACAACTACCCACTTCCATTAATTACAGATTTAATAGACAATATGGGAAATAAGAAAGTATTCACAAAAATAGACTTATGGTGGGGTTTCAATAACATAAGGATCAAGGAAGGGGATGAGTGAAAGGAAGCATTTACAACACATATGGGATCCTTTGAGCCAACAGTAATATTTTTCAGAATGACAAATCCACCAGTTACATTCCAAGTAATAATGAATGAAATTCTAAGAGACCTGATCAATAAAGGAAAGGTCACTGTATTTGTAGATAATATGTTGGTCAGAACAGAAACAGAGGAAGGACATAATGAAATTGTGGATGAAATATTGAGAAGATTAGAAGAGAATGATCTATATATGAAGCCAGAGAAGTGTGTATAGAAAGTGTGGAAAATTGGATTCTTGGGGATTATCATAGGACCTAGTGGAATAGAAATGGAAAAAGAAAAGGTGGATAGAGTGCTAAGTTGACCAATACCAAAGAATGTCAGAGAAGTTAGAAAATTCTTAGGACCTGCCAATTACTATAGAAGATTTGTAAAAGATTTTGCAAGAATAGCAAGACCAATGAACTTACTGACTAGAAAGAATGTAAAATGGCAATAGGAGGAAGAGCAAAAATGAGCATTTGATAAGCTTAAAGGGATTTTTACTATAAAACCAGTGCTAGTAGCTCCAGACTTAGATAAAGAGTTTGGAGTGGAGGTGGATACTTCAAACTATGCAATAGGTGGAGTACTGTCAATGAGATATACTAACAAACTGTGGAGACCTGTGGCTTTTATTTCTAAGTTGTTAAGTGATATAGAGCGTAACTATGAAATACACAACAAGAAAATATTAGCTGTAGTTAGATGCTTGGAGATATAGAGGTACTTTTTAGAAAGGACAATGACTAAGTTTGAAATATAAACTGACCATAAGAACTTGGAATACTTCATGAAGGCACAAAAGTTGAATAGAAGACAAGTACAATAGATACTCTACCTATTAAGATTTGACTTTACACTAAAACATATTCCTGGGAGTAAAATGGAGAAGGCAGATAGTTTGAGCAGAAGGCCAGATTAGGAGGTAGGAGTAGAAAGAGACAATAAGAATGAGACGTTAGTAAAGCCAGAATGGCTAGAAGTTAGAAGAACAGAGAAAGTAGAGGTTATCATAGAAGGAGTAGACTTATTGGAAAAAGTAAGGCAGTTAAAAGTAAAAGATGATAAGATAGTCAAGGCAGTTGAGGGAATGAAGTAGACTGGAGTAAAGATGTTACAAAATGAAAAGTGGAGAGAAGTAAATGACATAATGTATAAAGAAGGAAATGTATATATGCCTAAAGATGATATATTGAGAGCAGAAATTATCAGGCTATATCATGATATGCCAGTAGAAGGACATAAAGGGCAGTAGAAAATAGTAGAATTGGTTACTATAAACTTCTGGTGACCAGGGGTGACAAAGGAAGTAAAGTGATATATAGAAGAGTATGATTCCTGCTAGAGGAACAAAAACCACACAGAACAGCCAGCAGGCAAGCTAATGCCCAGCTCAATCCCAGAAAGGCCTTGGATATATATTTTAGCAAATTTTATTACAAAATTGCCATTAGCTTAGGGTTATGACTCTATTTTAGTAATAGTAGATTAATTGACAAAGATGGTGTACTTTATTCCAACTACAGAGAAGACATCAGTAGAAGGTTTAGCTAGACTATTTAGAGATAACATGTAGAAGTTACATAGTCTACCTGAAAGTATCATATTAGATAGAGAACCATATTTTACAATAGGATTAATAAGGGAGTTGAATAGGATATTGAGGATTAAAAGCAAGATATCAATAACATTCTACCCTCAAACAGATGGGCAGACAGAGAGGGTCAATCAAGAGCTTGAACAATATCTAAGAATATTTATAGATCACAGACAAGAGCAGTGGTCAGATTGGTTAGAAACGGCAGAGTTTGCATATAATAACAAAGTATACTTGAGTATGAAAACATCACCCTTTAAAGCAAACTATAGGCAGGATCCTAGAATGGAGTTTGAGATGAGGAAAAAGAGGAGGTATGAAGGAGCAGAGAAGTTTATGACAAAGATGAGAGAAATCCAAAAAGAGGCAAAAGCAGTACTAGGAAAGACACAGAAAGAGATAAAGAAGTATACTAATAAAAAGAGAGCAGAAGTTGATGAGTATAAAGTAGAAGACTTGATAATGCTCAGTACCAAGGATTTGAAATATCAAATGATCAGAAGAAGGACAGAGAGGTTAATAGAGAGGTTTGTAGACCCTTACAAAATAAAGAAATTACCTAGTACAATAAAAATACATCCAGTAGTAAATGTTAGCAGGATATATAAATATGTAGAGCAAGTGGAAGGTCAGAGAAGGGAGTAACCAGCTTTAGTTATAATAGAAGAGAAAGAGGAGTGGGAAGTCAAGAAGATTCTAAACAAGCAATAAATGAGAGGAAAAGACAAGTATCTTGTATGATAGAAGGGATTCATAGTGGAATCTGATACTTGGAAAGAAAAGGAGAATTTGGAGAATGCCAAGAAGGCAATTAAGGAATTTGAGAAGGAATATCAGCAAGATATGGAAAATATAAGAAAACAAAAGAGAGAAAAAGGAATATTTAGGAGAGGGGAATTACTAGGAAGATTTACAGTAAGAAAGTTATATGGATGGACAGACAAGAGGTATGATAAAAAATACTGGGCAAGGTTAAAAAGGAATTGGAGACACTAGAAGAGAGGACCAATTAGAGGACAAGGAATGATAAAGACAATCAAGAAAGAAGAAGAAGAAATTGGCCAAGAAGAATCTGGACTTAGGGAGTAGAATAAAGAGGATGATGAAATGGGGAATATCTATGACCCTTACCATGAGTTGTAAAAATCCTTGGGACAAGAATTCTTGAAAGGAGGGTGGTGTCATAACTTGGCAAAATGGCTAAGTCATTATTTTATTTTTCTTTTCTTTTCTAAACTTATTATACAAGAAGGAGTGCAAGAAAGTATCACATGACATATCATGGGTAATGCATCATAAATTCAGGTGACATCACATGAGAGAGTCATATGATGAGTATGGGAAAAGTAGTGCACAGACCATGTAGTAAATGTATAAGTAGTATACAGAATTGAATAAGAACTCAATTAAGTTCTCTTTGTCAACTTGGACTTGGAGTATGATTAAGTCATCTCAGACTAAGTCACTATATATATCTTATAGTAGGTATTCCAACTCACTATGGCAAGACAAACCAATGGAAACAAGAGAGATCAAATATTTCAATATTACTTTCTATTCCAACTAAGCCTAGTCATAAATCAAGATCTTTCAAGCCCCAGACTTGAAGAAATAAATTCATTAATGATGGTCATGGTCCTGACTCTGCACAGAAATTAATTCCTAAGGGCCCTAGTTCTCCACAAAAGAAGTCTAAAGTATATTTAATTATAAAGAACACATTTGGAGAACCATATTATCTATGGGAGCAAAATTCATATTAGCTTGACACATCTCTTCAGTTACTTTATATCTCTGTCTGTGGATCATTTTCAGAGTTCCAGGAAGTTATAGACACACTTCAAGATAATTCTGCTCTATTTAAAGTCTTTGAACACTTTCAGTACTATTTTATAAAAGATCATGACTCTGCTTGGTTTTCTCAAGAACATAATACTCTATAGTCTAATTTATGTGCTTATCAAATCATAGAGAATAAATTTGGCTTTCAGTCATTATTTATTTGTGAGTAATTTTTCTCTTATTAATAAAGATTATTGATGTTTTTTCATAGAACTGGTTATGGAAAGAAATTACTAAGGAAACAAAGCAAAAACAGATCAATAGCTCAACAGTCTTGTCTATATTCTTTGTTTCTATGATACTCAATATTTGATATTATACTGGTGACAACAGAACTAGAAGAAAGCATATGGAGCTGACAAGAATGCCTTTTATTGTTACTAATATATTTGCTTCTTCTGACAACCATTTATATTTCAATGGTAACTTTAAAGACTAGTTCAAATACTGGGTTGGAATAAAAACTGAAACAAAGCTTTTCAATATAACTTGCTGGAGACAATACAACAATTCTCTTCTATGCTCTAGGATTCTGAATGGTATTAATTCTCTAGTGTTAAATCTACTACTTATTTTTGTTGTTAAGCTATCAGTTAGTGATGATGGAATTCCTTTGAACTGGAATATTTCTTAACATTTAGAGCCTTTAGGATCAGACCAGGTCAAGAAATCAAAACTCATCTATGATTTTATAGGTTTTGGACTTATAAATAAAACCCAAAATCACTTTATAGTACACTATCAAGATAGAAGTATTACTGAAGTAACAACATATGATAGAATACAAAACCATAGAAGAGCTGTCTGAGTTTCTAATCTCCATTCTTTAACATATCTTTTTAGCATCTCTCCCTTGTTACCTTCTGGTTATTTTCAATACAATGTTATCTATAGACTTTGTGAAGGAAGAAGAGCTCAAAGCTGCTTTTTTAGACAATATATCAAGGAGTGTCAAGAGAAGCTAGGAATTTCATTCTCAACCAGAGATCCTTTATTTATACCTGAAATTTTATATTAGAGAGACTTGAAGAAAATGCAACTAGAGTACCAAACATGGAAAATCAACTCAGTATTCACCAAAACTAATGAATATGTTCATTTTTCTTATACCTATATCTCTCCAGCCCTCTTTTTTCCCAAGAAAAAAGAAGAAAATATTGTAGATCTTACAACTTCTTTTCCATCATCACTATCTATTAACTCTTCTTTACATTCTCTTACTTTTAACAAACATCCAACTCTTACAATACCAGTCAACTATTCTATGAAAGGTCAGAGAAGTTCTTTTACAGATATACAAGATCTATAGAAGTAGAAAATTCAACCAGAAGTTGAGTTGGAGGTAAGTATATCAATTCTAAAATATCTGTATTTTGTACTTATTTTTAATTAGAAAAAGCAAATAAAGGTTATTGTATCTACTCAACCTTTACTTTCTAAGCCAAAACCTATAAAGAAAAGATCTCAAAAGGTAACCTTTGAAAAGAGTCTTGAAAAGAGTCTTGAAAAGTAGAAACATGATAAGATAATAACAGTTGTTTCAAAAGATGAACAAGTACCTTATTATACTAAACTACCTAAAGTGGTAGTTGAAATTCAAGTTCTACCACCACCTTCTACTAGATAGAACTTAAGAAAGAGAAAGGGTCTAGTTTAATAAATACTGTGGTTAATTTAATATATATATCAAGAAAATCAAAGTTAAAATAGTTGAAAATTTAAAGGCAAACTATTTTCATCAACATAGTATCCAGTCCATAGTTCTATTCTCTTTTCTAGTCCTTTATCTTGTCCTGAATAATCATTTGTGACAATAAATGAATAAGATGGAGAATAAAATATTTTTTTCTCTCCACAAGTGGGATTATTGCAAATTTGAGTAATCAGTGACAATTCTTTAGAATAGTCAGTTAATATAACAATAAATATAGGTCTAATAACACACCTAGATGATAGCCTTTTTCTTTTTTCCCTTCTACCAATTTTTATCCATCTAAAACATGGCAAAATTCACATGAATAAGTATAAAAATTACCAAGTAGTTTATGTAAACAATTAGACCATTTTAAGAAGCAAATACCCTTTTTTCCATGTTGAATAATCATAAGAAACTCTATTCCAGCCCCAAGATCAGGATCAGCTAAAAAAAGACTTGGAAAAACAACAGAATTTTAAAGAACAAAAATATTTCAGATAAAGTTCATCAAAAATGAGTGACATGTTATTGAATGAAATTCTTTGATAACAAAAGCCATTGTTAACCAGAAATGACTAATTAATAGTAATTAGCTTTGACTTCTCTATGTTGAAAAAAACTTACAAGTTGGTAAATTGATATATTTGTTGGAGTGAGTTGATTTTCTGAAAAGGACCACTACAACAAACAAAAAAGAGAGATAATTGGTTATCTCTCTTCAGGTGCTCTATAACAAAAAATGGAAAGATATAGGGAAAAAACTAAAGAAGATAATTAAGTTAAAAAATTGTTTTGAATAAATTTTATGTACTTACATCCTGAGATTGGAGTAAGCATATATTTGGTGGTTGAATCCAGAACTCTCCTTCTGGGGTTGTATAGGTATATATAAAAGTAATAAATTGGTTGAATCTAAAAAAGACTTAGTAATTATTATAAAGTATTTAAAAAAAACACACTGTGAAAGTTGTTGGGAAAGTTCTTTCATTTGGGCTTTAAAAACCTTATTACCAAGATTTAGTTTTACTTCAATTAAGCTAATGCTATTTGCTGAAGATCCTTCAGGAAAATAAGACTTGATATGACTATAGACAAGACAAAATATATATAATGTTAGATCAAAGCCAGAAAGTTGGAAAACCAAGATACAAAGATTATCCATTAATATAAGAGGAAGTTGTGCTTTTGTAGGACTGGTATTTGAGACCATAAAAAACTGCTAAAGAAAAGAAAAAGGCTATTTTATATTATTAAAAGGAGAAAATTGAAGGATTTCAAGCATACATGATATAGTTGATATTGAGTTGCTAGATTTGTTAACCAGCAATAAGGACAGGTAAAATCACCAAGTTTAATATTGGTAGGAACATAGTTAAGATATTCTATACAAAGATTTTGGCTATAAGAGCAAATATACAGTTGGTCTCCTTCAGTACACCAACTGTAAAACTAATACTTTGGAGTTAGGGTATAGATAAATGGTATTATGAAGTTTGAACCTACAACATTACTTTTTTCTTTAATTAATATAGGATTATATACTGATTTTTGGAAAGAAGAAGTTAAAACATCTTTTTGAATACTGTCTGGTAATATAATTTGAGATCTCATTGGATATAAGACATTAGAATGTGTAAAGTTTGTCTTTTTTGTGATTTTAGGCATAGGTAGAAGAGTAGGTTCTAAGTGAACTTGGAAAAAGTAAGATGGATATTCTTATTACAAAGTATTCAGTCAGTTGTGACAACAGGTCACATGATCTTAAATCAAACTGATAGAGATTCTCCTTATTTTTGGATCAAGAATTTTTATAAAACAAGTTGTTTGTAATAAAATAAATACAAAGACTATTATATTACAAAGTTTTCTTTGATAGCTGTTAGAGAGGCCTCTTCTAACAGATACCAAAGGGGAAAAAATAGAAAATAAGAACAAAAAATCTATTGAAATATAGGTATTAGTGAACCAAAAAAAAAACCAAAGGTGACTTACAAAAGACAGGGTGCTGAAAAGTACCCCAATGTTTGTAGCAAGAAAAACATCAGAAGAATATAGTTAGTGAGCAACATTGTCAAGAAAGAAAAAACAAAATAGAAAAACACATATGGATGGTCACAAGTGGAGACATGTCCATGGAGGGTCAACAACCCATCATACAAGAGAAAATGAATAGAAGGGCTGAGATAAACATCCTATGAGCATAAATGGATTAGTAAATGAATAAAAATCAAAATAAAATAAGAAAATGATATACCAGGAATTATACTTGAGGTGGGGATAGAGTATCACAAATGGCCACTTACTGATTTGTGATTGGTTGATTTGATAATCAAAGTGCTCAAAAAAGCAAAGTTAGACAAGCAGCAAAAGATGTTGTTAAGTCTGAGGTTTATCCTCAGACATAC
>Ga0153953_1000574_pt1 | contig 13250 bp, 17 predicted proteins | sample TSNJ037MetaG_FD_104718 | JGI IMG/M metagenome (GOLD analysis project Ga0153953, IMG submission 104718) | Attine ant fungus gardens microbial communities from New Jersey, USA - TSNJ037 MetaG | ecosystem: Host-associated > Fungi > Mycelium > Unclassified | place: USA: New Jersey, Wharton State...
CAAACAAAGGATTCAGAAAATTTTAGAGCAATGGTAAAACAAGATATGTAAAGGTAAATAAAAGAGTCACTTGTCGTGGATTTGTCTTGGATACGATGTTCAGTTCGGCTGACAAATTTGCAATTAGTTGAGCCTGCGCGTGAACTGGATATTTCAAATTATGTCAAATCTGTATGATGTATTGCACACGTAGACCTTGTATTCTCAGCACTGTTAGATCTGTTTTTATAGGCACGGAATTGTCCGATTATATTGAGGACATGAAGGATAAATCGACTACTGCATACACAATAGAAAAGCAGTGAAATGGATGGGCAGGAACAAAGATACCACTGAAACGGGGTTCGTTCAACCCATATCGTCCGGCAAGCAGGTGTCGATGACTCTATGGAAGAATAAATACCTTTTTTCGGGGTTAGTTCAGCGTCTAAGATGATTGGCCCATATCTCTATTCCCTCTTCGTTCCTCCTCATTGTCCTGCCAATCGTCATTGTCCTGCCAATCGTCATTGTCTTTGGAATCACAACTACCATCCCGAACATTCTGGCCGTTATTCTGGCCTTGAACATAAGCTTCGGCCTGACGCTGCTCCTCGCGTTCATGTTCGGCAGCATGCTCTTGGAAATCTCCCTTTCCCTCTCTGTCTCCCTGATTGCCTTCTGCGTCACCATCTACCTCTTTTCCTCCTCACATCGTGAACTTGTTTGCTTTGTAGAATTCTACTGCCGCTGCATAGTCAATAGTTCTGAACTCATGGAAATACCGTTTCTCCACATCAAACTCCCAATACCATATAACCGACTTTTCCCCATGTCCAACTTTATAAAGTCCACTGTTCCTCCTCACCGACTTTGTGCGGGAGAAAATGTGAAGAAGCGATGAGACACGGCTCGATCCAAAGAGAGGAACATGCGGCCGGATGACCTTTGCTTTTTCCAGTATATTGACAGCCTGCTAGTGTGAGAGCAAATTCATTGTGGGTGATCATATTTGATACATACTGAAAGAAACACAGCAGACACCAGTTGATCAAAGGCTTCGGTGCGAACACGCCAAAATACGGTGTGGGATAATGTGTGGGCAGTCGCCGGAATGTCGAACATCAAAACATGTGATGGGTCATGGAGTTCCCACCACATCCGCATCGCTATCAGAGACTTGCGATTGTCAACATCTGCCAGTCGCTGCAATATAGCGAATGTAATATCATCGAAGAAGTAAGGAAAGCGCAAGTTATCATGGGATAACAAGAATGAGAGGAAGGTAAAAGCCGCCAACTTGAGATAGGAGTCAGAAAACTCGGTTCCATGTGGCCAAGAGAGTGCAGCAGAGGAGCTGATGATACCCGGTGCTGACACAAGGTCTGGAATGACAAGTAAGTTTAGGGCGGATGCAAGAGGAGGAAATACATACTTGAACCGTCAATGGCATAGCTTGATGCATAATGATGATGACATTGAATTAAGTGATCAAGGAATTTGCAATAAATGGCAGGAGTGTTGACACAGAAGGGACCAGAGCGAGTGGGATCGCGGAGGAAATCATAGAAAGATTTGTGATAAAAACGAAATGTTCCATGAACAGTATTTAGACGGTTTTTGATCGACTGATCTAGATGGAACCATTGACCTTGGTCATAACACGACCTTGTGAGGTCAATGCGAGGGTCGAGTGAGCGGAGAGGGTCGAAGGACGGCTCGTAGGAAATCACGGCATATAGATGGTGACAGGTGTCTCTGAACGTACACTCGGAGATCCTAAATATGCAGCAACGCAGGGGATACCAACGAGCGTTAGCAATCCAGTTGCCCGAACCGTAGGAAAGAAGGAATTGGGCGGACAGGAGATCGTGCTGCGGAATCTGCTCCATGATGTGGACATACAGAGCATCAAGTTGAGAAAAGGGTGATATAGATACCTGTTTCCCCGCATCGGAGAGGGTATCGAGAACAGACTGCAGTCGTTCACGGAATCGCGAGTCAGGTGGATAGGCGACATGACGGAGAACAGCAGCAGGGTGAGCAAATAGGCCATCTGCTGCATCCACAAGGGTCATAATGTCGTTATCAGGCGGCCATGAAGACAGTAGTTGCGGAAAGCCTTGCTGATCAAGTATGTTTTTGAATCCACCCCGAAGATACATCTCGATCTCGCCGTCTGCCTCACGAGAGATAGGAAGATCAACAGAATGAGTGACAGAGGCAATGTTTTCCTGCTTGAATGCGGACACGATGCGAGGTTCAGCGCGGCTGAAGATGGCCCAATGGAATGGAGTGGATCCTTCCCTGACAGAGGATGCAATTATCTCTATAATTTCTGCTTGTGCATCTTCACCGGCACACTCGTCTAATCCATCGATGAAGACTGCTTTTGGTTGTACTCTCTTTCCCTGCTTCCCTAGCTCCCGAAGTGGCTCAACAATCAGTGATCTGAATTGAGATGGAATCTTCTTCTCAACAAGACTCTTATCCTGAGAAATCCTCTCATCGACAGCGGCACGATAACCAGGAAGCCCAGTGGTAAGTTGATAGGCGATGGAAGTGAACAAGCGCGAGGGATTGGTGTGTTCGTTGACGGTAAAGAAAAACGCAGCACCAAGATATCCAGTTTTTTTGAGTTTCTCGGCACATGTCTGAGCGATGGCCGATTTTCCGACACCAGCCGGTCCCCTCATCCAGTACATCGACGAAGGTGGGTCGACAGATCCAGTTACCCAATTTGTGATGTCAGCAATATGCTGCTCACGAGTACCTGGGAAGCAACGGCGAGCGTAGTGGTGTTTAGAATCGAATGCAGCTCCTGGATCGGAGGCTTCATAGAGGATATCAATTCCTAGTACTGAATTGCCTAACATTTCATCAACCGAAACGAAGCTGCTCACCAGATCGGCTGTATTGGTTCGTGATGTTCGTGGTATTCGACTGCGCAGTGAAACTACTATCCCTAATCATGAAGTCTCTACCATCGGGAAATATGGACATGGTGGTAGTGAGATAGATAGATGATGAGAGCAGAAGGCTGTTAAATTCATGTGAACGTGTGAACACAGGTCACAAACTATTCAACCACGGCGAATTCTTCCCATGTTGGATCTTTCTCCTCCGGATGATTCTTCCACTCAGTCTCGCTGTACGACACGTCCATTATCTGGAAAATGGGACTGCTGCAGGATAGGGTCAAGCCAAGAAGGCTTCAACGATTGCGGCATGAGAGCGTTATGTAAGATAGGGCGTTGTATAGGTGAAGATATTACCCAGGGTGCCGCATGAAAATGCTGCGTGTGAAAAAGAGTTGAAAATAGAGTCTTATGTTGAGCAGTAGAGACAATGTACAGACGATATGAGAAGCAGGGTTGAGTAATGATAATAGACGTTACCCACAATGGCAGACGACTGAGGTTAGAGCCTGCAGTGCGTCGTGTATATATACTACTCCTCCTGACTACAAGATAAGTCACTGTCCAAGCTTAACCACCTACTTCCATTCTACATTCCGACGTGCTTAGGGAGCTCAAGCTTGCCCTTCGTTCCGAGTACATGGGAGTTTCCAGTCCACTCCAACAAGTAAAAACTTGTGCTCAACAGAATGTTGCAATCTGGGAATGGGTGGGCACATGTGACGAGCATGTCATGAGCTCAGAAGACAATCACAGCAAGCGAGTCAAAGAAGCCAATCAACTATGACTGTTTGTACAGGTGATGTGTTGATGTTTACAAACAACCAGAAAATAACTTGATTTCTGTACGTCCAAGAAACTTCAGATGATCTATTGGATTAGAAGTGGCAAGTGTAGTTCATTATCCGATCCAACGCAGGGCACGACGCTGGCGCTGTACCCTGTGATCTCAACATCTACTCCAGTCTTGACTAATTGGATCTCTTCAATTGTCAGAGATCACGTCCGAGACTTCGAACCGTTGCTACAAGAGGATTGTGTCGACCTAACAGCTGGTAGTGTGAATGCAGTAGCCGAATCAAACATTAGTCAACTGGGTAGTGCTTGAGGATCAAGGAGGGTTCCGTTATCTGCGGTGCGTAAGACCAATTGACACTTGTTTTGACTACATCTCTCCCACCGTCGACTTCTTTCTAAACTTAGATCGTTTTGAAAAAAGTGGATGTTTCCCTCGCCAACCGAAGTGTCCTGAAGCGCTCAGCCGTCACGGCTTCGTTACCTACTCCCCCTGTACATAAGACAGCACCCAGGCCATCTTTGTTGCCTCTGATTCCCCTGTCATTTTCATACTTAAATATAAATGAACCACGTTAATGAATGTGCTCACCTCCTCCATTCTTCCACTAAACAAGGGAGGCTTTGCTACCTCCACTCTCACTCCTCCATTCTGTTGTAGTAAGGTGGCCACCTGCTGCTGCAGGCCAGTGATCAGGGTAAGAAGTTGCTCCTCCCAAGTGGGGGGAGGGGGTTGTGGTGCAGGAGCTGTAGGTTGCTCTGCAGGTTGCTGCTGTTGTTGCTGTTGTTGCTGGGACATGTATGGCAGTAGTGGTAATAGGGATGGTAATGATGATGATGATTTCTCATAAGAGAACAAGTGGTCTTCTTCATCTGAACTTATAACTAGTTATTGACTAGAAAGGTGAAACAATATCATCCCTAAGAAGGGAATCTCTAAGCTAGATAGGCCTTTAAGAGGTTACTATCATTCCCCTACATAGACTGATTACAATGGACCAGTAGCACAGAGCTGATAGTAAAGAATTATATACAAGCCCACTCAATATAGAGGTCATGTCATGACTTGGCAAAATAGCTAAGTTATTATTTATTTTTCTTCTTTTCTTTTCTTTTCCTTTCTGGACTTACTACACAAGGATGGAGTGTGAGAAAGTATTATGTAACTAAGTGTCACAAGAGTCACAGGGTTATGAGTCACAGTCAGGTGACAGCATATGACTAAGTCACATGGGAACTGTGGGAAGATAGTGCACAGACCATGTAGTAGTTGTATAAGTAGTATAGGAAATTTAACAAGAACTCCATTGAGTTCTCCTTGTCAACTCAGACTTGGAGGGTAATCAAGTTATCTAGGCTAAGTCACTACAGGTCAGGTCTTAGACAGGAACATGAGTTTTGTCCAGGCTGTCTACCCACTGTCCCTAACTAATAGTAAAGTCCCCTTTACAGCCAGGGCCCACTTTCCAAAAAGCTTCTGAGCACTATGCTCATTAGTGAGAACAATGAGAGAGTAAGCAAAGAGTGGGATATTAAGGCTGCAAAGTACAGGGTCAACAATGGATATTGAGTTCTTGTGTTAGTGTGTAGTTATAAGGACTTAGAGCTCAACTAAGATAGTTGTTCAGAAAGAACTTGATAGAGTTCCTTGTTAGATTCTACTAGATACTTATACAAATATTGGATGGTCTATGTGCCTATCTTCCATGATCATATGACCCTTACTAATAACTATACATATCTTACATAAGCTTTCCTATGCTATTTATATCCCTCTTGCATTATACTCCTAGATGTTATCTACTAGGTTAAGAAATGCATAGGAAATAGTCTCCTTCTCTGGGACCATCTCATAACACAAATATTTCCCATATCATTGTCATCTTCTTCTGTCCACTCTCTGAGTCCCAAATTTTCTTGCCCAATTTCTTCTTTCTCCTCTTTTATTGTTTCTATTGTTCTTTGTTCTCTTGCTCTTGCTTCTTCCCATTGTCTCCAATTCCTTTCTAATCTTGCCCAATATTCCTTATCATACCTTTTATCTAACCAACCAAATAGCTTTCTTGCTGTAAATTTCCCTAGTAGTTCTCTCCTAAATGTTCCCTTTTTCCTTTTCTGCCTTCTAATATCTTCCATATCTTGCCAGTATTCCTTCTCAAACTCTTCAACTGCTTCTTTTGTGTTCTCCAGGTTCTCAATCCCTTCCCAAGTATCTGATTCTGCTGTGAACCTCTTCTATTGTACTAGATATTTGTCCTTTCCTCTAACTCACTGCTTGTTTAGTATTCTTTCTACTTCTCATTCTTTTTCTCCTTCTATTATCACTAGAGCTGATTGCTCCTTCCTCTGTCCCTCTACTTGCCCTACATATCTATGTATCCTACTAATGTTTACTACTGGGTGTATCTTAATTATACTAGATAGCTCCAATTTAACTGCATTTACCAATATGATTTTCTTAACTTTATAGAGACCTACAAACCTCTCTGTCAACTTCTCTGTCCTTTTACCAACCATTTTATATTTCAAATCCTTGGTGCTAAGTATCACCAAGTCTCCTACTTTATACTCATCAACCTTTTCTCTTTTTCTATCTACATATTTCTTCATTTTTTCTTGCATCTTTTCTAATACTGCTTTTGCTTCCTTCTGAATTTCTTTCATCTTTGTCACAAATTTCTCTGTACCTTCATACTTCTCCTTCTTCCTTGCTTTGAACTCCATTCTAGGATCTTGCCCATAATTTGCCTTGAAGAGCAACATCTTTGTACTTGAGTGTACCTTATTGTTGTATGCAAACTCTGCTGTTCCTAACCAGTCTGGCCACTGTTCTTGCCTATAGTCAATGAACATTCTTAAGTACTATTCCAACCCCTGGTTAACCCTCTCCATTTGTCTATCTATCTGAGAGTGGAATACTGTTGATATCTTACTTTTAATCCCTAATATTCTATTTAACTCTCTCATTAATTCTGCTGTGGACTATGGTCCTTTATCCAAAATAATACTCTTAGGTAGTCCATGTAATTTTCACACATTGTCCCTGAATAGCCTAGCCAGTCCTTCTGCTGATGTTTTCTCTATAGTAGGAATGAAGTAGACCATTTTTGTTAACCTATCTACCACTACTAAGATTGAGTCGTATTCTTGGGCTAGCAGTAACTTAGTGATAAAGTCTGCTGAAATATGCATCCAAGATCTTTCTGGAATTGAGTTGGGTATTAATTTGCCTGCTGGCTGTTCTGTGTAGTTCTTATTCCTTTGGTAGAAATCATATTCTTTTACATATTACTTCATCTCTCTGGTTACTCCTGGCCACCAAAAGTTTCTAGTAACTAGTTCTACCATCTTCCACTGTCCTCCATGTCCTCCTACTAGCATATCATAGTGTAGCCTAATTATTTCTGCTCTTAACTTATCATCTTTAGGCATATATACCTTCCCTTCTTTATATATGACACTATTTACTTCTCTCCACTCTTTATCTTGCAACATCTTTACTCCAGCTCATTTCATTTCTTCTACTACTCTAACCACTTTATTATCTTTTACTTTTGACTGTCTTACTTTTTCCAGTAAGTCTACTTCTTCTACTATTACTTCTACCTTCTCCATTTTTCTTACTTTCAACCACTCTGGCTTTACCAATGTCTCATCCTTATTGTCCCTTTCTACTCCTATTTCCCAGTCCAGCCTCCTACTCAAGCTATTTGCCTTTTCTATTTTACTCCCTGGAACATGCTTTAACATAAAATTAAATCTTAATAGGTATAATACCCATCTTGCTTGTTTTCTATTCAATTTTTACACCTTTATGAAATATCCGAGATTTTTGTGGTCTTTCCAAATCTCAAACTTTATTGTTGTTTCTTCCAGGAAATGCCTCTATACTTCTAAACATCTGACTACTACTAACATTTCTTTGTCATAAATTTTATAATTTCTCTTTGTATTACTTTGAGATTTAGAAATGAAAGCAACCAACCTCCATAACTTATTGGAGCACTTTATTGATAGTACTCCTCCAGTAGCATAGTTTGAAGCATCTACTTCTATCCTAAATTCTTTGTCTAAATCTGGGGCTGCCAATACTAATCTAGTTGTAAAAATTCCTTTAAGCTTGTCAAATGCTTTCTGCTACTCCTTTCTCCACTGCCACTTCATATCTTTTCTTATCAACACATTTATTGGCCTTGCTACTTGAGTGAAGTCTTTAATAAACCTTCTATAGCAGTTGGTGAGGTCTAAAAACTTTCTGACTTCTTTCACATTCTTTGGCTCTGGTCAACTTAGTACTCCATCCACCTTTTTTTTCTCCATTTCAATTCCATTGGGTTCTATAATCACTCCCAGGAATTCAATTTTTTGTACCTTTAATATACACTTTTTTGGCTTGACATACAAGTCATTCTCTTCTAGCCTCTTTAGTACTTCTTTAACAATCTTATTATGTCTTTCTTCTGTTTCTGTTCTCATTAGTATATCATCCACAAAAGCTGCTACTTTTTCTTTGTTAATTATGTCTCTCAGAATTTCATTCATTATTGCCTGGAATGTAGCTGGCAAATTTGTTATTCCAAAGAATATAACTGTTAGCTCAAAGAACCCTATATAGGTTGTAAATGCTCTCTTTCACTCATCCTCTTCTTTAATTCTCATATTGTTGAACCTCCACCAAAGATCTATTTTAGTAAATACTTGTTTGCTCCTCATTTTGTCTATTAAGTCTATAATCAGCAGAAGTGGGTAGTTATTCTTCACTGTCTAGTTGTTCAGGTTATAATAGTACATTACCATCCTCTTTTCTCCATCTTTCTTGCTCACAAAAAAAACTGGTGACATCTAAGGGGACTTTGATGGTCTGATGTACCTCTTTCTTAACTGATCCTCTATGAAATTCTGAACTTCTTCCCTTCTATTTTTAGATAAAGGGTAGATCTTTCCTTTTCTAGGTTTGAATGTCTCCTTGAGATCTATGGCATGATCCCAGATTTTCCTTGTTAGCATCCTTTCTGACTCTACTTTCCCAAGTACTTTTCTTCACTTTAAAAATTTCTGCAGCACTATTTCTTTAATTTTTCTATGGTCCACTTCAACTTCTTCTCTTCTCCAATCCTCTTTATTATCTACTGTCTATCTCACAATCTTTTCCTCTTCTAGGTGTCACAAACTTCATTTAGACCATAACTCTGGGAATACTTGACTGATTTTAACAATCTAAATGGCCACCAAAATGTTATGAGAGCCCCAAAAAGGAAATAAGTTCCCACACATTCAAGCACTTAATTGTACAAAGAGGGTTAAAGATATAAATAGCATGGGAACTTAGGTAATCAGATCACATAACAAGGTCAAGCAATCATAGAACATTCTGGAAGAACATGTGACCATGGACTAATAGTAGTATAGCCACTGTAAGAATAGTATGAGTAGTAGTCCAATCCAACGAAGAACCCTATTGAGTTCTTCTTGAACATTTATCCAGGGCAATCACTAAGAGCATTCACTGTCTATTGATAACATAAGAACTTAATACCCAATGGTGACCTCATACCTCACGGCCTCACCACCCACTTACTCTCTTATCTCCCTTGCTAGTGAGCACAGTGCTCACAGGCATCTTGGATAGTGGGCCCTAGCTATAAAGGGGACTTCACTGTCAGTTAAAGACAGTAGGTAGACAGCCTGGACAAAGCTCATGTCTTTGCCTGAGACCTAACCTCCATACTGAGTAGGCTTGTATTTAGTTTCTTTACTATCAGCTCCATGCTACTGGTCCATTGTGATTAGTCTATGCAGGGGAACAACAGTAACCTCTTAAAGGCCCGTCTAGCTTAGGGATTCCCTTCTTAGGGATAGTATTGTTTCATTCTTCTTAGTCAGTAGTCAGCCATAAGTACAGACAAAGAAGATTGTTCATTCTCCTATGAGGAATTATTGTCATCACCATTACCATTATATATGTCTCGCCCTTTAGTGCCCACCCCCCTCCAAACCAGAGAGAAGCAACTCCTCACCATGATTGCAACCCTGCAGCAGCAGGTCAATACTATGTTCCTTCAGCAACAGGAGAGCAGAGTAGAGGTTGCAAGACCTCAAGTTTTCAGTAGGAAGATAGAAGAGGTGAGCATATTTGTTTATATGGCTTGCCTATACATTAGAATAAAGATGACGGAAGAGGTAGCAGTGACCCAGGTGGCCTGGGTATTGTCATATATACAGGGAGGAATAGTAGAGGCATGGAAGGATAACTTGCTAGATGAGCTAGCCAAGGAAGAGTCAGAAGTAGAATCGGTGGAGCAGCTATTTACAAAAATAAAGAACAACTTTGGGAAGACATCAGAGGAAGAAAGGAAAATAGAACAGCTGAGAACAATTGAGCAAGAAGGGAGAACCTGCAATGAATATATGCAGAAATTCAAAAAGGTTACCAGAGGGAGCAGCTATGAGGGAAGATCCCTCATTGAAGAATTTAAAAGAGGGTTAAATGGAAGTATTAGAAGGAAGCTGGCAGAAGCAGAAGAGCCACTGACCACCATTGGAAAGTGGCAGGAAAGAGTGGTGAGACTAGATAGAAATCAGAGGCAAAGCAGAATAGAAGAAAGGATATTGGGGAGGAATGTGGCATGCCTAGGGGGAAATGCGCAGCCTAGAGGGGAAGGATCATATGGAGGAAGAGAGGGGCAAATAACATAGAGAATGGGAGGAGAGTACAAAGAAGGAGGAGGAAATATATTCAATAGAGAGGAAACTCAAATGGGTCCAAGGAGAGACCCAAATGCAATGGATATAGATAGAGGAGGAGAAGGGAACAGGATATGCTATATATATGGGAAATGGGGCCATATGGCCAAAAAATGTTGGGAAAGGCATAAAGAAAGGGTAGTAGAAATGCTATAGGAGTTAGCAAAAGAAAATGGAGGACAGTGAGCTCTCGGCTGGCCTCCAATAACCTATACAGTGTATTGCACCCAGAAAAGCTGGGAAATAAATTCAATTGCACCAATACAACTGAGAAAGTAAGAGATGTACAGTGCACTCTATGGCCACTAAGAGAAGTCTGGATAAAGGTGGGACTAGAGAAGCTGGAAAACCACAAAGGGGTAGCAGTAAGGGCATTGCTGGATAGCGGGGCAATAGGTCTATTCATGGATATGACCTTTGCCCAAGAAAAGGGGTTTAAAATGGAGAAGCTAAAGAAACCCCTATTGGTTAGAAATGTGGATGGAACAGTAAATGTGGGGGGAGCCATAATGTGCCAGGTAGAGTGCAATATGTTCTTCAAGGGACATGTGGAGAGGGCAAGAATAGATGTATGTAATTTAGGGAAAACAGAGGTAGTACTAGGAATGCTGTAGCTAGCAGCCTATAACCCAGAGATAGATTGGGAAAGAGGGGAAGTAAAAATGACATATTGTCCACCTATATGTGGAAAGAGAAAGCAAGAAGGAAAGAAGAAGGAAGTAAAGAAAGTGGAGAAGGACGAGGATGAAAAAATGTTGAGAAGATTAGTACCCAAAAGGTTTTGGAAGTGGGAGAAGATATTCAGAAAAAAGAAGTTGGAAAGAATGCCAGTGTGAAAGACCTGGAACTATGCCATAGAGTTGAAAGAAGAATTCATGCTAAAAAAGGGAAAGGTGTACTTATGGTTGAGAGAAGAAAGGAAAGAAGTACAAGCATTTGTGGAGGATCAGTTGAGAAAAGGATACATCCGACCTTCCAAGTCACCCTAAATGTCACCAGTACACTTTGTGGCAAAAAAGAATGGCATACAAAGAATAGTGCAGGACTATCGACATATAAACCAGTAGACAATAAAGAATGGGTATCCCTTACCCCTTATTGCAGACATATTGGATGGTGTAGGAAAGAAAAAGGTGTTTACGAAGCTGGACCTGAGGTGGGGATACAGTAACGTCAGGATCAAAGAGGGAGATGAATGGAAGGCAGTGTTCACAACGCATATTGGAGCTTATGAGCCCACAGTTATGTATTTTGGGTTAACAAACTCCTCCACTACCTTCCAGACAATAATGAATGACCTGTTCAGAGATCTCATAAACCAAGGAGATACAGTGACATTCATCAATGATATCCTGGTAGTCACAGATACCAAAGAAGGACATAATGAATTAGTAGAAGAGGTACTAAAAAGGTTGGAAAAGAATGACCTATTTGTGAAACCAGAAAAGTGTAAATGGAAAGTAAGAGAGGTAGAATTTCTGGGAGTAGTAATTGGTCCAAGGGGAGTAGAAATGCAGAAGGAGAAAGTGGAGGGAGTACTGAACTGGCCAGCATCCAGAAGCATCAAAGAAGTACAAAAGTTCTTAGGTCTTGCCAACTATTACAGGAGGTTTATAAAAAAACTTTGCTAGGACAGCAGCACTGCTACATATACTGGTCAGAAAGGAGCAGAAATGGAAATGGGAAAAGGAACAGGAGAAGACATTTGAAAGACTTAAGGCAGTATTCACCACAAAACCTGTCTTAGCAATTCCAGATATCAATAGGGAAATGAGAGTAGAAGCAGATGCCTCAGACTATGCAACAGAGGGAGTGTTGTCAACAAAGTGTAAGGATAGGAAGTAGAGACCAGTGGCCTTTATCTCTAAATTGTTGAATGCCATGGAGTGAAATTACGAAATTCACGATAAGGAGATGCTAGCAGTTATTAGATGTCTAGAGGCATGGAGGTACTATCTGGAGGGAGCGAAACTTGAATTTGAAATCTGGACAGACCATAAGAACCTCCAGTATTTTATGATGAGCCAAAAATTAAACCATAGACAAGCAAGATAGGCTCTATACCTACCATGATTTAATTTTGCACTAAAATACATTCCAGAGAAGAGCATGGGGAAGGCAGACAGATTAAACAGGAGACCAGACTGGCAGAAGGGAGTGGAAAAGGACAACAAGGATCAGAAATTGATAAAGCCAGAATAGATTAGGGAAGCAGAAATGATAATAGAGGAAGAGAACCTAAAGGAAAAAATCAAAAAGGCATAGGAAGAGAACAAAAAGGTAGTAAAAGCAGTAGAAGAGTTAAAGAGGGTGGGAATAAAAATGTTGAAAGATGAAAAATGGAAAATAGAAGATAGAATAGTAATGAAGGAAGGAAGGATATATGTGCCAAAAGAAGAACTCAGGGGGGAGATAATACAATTGCACTATGACACCCCAGTAGGGGGGCATGGAGGGAAATAGAAGATGACAGAGTTGGTCGCCAGGAATAATGAAAGAGGTGGGAAGATATATGGATAGATGCAATGCATGCCAAAGATACAAGAATCGAAGTGAAGCACTAGTAGGAAAGCTAATGCCCAATGCAATTCCAGAAAAACCATGGAGCCATATCTCAGCAGACTTCATTACCAAACTGCCATTAGCTCAGGGATATAACGTTATCCTAGTAGTATGTGACTACTTTAGCAAAATTGTAGTGACTTAGCCCAAGATGACTTAACCACCCTCCTGGTCTGAGTTGACAAGGAGAACTCGATGGAGTTCCCGTTAAATTTCCTACACTACTTATACAACTACTGTATGGTCTGTGCA
>Ga0153953_1000584_pt1 | contig 13045 bp, 14 predicted proteins | sample TSNJ037MetaG_FD_104718 | JGI IMG/M metagenome (GOLD analysis project Ga0153953, IMG submission 104718) | Attine ant fungus gardens microbial communities from New Jersey, USA - TSNJ037 MetaG | ecosystem: Host-associated > Fungi > Mycelium > Unclassified | place: USA: New Jersey, Wharton State...
AGAATTGCAGATATCAACAGTCAGATAGAAGACAGCCTTTCAGGAATCCGGGTAGTAAAGTCATTTGCAAATGAAGAAATTGAGATAGATAAATTTCGGACAGGAAACAACCGTTTTGTAGAAAGTAAAAAGCGCAGCTATTGGTATATGGGCGGATATCATTCAGGATTGAATGCTTTGACGACTCTGGTTACGGTTTTTGTTTTAATTGCCGGAGCCTTATTAATTACCCAAAAGGGAATGCCTGCAACGGATTTGATTACCTTTTTGCTTTATATCAATAATTTTACAGAGCCGGTAAAGAAACTGATTAATTTTACGGAGCAATTCCAAAATGGCTATACCGGATATGAGCGTTTTCAGGAAATATTGGATGTGGAACCGGATATTACAGATACAGACGATGCAGTAGAATTACAAAGCATCCGGGGAGATATTGTATTTGATAATGTGTCTTTCCAGTATAAAGACGGTCAGGAAACTGTTTTAAGCAATATTGATTTGAATGTGAAGGCAGGGGAATATCTGGCTCTGGTAGGCACCTCCGGCGGCGGAAAGACCACATTATGCAGTTTAATACCAAGATTTTATGATGTGGCAGAAGGCCGCATTCTGCTGGATGGCATGGATATCAGAAATATAAAGATCGCCAGTCTGCGAAATCATATCGGTATTGTACAGCAGGATGTTTATCTGTTTGCAGAGAATATTATGGAAAATATCCGTTACGGAAAACCGGATGCCACCGATGCGGAAGTGATAGAGGCGGCGAAACGGGCCGATGCCCATGAATTCATTATGGCTTTGCCGGATGGATATGAGACAGATATCGGACAACGTGGGGTAAAATTATCAGGCGGGCAGAAACAAAGACTATCCATTGCCCGTGTGTTTTTGAAAAATCCACCCATTTTGATCTTTGACGAAGCAACCTCGGCACTGGATAATGAAAGTGAGAAAATTGTACAGGATTCTCTGGAAAAGCTGGCAAAAAACCGTACTACCTTTGTAATTGCACACAGGCTGACGACGATTCAAAATGCCGGGAAGATTCTGGTACTTACGGAAAAAGGGATTGAGGAACAGGGAACACATGAAGAACTATTACAGAAGAACGGAATCTATGCAAGTCTGTACCGCCATTGATGTGTGATTTCAGACTGCGGGAAGCACCCTGCGGGTATTTCAGATGGCCAAAAAGCACAGACATTAATAAGGAGAAGGGATACTATGATAGAATTTAAGCGACCTGAATTGAATGACAGGGATTTAATAAACGGTTATTTGGCGAAGCAAAAATCCAGAAGCTGCGAACATACGTTTGCAAACACTTATCTTTGGTCCAGGTTTTATGGAATGGAGTTTGCAGTTGTAAATAATATGCTGGTATATAAAAATGCTCAGACTTCCTTTGGCTTTCCTGTGGGAAGTGTGGAAAATGCAAAAAAAACCATGGATATATTAATGGATTATTGCAGAGAACAAAATGTTTCCTTTAAGATGCAGAATGTTTCGCCGGAACAATTTTCGCTGATGGAAGAATGGTATCCCGGAGAGTTTGAAATTGAGTACGACCGGGATACCGCAGATTATATTTACGAGGCAGAAAAGCTTGCGAAGCTTTCAGGTAAAAAATATCATGGAAAAAAGAATCATACGAATAAATTTAAAAGCCTGTATCCGGACTGGAGTTATGAATCTATCGGAGCTCAGAATCTGGAGGAATGCTTTCAAATGGCATTGAAATGGAGGAATGAAAACGGCTGTGATGATGATGAGGAAAAGAATGCGGAGATTTGTGTTACGTTAAATTCACTGCGGTTGTACAAAGAATTAGCGCTTCGCGGCGGGTTACTGCGCGCAAACGGAGAAATTGCAGCATTTTCCATAGGCGAGCCGCTGTGTGATGATACTTTTGTAGTACACATTGAAAAAGCATTTGCAGATATTCCGGGAGCATATCCAATGATAAACCAGCAATTCGTAATTCATGAAACGGAAGGGTATACGTATATTAACCGGGAAGAAGATATGGGGGAAGAAGGCTTAAGAACGGCAAAAATGTCTTATCGCCCGGTATTTTTAGTAGAAAAGGGCAGAGTCCGCAGGAAGGGGGAAGCATAAATGATTTCAAATAAGATGTTGTATTATGTACAGAATAATTCAGCTGTCCGTGCAATGTTTGAAGAAGGAAAGCGTTTGTCGCAGCAGTACGGAGCGGACAATGTCTATGATTTCAGCCTGGGAAATCCCAATGTGGCTTCTCCAAAAGAAATAAAAGAAGCGATAATAGATATTATCAACCGGGAAGATGCGCAGATGGTTCACGGATATATGAACAATTCCGGCTATGAGGATGTTCGTTTTGCTGTGGCAGATTCTCTGAACCGGCGGTTTCAGACATCTTTTGAAGGAAAAAATATTTTAATGACGGCAGGGGCAGCCGGAGGGATGAATGTCATATTGAAGAGCCTGTTGAATCCGGAAGATGAAGTGATTGTGTTTGCTCCGTTTTTTGGGGAATATAGGGCCTATGCTGCAAATTATGACGGCAAACTGGTGATAGTGCCTCCCGATACAGAGACCTTTTTGCCAAATCTGGGAACATTTGAGCATCTGATTACAGAGAAGACAAAAGCAGTCATTGTCAATACACCAAATAATCCTACCGGTGTCGTATATTCGAAAGAAACGATTCAGGAAATGGCAGCGATCTTGTCTCGAAAACAAAAAGAGTTTCGTACAAGTATTTATCTGATCTCGGATGAACCCTATCGTGAGTTAGTTTACGATGGAGCGGAGGTACCTTATATTACCAAATATTATAAGAATACGATTATAGGATATTCGTTCAGCAAATCTCTGTCTCTGCCCGGTGAACGTATCGGTTATCTGGTTATTCCCGATGAAGCAGATGATTGTGAAGCGATTCTGGAGGCTGCAAATGTAGCAAACCGTATTCTTGGATATGTAAATGCCCCGTCTCTTTTTCAGCGTGTGATTGCCAGATGTCTGGATACAAAGGTAGATATCAAGTACTATGACCGCAATCGGCTGACCCTGTTTGAAGGGCTTAAAAAGGCAGGACTTACGTGTCAAAAACCGGAAGGTGCATTTTACTTATTTGTGAAATCTCCGGTGGCGGATGAAAAAGAATTTTGTGAAGAAGCGAAGAAACACAATCTGTTATTGGTTCCGGGCAGCTCTTTTGCATGTCCGGGATATGTAAGGCTGGCATATTGTGTTGCCTATGAAACGATTGTAAATGCATTGCCGCATTTTGAAGAATTGATGAGAAAATACCGGCGGTAAGGAGAAAGTAAAGGATGAAAACCTGGAAAAGAAATATACGAACAGTTATTCCCTATATACCGGGTGAACAGCCCAGACAGATTGGGATGATTAAACTAAATACCAATGAAAATCCATACGGTCCGGCTCCGGGGGTGGAGACGGCAATAAAAAATATGGATGCAGACGATTTGCGCCTATATCCGGACCCTGCTGCCGATATCCTGATATCTGCCCTGGCTGACTATTATCAATTGGAGAAAGATCAGGTGTTTGTCGGAGTTGGATCGGATGATGTATTGGCAATGTGCTTTTTAACCTTTTTCAACTCGGATAAGCCGATTTTGTTTCCCGATATTACATATTCATTTTATGATGTATGGGCAGAACTTTTTCGCATTCCCTATGAATACCAGCCATTGGATCAGAACTTTGAAATCGTGAAAGAGGATTATTACAAAGTAAATGGAGGTATTATTTTAGCCAATCCAAATGCACCTACAGGAGTAGTGCAAAGTTTAGAAAGCATCGAAGATATTATACGGCATAATCAGGATGTTATTGTAATCATAGACGAGGCTTATATAGATTTTGGAGGTACGTCGGCATTGGCATTGACTCAAAAATATGAAAATCTGCTGGTGGTACAGACTTTTTCCAAATCACGTTCAATGGCAGGATTGCGTATTGGCTATGCATTAGGAAATAAGAATCTGATCAAATATCTAAATGATGTAAAATTTTCGTTTAATTCTTATACCATGAACCGGCCGGCCCTGGAGCTGGGTGCGGAAACTTTAAAAGATGATGCTTATTTTAAAGAAACTACCGGTAAAATCATTGCCACCAGAGAGCGGGTAAAGAAAGAACTGAAGGAATTAGGGTTTTCTTTTGCCGATTCAAAAGCCAATTTTATTTTTGCCACCCACAAAAAATATGCTGCCAGAGATTTATTTGAAACATTGAAAATCAAGAAAATTTATGTAAGATATTTTAATAAAGCACGTATTGATAATTATCTGCGTATCAGCATTGGAACTGATGAAGAGATGGACGCTCTTCTGACATTTTTAAAAAAGTATATGAAGGAGTAACAGTATGCAATCATTAGTTAACTGGTTTACAAAACATTTGTCGGGAATTTTTTCCAAGGAGCTGATTGTTTTTATCATATCCATGATTCCGATTCTGGAACTTCGGGGTGGTTTACTGGCAGCATCTTTTTTTCAAATTGAGATGATAAAAGGAATTATAATTTGTGTAATTGGAAATATTATTCCGGTACCGTTTATTCTGCTTTTAATAACTCCTATTTTCCGATGGCTGAAAGGTACGAAAATCTTTCTTCCTTTAGTAGAAAAGCTGGAAAATAAAGCGATGAGTAAAAAGGATACCATTGAAAAATATGAATTCTGGGGTCTGGTGATCTTTGTTGGAATTCCCCTTCCCGGAACCGGTGCATGGACAGGTGCCTTAATTGCATCTATGCTGGAGATAAAATTTAGAAAAGCATTTCCGGCAATCATACTGGGTATCATGATGGCTACCGTGATTATGACTGTTATTTCTTATGTGATATTAGGCCAGGTGTGGTAGTTTTGCGTTTTTATCTTACAGGAAATTGATTACAGGGAAGAAATGGTAGGAGTATGGAAGCATATACGAGTTTTGCCCGTGTCTATGATACATTTATGTCTGATGTTCCTTATCAGGAATGGTGCGTTTATGTCTGTGGGTTATTAAAGGAATATGGCATTGCAGATGGTCTGGTGCTGGATCTGGGCTGTGGGACAGGATCCCTCACGGAGCTTCTGGCAAAGAGGGGATATGATATGATTGGCATCGACCTTTCTGTGGATATGCTGGAAATAGCCAGAGAGAAGCAGGTGAGATCAGGATTGGATATTCTCTATCTTTTACAGGACATGCGGGAATTTGAACTGTATGGAACGGTAAGAGCGGTTGTCAGCATCTGTGATTCGCTTAATTATATAATGTCGGAGAAAGAAATGGTACAGGTGTTTCGTCTGGTGAATAACTATTTGGATCCGGAGGGTATTTTTGTTTTTGATCTTAATACGGTTTACAAATATCAGGAACTGATTGGAAATGCTACAATAGCAGAAAACCGGGAAAACAGCAGCTTCATATGGGAAAATATGTATTATGAAGAGGAACGGGTAAATGAGTATGATTTAACTATATTTCAGAAAGAAGAATCCGGGCTTTACCGAAAATACGAAGAAACCCATTATCAGAAGGCATATTCTCTTAATACAATAAAAAAGCTTTTGGCAGAAGCGGGAATGCAGTTTGTGACAGCCTATCAGGCATTTACAAAAGAGCCTCCGGGTGAAAAAAATGAGCGCATCTATATCATTGCCAGAGAGCAGGGAAAGGAACGAAAATGACAGATTATATAGTAAGGGCAACAGCGGCAAACAGCCAGATACGCGCCCTGGCGGCAACGACTTGTGACATGGTAGAATATGCCAGAATGGCACATGGTACAAGCCCTGTTGCGACAGCAGCCCTGGGACGCCTTTTGACGGCAGGTGCGATGATGGGTGCCATGATGAAAGGCAGGAATGATATTCTTACGCTGCAGATAAAAGGAGACGGACCCATAGGGAAAATTACGGTAACGGCAGACAGCAATGCAAACGTAAAAGGTTATGTGGACAATCCCAAGGTGCTCATACCGGCCAATGGAAAAGGGAAGCTGGATGTATCCGGTGCCATCGGCGCCGGTATGCTGAATGTGATCAAGGATTTAGGCATGAAAGAACCCTATGTGGGTCAGACGGTATTGCAGACTGGGGAAATAGCAGAGGATTTAACATATTACTTTGCCACTTCGGAGCAGATCCCCTCATCTGTAGGACTGGGAGTTCTGATGAACCGTGACAATACCGTAAGACGGGCCGGAGGATTTCTACTGCAGCTTATGCCTTTTACGGATGAAGAAGTCATTGTAAAACTGGAAAAGAAACTGGGAGAATTGAAACCGGTAACACAGATGCTGGACGAGGGAAATACACCCAAACAGATCCTTGAACTATTGCTGGGAGATCTTGGGGTGGAAATCAATGAAACCGTACCCACATGCTTTTTCTGCAATTGTTCCAAAGAAAAGATGGAAAAAGCGTTAATCAGTGTAGGAAAAAAAGATATTTGGGAGATGATAGAAGATGGGGAGTCCATTGAGATGAATTGCCACTTCTGCAATTCTCACTATATATTTACCATAGAGGAACTGAGGCAGATAGAGAGGAGGAGTTCCAATGTTTGACGGATTCATTAAAGTTGCGGCAATTACGCCGAAGGTCGAAGTAGCAGACTGTATTTATAATGCAGAGCGCATTTGCAGTGAAATGGAACAGGCAGCAGCAAAAGGAGCCAAAATCATTGTATTTCCGGAATTATGTATAACAGGATACACTTGCAGTGATTTGTTCTGGCAGGAATTGCTGTTAGAAGAAGCAAAAAAGGCAATGCAGCAGATCATAGAGCACTCAAAAGGCAAAGATGCCATAATTTTTGTAGGATTGCCCTGGGAAAAGGACGGGAAGTTATACAATGTTGCGGCTGCAATCAGCAATGGCAGGCTGCTGGGATTGGTTCCAAAGAAACATCTGCCCAATTATGCAGAGTTTTATGAAGCGCGTCATTTTCATGCAGGCGATGATGCAGTGGACCGGGTGGATTATAATGGAGTGCAGACAGCGTTTGGAATGAAGCAGTTGTTTGTATGTAAGGAGATACCGGGACTTTTAATCGGAGCTGAGATTTGTGAAGACTTGTGGGCTCCGAATCCTCCAAGCATAGAACATGCTATGGCTGGTGCGACGATAATAGTGAACCTGTCTGCCAGCGATGAGGCGGTTGGAAAGGAATTGTACAGAGAGGCTCTTGTAAGCGGACAGTCAGCAAGGCTTTTAAGCGGATATATCTATGCAAGTGCGGGAGAGGGAGAATCTACTACCGATCTGGTTTTTGGAGGACATAACCTGATTGCCGAGAACGGAGTGATCTTACAACAGTCAGAGCGCTTTACCACCGGCATTGTATACGGAGATATTGACATTCGAAGATTGTGCAGTGAGCGCAGAAGAACCACAACCTTTGATACAGAGGGTGAAAGAGATTATGAAAAAATAGAATTTCACCTGAACCTGGAACAAACAAAGCTTAGGCGTCATTTTGATGCAGCTCCCTTTGTACCGGATGATAAAGAAAATAAAGAATGCCGTTGTGAAGAGATACTGATGATTCAGGCAATGGGCCTGAAGAAACGTCTGCAGCATACCAAAGCGGAGTGTGCGGTAATCGGGGTTTCCGGAGGATTGGATTCTACACTTGCACTGCTGGTAACAGCAAAGGCATTTGACATGCTGGAAATACCACGCAGACAAATCGTGGCTGTTACCATGCCTTGCTTTGGAACCACAGACCGAACGTATTTAAATGCCTGTGAACTTACGCGAAAATCAGGTGCCACACTGCGTGAGATCGATATCAAAGAAGCAGTAAACATTCATTTTCAGGATATCGGGCATGACAGTACCACACACGATGCGGTCTATGAAAACAGTCAGGCAAGAGAACGGACGCAAGTACTGATGGATATTGCAAACCAATGCAACGGGTTGGTGATTGGTACGGGAGACATGTCAGAATTGGCGCTTGGATGGGCAACTTACAATGGGGACCATATGTCCATGTACGCAGTAAATGCATCGGTGCCCAAGACTCTGGTACGGCATCTGGTACGTTATTACGCAGATACCGGTACGGATAAGGATCTAAGAAGCACCTTGCTTGATATTTTAGATACTCCGGTAAGTCCGGAGCTTTTGCCGCCCAGCCGGGGAAATATATCCCAGAAAACAGAAAATTTAGTGGGTCCATATGAACTGCATGATTTCTTTCTGTATTATGTATTGCGTTTTGGCTATGAGCCGCGTAAAATTTACAGAATCGCAAATATTGCTTTTTCAGGAATGTATGACGGAGAAACTATCTTGAAATGGATGAGGGTATTTTACAGCAGATTTTTTTCACAGCAGTTTAAACGCTCTTGTCTGCCGGATGGTCCTAAAGTAGGATCTGTTGCATTGTCCCCCCGGGGCGATTTGCGTATGCCCAGTGATGCATGTGTAAGGCATTGGATGGAAAATTTAGAATCTCTGGAGGACAGGTATTAAGATAAAAAACAGCCGCTCTGCAAATCGACAGTGCGGCTGGTTTTTATCTTATAGGAAATTACCGGACTCTGACAAGTCAGACTCTTTCTGGATGTGAAAACTTAATTTGAAGAAATATTACCCTCTGCCGTTGCAAGTGCATCATTTACTGCATTTAGAAGAATCTGGGACGTATACTTACTTTCCTCCGAATATGTAATATCTTCGGTGGACTGTTTCTCATATATCTGAACCGCAATTTCTTCAAGAGCAGGTTGAATAAGAGGATACATCGTAGTTACGGATTCGCTTAAATTGACAAGCCGTATAGAATTGATATGATCGGTATCGACAGTAACTTCTACATCAAATACATTGTCATTCAAGGTGATCGGTGCAGCGTAGACTCCTGCAGTATACTTCCCGGCAGAAGCAGCTGTAGTTGTCTGATACTGTGTATCGGACCGCGCTGTGGAAGTTTTCTTTGGTCTAAACATTAAAATCAATAGTACAATTAAAATCAATAAAAATGCTGCAAATATTCCGGTATAAATCAGTTCCCTCATGCGGAATACCATAATCTTAGTCTTTGAACCCATCCGTAATCCTCCTGACCTTGTTTTATATATTGTATTGTAAGAACGAAGCGAATATGCCAGTGTTTGCATTCAGAAATAAATTTTTTATTTTATGCAGCTTATCCACCCAAAACGCAACTCATCCAAATTTGCTTGCCATAGCACAAAATCTCGCTATACTGAGATTATCAAACAAATTTGGAGGTAAAATCATGGGAGCAATTACACTTATTATTCTACTCGCAGTTGAAGCATTCTTTTTGGTATGGACGATAAAGTCCAAAAGCAACCACGCACAGGAAAAAAGCATTGTCCGCATTGCGGAACTCGCATTGTTTGGCATTTTATCGCTCACAGGCGTTTTGGAGTGGGGTTTCCGCTATATCGTGCTCTTGGCGGTCCTTGTGGTTCAGGCAATTATTGGCGTGATCGTGTTGGTTAAGAAAACCGAAAAGCTTTACAAGCCTGGCAAAAGTATCAGAGGTTTTATTAGCAACGGATTCATCTATGCCTTTGCGCTGTTTCTCGCAATACTTTGTCCGCAGTATACGCAACCGGCAATAACAGGCAGTTATGAGGTCGCGACTGCAAAATATACATGGGTTGACGAGAACAGAATTGAGACTTTCGCAGATACAGGCGAAAACCGGGCATTAACAGTTGAGTTTTGGTATCCGCAGGAAATGGAAGGCAAAGCCCCGTTGGTGGTGTTCTCTCACGGCGCATTTGGGTTTGGCGGCAGTAATTATTCTACCTTTGCCGAGCTTGCGTCTAACGGCTATGTTGTGGCCAGCATCAGTCACACCTACCATGCGTTTTATACAATGGATACGAGTGGCAGGCTGACTACTGTCAATATTGATTTTCTGAACAGCGTCAATGCCGTCAATGCCACGGACGACCCGGAACAGGATTATTACGTTCCGCAGGAATGGATGAATTTGCGTGTCGCAGATGCACATTTTGTTTTGGATACAATTACTGCGAACGTAAACGCAGCGGACAAGGACGATGCTCTGTTCTCGAGCATTGACCTTGAACATATCGGAATGACAGGGCATTCTCTGGGCGGCGCTATGTCTGCGCAGATGGGCCGGGAACGGGATGATATTGATGCGGTCATTGTCCTGGACGGAACTATGCTTGGTGAGCGAATTGAATTTGAAAACGGCAAAGTAATTTTAAACGATACACCATACCCGGTTCTATAATTAAATGTGTATGCTGAGGATCATTATCAAAATGCTGTCACGCTTGTCGGCGAAGAATATGAAAATTTCTATGCCCAACGAAACGCTGTCAATGCCAGCGAAGTCGTGATCAGAGATGCCGGACATCTCAATTTCACCGATTTACCTCTGTTTTCACCCGCACTTGCCAAAATGTTAGGTGTCGGCACTGTCGACAAGCGCTATTGTATTGAGAAAACCAACAGCCTTGTACTGGAATTTTTCAACTGTTACTTAAAAGGGGGAGAGACCCCGGATTTTGAAAGGGAATATTAGTATGCGGGTAAACGTTAAGAAGATTCTCGACCGTGCTGATGAACAAGTCGTTATCGAATGTGTCGAGGTCACGAAGGATATTGAGGATATACGGGTTTATGCTTTGACCAAGGGTACAACACTGACCGGAGTTTATAACGACCGTATATACCAATTCAAGCTGGAAAACGTATTTTATTTTGAAGCTGTGGACGAGCGTGTATTTGCCTATACAAAGGAAAAGGTTTATGAGTTGAAAATACGCCTGTATGAACTTGAAAACGCATATTCCGATAAATATTTTATACGGTGTTCAAAGTCATTCATCATAAATCTTATGAGGCTTGAAAGCATAAGCCCTGCTTTGAACGGCCGTTTCACGGCGCACATGAAAAGCGGTGAAAAAATTATAATTTCACGGCAGTATGTTCCTGCATTGAAGCTGGCTGTAATGGGAGGAAAATAGCATGAACTTTAAAACATTTTTATATAAAAAAATATTGATGGGATTTTTTGTGGCGACTACATGTATTGGTGCAGCTATGGCGATTCTTGGATTGTTATTTGACCCGGATACACTCTTTGGTTATCAGGGATTGTTTTCACCGTTGATTTACGGAGCATTTACAATGCTGCCGTCGCTGGTTACTTATTCCAAGTGCGAGTTGTCTGTCCGCGAGACGGTGATACGCAAGCTGCTCGAGTTTGCGCTTATTGAAGTAATTGTTTTACTCATAGTCTATTGGGGCGGGGCGCTGACCGGTACGTCATTGGTAATATCCCTCGTATTGTCTGTGTTTTTGATTTACATGACGGTAAATCTTGTTCTTTGGGTAAATGACAGAAAAACAGCGAAAGCGTTTAATGCGGCTTTATTGGAAATGCAAAAGCGTCTGCAGTGAAGATAGGACGCCGGGAATCAGTGCCAAACTTCTTACGCGAACCGGACTTCTTCGGGGGCTCATATTCAGCATTTGACAAATCCAAAATAATTTAGTATATTAGAAACAACTTAAATACTAATAAACAGCATGATGCAGATAATATGCAAACGAAAAAAGGAGAGAACGCAAATGTACCCGAGAGCTAAAAAGATGGCTGAGATATTGAAGGTTTTGGGGAATGAAAACCGTCTCGTAATTTTCTGTGTCTTGATGGATCAGCCGCTGACCGTTGGCGAAATTGCGAAAAGCCTTCCAGACATTACCCAATCGGCGCTATCTCAGCACCTTAATATATTGAAAGCGCATGGGATTCTGGATTCGACGAAATCAGGTCAAAACGTGACTTACTCTATTGCGGATAAAAATATATCGGAGGTAATTTCGGTTTTGCGCAAATATTATTGCGACAGAAACCCGAAAGAAGCAAGTTAACTGCTGATGAGAAACCTCAAATACTCAATTTAGAACGGAGGCATAATCAGAATGAAAAGAAAGAATGTTGCAGTAATGTTGGCACTCGTGGTGCTCATATCTCTCTTAGCTGCCTGCGGGAGCAGGGAAAACAATCAGACCACACTTCCCACAAGCGATGCGGATACCAATGCGCCAAGTGGTACGGATACCAACGTGCCGGATGATACAGATGATGATACAGATACCAACACGCCAGGCAGTACAGAGAAAAATAGTGAAAGTGATGGGTGGAAGAATCTATCCATTGATACGACAGATTTAAACGGCACGGAGATCACAGAGGAAAACTTTTCGCAAAATAAGCTAACGATCCTCAATGTGTGGGCAACCTGGTGCCCTCCCTGCATTGCAGAACTACCGGAGCTGCAGAAAATATCGGAAGCCTTTGCGGATCAGGGCGTGCAGGTTGTCGGCGTGGTGAAGGATGGCGTATCTGAGGGAGTGCCTAGTGAAAAAAAAATAGAAAATGCACAAAAACTGTTGGAAGATGCGGGCGCAAGCTATACCGTTATTTTGCCGGACGAAACGCTGACAGCGGAATTTATCAGTCAAATGCAGTACTTTCCGACCACGTTCTTTATTGACAGCGAGGGAACGGTGGTTCATACGGTAATTGGAGCGAAGAATTTTGAGGATTGGAGTGATGAAATTAATGTGGTTCTCAGTGAAATTTCTTCATGACAAGCGCAGGCTTCAAATCCCTCTGCTCTGTGTGGGGATTCTCTTTGTATGCCTTGGAGTCTGGCGGGAAGAAGTGATGACCGTCATGCAAAAAGCTATCTATATTTGTCTGGAGTGTGTCGGAATTGGTTAAGAAATTAAACATACGGAAGGTCGTGCAGGTGGGTTGGGCTATCCTCACCAACAGCTATCTGGCGGGCTTCCTTAAGGGTAAAATATATACCGGTAAGCTGAAGAGCTTATGCGTGCCCGGACTGAACTGCTATTCCTGTCCCGGAAGTCTTGGTTCATGCCCCATCGGTTCCCTGCAAGCCGTTCTTGGAAGCTCCGGCTACAAATTTTCTTTTTACCTCGCCGGATTCTTCCTGATTGTGGGGACGCTGCTCGGGCGGCTGGTTTGCGGGTTC
>Ga0153953_1000586_pt1 | contig 13028 bp, 19 predicted proteins | sample TSNJ037MetaG_FD_104718 | JGI IMG/M metagenome (GOLD analysis project Ga0153953, IMG submission 104718) | Attine ant fungus gardens microbial communities from New Jersey, USA - TSNJ037 MetaG | ecosystem: Host-associated > Fungi > Mycelium > Unclassified | place: USA: New Jersey, Wharton State...
GGTCAGGGATTATATCAACTGCGGGGTTTAATAAACATCATCAGTGACGAGTGCTTTTTCTTTGGTAAGGTTGGTCAGTATCTTTTGATCGTGGATTTGACAGAAGATCTCAGCTTGATCTCAGCTTTTGGTGTGTTTTTCAGTTTTTTCCTTTCAGCAATTTGTATACGAGAACATTTGCTGTCATATTTCTCCTGTCTCTCCTGTCATTAGTGTCGTCAACTAGCGGCGACCTCTGAGGTGACAACTATAGGGCTGCAGGCTAATCAACAACAATGCTGGCGCATCACTGATCCGGTCGTTGGCTTAGAGACAACTTCCCATCATAGCACAGTACGTCGCAACGATGATTCGCAATCCTGTCAAGCAGCGGCAGGCAAGGGCATGCACTATTTTTTCCAAGTGATGAAAAAGCGTATATCAATGCATTGTAGATCCGATTACATAGATAAACGAGGTGAACTAAACAGCCTGCTTCTAGTTGGAAAACAAAAGAGTGAGATAGACATGAACTAGAGAAAAAATGGACCTAGCAGGGTATAGGAATCAACAGCAGGAGGCTTGCCTCTACACGCCATGAAATTTCGATACATTAAACATCAAGTCAGCGATTAAAGTTCCAAGCTTTACTCAAGGCACGAAACGACATTATGACAGACCAGATTGCAAAAGAATTCCCGCTGTATATATTACTCCAGAGTTGGCTTTACCGGACTCTTAGGCCTTAGTGCTAGCAGCTGCAAGTTCACCGAGACCGATGAGTGCCTGATTGCAAGCTAGAATATTTTGACCTTTGCTAGTGGTTGCCACAGATGAGGGTACAGCAAGTCCGCTGGTCGCAGTACCCGAAGGGACTGAAGACGAAGCGGATGAGGAAGCCGCAGAAGATGGATGAGAGCTTGAACTCGAGGAGTGGGATGAGGATGAAGACGAGGATAAGATCGTAGCTCTCTCAGCGGAGGTTGAAGAAGTTGAAGAAGTTGAAGAAGTTGAAGAGGTCGACGAGGTCTTCGGATTCTGAATTGTCAATTGGACGGGACTCGGCTTGGGCTTGACAGTGGTGGAAGTGGTTGGCTCGGTCTGATGAGTGGTAGTCGGCTTGGGCTTCGCTGTGGTTGTCTTAGGCGGCGAATAAGTTGTGGGACTCGGAGAAGCTTCATCTGCGAACCACCACTTCCCATGAAGCACACCTGTGTCAAGGGGTGCGAAGTACTTAAAGAGACCGCTAGTAAGATCAAGACCGTTAGGTCCACAGCCAGGGCACTGGATGACAATTATTCAAGGGGTCAAAATTAATTGTAGAAGGGTCATACCTCATCGGTGATAGTGGCAGTGGTCTGCTTATCGCCGATTTGCATTATTATTTTTTTGAAACAGTTGGGACCGGGGTAACCACTGCCGTATTGCTGTTAACAGTGTGAGCACTTCAGTGCTTGGACTGATTTCAAAATAAAAACCCACGGCCGAATTCAAAGCGACGATCTGACATGCAAAGGCATCATCAATCAGTTGAACCGTTGGGAGGGGTATGAAATCTAGCTTACGAATTGGTCCGGAGAATTGACCTCACCACAGGCACCGCTGCACCAATAAAAATGAAAAGGAAAGTATCCTGAAAAATGGCCACTTACGCAGCTCCTCCGACATCATACCAAGTCCAGGGAGCATCATCAAAGCGCTTGAACAACTGAATGTGACTTTCTGCGCGCTTCGCAATCTCGACATGAGAACTAGTCCTACGGTGACTATGGCGCAGATCACCAAGGACAGCCAAAGGAGAGGCTAGGGCGAGGAGAGTGATACCAAGACGCATTAGGCGTTCTTAAGATTTTGATACAGAATAAACGAGTGTGTACGTTAGAGAACGACAAGCACGAGGCTTTGAGAGGTGCAAGGGTGGCTAACAACGGGAAGAATGAAATGATTTTAAGGTCAACCGCTTTCTCATGTCAGATCACATGTGCATCCGAATATAGTAACTGTCAGCTCCGTTGCACGCGTTTCGAATAAGAAAATACATTGATCGGACGCATAAACAGGACAGGAGATAGATACTAGCTCCTGTATAAAAGTCAATGGAAGATCCAGTGAATCGTTGTAATATCTTGCCACCAAAAAAATCACTGCACTCGTGCATGTAACAATATATACAATCAAGAATATGACCAGAATAACACTTGAACGTGTGCTAGTCCGCGTGTAGGCCAGCAAAGAGCAGTTCAGCCAAGCCAACGAGGACAGCGTTGATGCTGTCTATGTTTTCTCCTTGTTCATTGAAGATGCCTGTAGGAATGGGCACGGCCGAACTGCTGGGGATAGAGTAACCAATTACCGACGTGCTGGAACTAGCTGATGACGAGGAGGCATGAATCGTGAAGCTGCTTGAGTCAGTCGTTGTGATCTCGTAGTGTGGATTAGAATTTGGAGGTGGAGTCTGTGTTTTCGTCGCGTTGATAACGTGATAGGTCGTCGTGGGACGCTCATGAATGGTTGAATTGTCACCTTCATCCTCTGGACCAGTACTAGTGAATGACCAGGAGCCAGATAAGACCCCTTCACCCAGGTCAGAAAAATGACTGAAGAGGCCTTCCGATAAGTCCAGACCACCATATGGACAACCAGGACACTGGCATTGCAATATCAGTAAAAGCTCAAAATGCTAGTGCCGAATTACCCGATCCATGATCTGAGCCTTGGCGGTCTTGCCTTTGTACTTCATGGTAATGAATTTGAAGCATTGTGGTCCGGGATATCCACCTCCGACATCAAATTGCTTGGCGGGCACTAGTGAGCCAAAAATACACTGGCTGTCCTTCACTGACACCTACCTCCGAGTTTAAGGCAACGATCTAGGCGCAACGACACTTAACTTGCGCATGGATCACATCGAAAATGTCACGTACAAAGTCACTTGGGCCGTTAGTCTCTCCGCATGCACCTCTGCATTGCGGAACAAACCCGTCAGCACTTTGGCTCGCAAGAGCAAGTCTTTATGTGAAAAAAGAGCAGCGACTTACAGGCCGACATCATAATATGTCCACCTACTATCAGAATAGTCGCGTTTCCAGAAGTGCATGTCCCCATGGGATATATTCTGATGGTTGCGAGCTTGCCGGCTATGCAGAGTACACCCCTCAATGCTAAGGGAAAGGCCAGCCACCAAAAGCCACATAGAATACTTCATTCTTCACACTAAGCTAATGGCCTCGATATTAAGTAGAAAGAACGTAGAGCGGCGTTGAAGGTCCGACTTCCTTCAAGGCCTATAGAAACAAAATAGACAGCAGTGCAAAGGACGAGCGAGAGAAGGAGAGGGGCAAGAGCAGGGGAAGAGACAGAAAGGGGACGAGGTGGCAAGTTTTGTACTTTGAGTAACCCCTCCCTAAGCCCCAGGATCCTGATAAGGCCATAAGGCAACCCTCCACTATCCGAGCGCCCATGCCAAGAACTAGAATCTGTAGAACGATTGGGATCAAGCATCAACGATATGCTATTGCAGAAGAACGGGTATTAAACAAATGCAGATCGTCCAGAAATATAGTGTAAGATTTTGGAAAGCGCATGCCGGGCACGTGTCGACAATGATGTGGAATATATATATCCAGTGTTCGATGGTCCTGTCTTCCAACCTTCATAGTCACTTAAACCCTCCACATCTAGTGTCAAATAATCAAGGATTCTCAACATAAAATGACTTGAAAACAGTCCATTATAGCGGTCAATACCACGCGCGTGACGACGAAATTGCGTTGGCGGCAGTCAGGACCCCTTTTGTTTTCAATCTAATAACGAGAAGCAGTCGGTTCGCTGGTGCTAGACGCAACCAGTGGCGGCGACGAGTTTGCAATCTGGCCAGGCTGTACTCCACTCGCTATCATAGCACCTAAATGTACCATGGCTAAATCTAGGTTTTCAACACACCCTTTGTGGTCTACTGGCTTGAACGTTGGTGATGGCACCTCAACAGAAGCTATATAAAAGAGGTCAAGCGAGCAATATTTTGAGCAATGCATCAGATCACAGGTTGAAAACAGGCGACATACCAGAGGCACTAGTAGGACTGAACGACGCCATGGATTCCGAGCTACTAAGCGCAGTTGAACTAGAGCTCGCACTGCTCGAGATCATACTACTCGAGGTAGCCGAGGAGCTTGCTGCGGCTGGAGAAGGAGAAGGAGAAGGAGGAGGAGGAGGAGGAGGAGGAGGCGGCGGCGACGGTGATGGTGATGGTGGTGGTGGTGGAGGAGGCGGTGGAGGAGGCGGAGACGAGGATGCCTCAACCTTTACCTTAACCTCTACTTTTGAGCGAGAAGGTGGTGGTGGATTTGAATCTCCTCCAAAGCTCCAGCCGCCATAAATAATACCAACAGCCTCTTCAGCAAAGAAATTAAAAAGACCACGCGAGAAGTCAAGACCACCATAAGGACACCCTGGACACTACCAAAAGGAATGATTCTTCTCGAACTACCTCCCCGGCAGAACTTTCACTTACCCTATCCGTAATCGTGGCTTGAGTAGTTTTACCATTGACCGTGATCGTGATCTTCTTAAAACAATAATCTTTCAAGTCGAATTGCTACAGAAAAAGAAGGACCCCGCCCAACCAAAGAAAAAAGCTATCATAAGTCCCTCCTTCTGAAACACAATGAAGAAAAACTAAACATACAGCAGAGTTCAACGCGACAATCTAATTTAAAAAAAAAAGACGGACAGACAAAACATCAGCATTTTCAATTACCCAACAAAAAAAACACAATATCCATTCAAAACTCACGAAGTCATTTCCAGAGTTGTAGACGCCACAGGCACCAAGACCCGCATCATAAAATGAAAACCTTCCATTTGGGATACTCCCTTGAATTCCCACATCACGATTGTGGATGTTCGTGTTCGTGTTCGTGTTCATGTTCTGTACGACTGACGAGTTGGGATCATCGTCATCGTCATGGCCAATACTATAACCCGATGAAGAAACGCTGTTATCATCATCAGCACTTATGAACTAACAGACAACCATAAAGAAGGGTCATTAAACATAAACGACAATGACCACCCAAGTTGAACGAACGAACTAACTAAAAGAACAACAAAACAAAAAGTTTACATACCGACGACGACGATAATGATGGTCATTCACTCTTTTCCACGTAGGCGTATGTTGCCTAGCAAAAGTCGCATCCACCAACACAATAGTTGCAAGAGCAACAAGTATAGCCGACAAGCGCATGTCTCTTGCCCCTTGACCAGCAACAACAATAACAGAAAGGGATAGTTTATAATAATCAAAAGAGTGTGATGGAGGACAACCTTTCATACGACGACACAAGAGACGTGAAGATAAACCTCAGCGACGAGTGTCGAAGACAAGGGAAGAGGAACAGAGAGAGGAAAAGAGAGAGTCGAGCCAATTACTAGAAAAGTTGTCTTTTCACCAAGAGCATATATATACCGGCGTCGTCTCGCTCAAACCCTCACCCTCCTTTTCTTCAGGGACCCTGAGTTCGAATACTCAGCCTAATTACACTGTGGTAATGCAGTCTGGATTAAACTCTAGAGAATGTTATTCAATTCTCATCGACCCTAGTTCGTCTTGTACACGCCACCTTGCAATACATCTGAAAGTTTAGAAGCGTTGATTCAGGGTCTTTTCTAGAATTGACGGGAGTGACAAAGAGGGAAAAAAAATGCGCGCTTGTTCCTCCCCCCTTCTCAACTTGGTATGGCACTGACTCACTTACGGCACAAATTATATAAATTATATGATTTATACCATTTCTGAAATACATGGATGAGTACCGCTCTAACTAACCAACAATTAACCATACTAGGTGACATCAACGTTGACAAAAATTCTACGAGTATCTCACCAAGTAATCAGTGTTGAATACCCTGTCAAGGTGCGTTGTGCACACAAATTAGTCAAGTTTGATTTTAGAAGGAGGACTGATATATGTAGCCTGTCAACCACCATCATCATCAATACGCGACACCAACATCATTGACAATGGCTTACCGAGATAAATTTGAGGAGCTCATCAATGACCAGGACAGGTGCACTGATATACAACACCGCTTTCCACTCATCGACATTAAGAGGCGCGATCGCAAACAATTTCTACATTGAAAGCTTAGTACGTCATCAAACACAAGACGGCAACTCACAGTGAAGAAAGACACATAAATAATCATGAAATGCAACGCCATACTCAACGTAATAGCCATCACAAGATACATATTCTTCCACACTGGCAACCTCAACAAACTTTCATTCTCCGACAACGAATTCATAGCATTGAACATCTCAACCGTCACCAAAATTGACAAACTGATCGTCGTAGCGCGTTGTGCCATCCCATTCGTGAACATCTGACACCCAATTTCAGGAAACTTGGTCGAGCACTGATGGAAATGAGTCTGTTTGAATCGCCATCAGAAATCAAGTCGGATAAAGGACATAGATCAAACTCACGAGCTGGTAGAACGAAATTTGGGGTCCATCTTGATACAAAACAAACCACCATGCATATCCAAATACAGTCGCACAACCAACATACAATCCGATAACCAGATACCTGAAGAACAACCATTTTCCAACAAGGGGTTCACGACTATTCCTAGGTGGAACACGCATGATTGAATGATCAGGGGGATTAAATCCGAGTGCTGTTGCCGGTAAACTATCCGTAACGAGGTTGACCCAAAGGAGTTGGACGGGTATCAAGGCTTCTGGCATTCCCAAGAGAACCGTTAAGAATATGCTGACGACCTCTCCAATGTTTGATGAGACTGTTGGTGAAAAGAACACGTTTGAGGGCGAGTAAGGGATGAAATAACTTGTACATACTTAGATATCTGATAAACTGCTTAGTATTGTTATATATCAGACGACCTTCTTCCACGGCCTTTTCAATTGTCGCGAAATTTGAGTCTGCCAAAACCATATCTGCAGCCAATTTGGCGACATCGGTACCACTGCCCATGGCAACCCCAATATCCGCCTTCTTCAGCGCAGGTGCATCATTCACACCATCACCAGTCTATAACGCGCGACATTAGCATCCAATGTGATTTTCGACTAAAGCACTCACCATAGCTACGACTAATCCCGAGGCCTGCAACAAGTCCACCAGTTGGCTTTTATGTCCAGGTTCGGTCCTGCTGAACAAGTTCGCCCTCTTCACAACTCTGACCTTCTCCTCCTTACTCAACGCCTCAAACTCTTTCCCCGTATAACTTTTTCCTTCTAGATTCTCATCCTCCCGGAAAATACCAATCTGCCGACAGATAGTCTCCGCAGTCCGTTTATTATCACCGGTGATACAGATTACACGTATACCCGCAGCTTTGCAATTGGCAACTGCTTCACGCACTTCTGGTCGAGGAGGATCCAACATTCCGACAACTGACGCAAACGTCAAGTCTTGTTCAAATCGTGAATAGTCTTGAGAGGAATCAGACTGATAGTGGGAGGCGTCGATGTCGTCACGGTTGACATAAGCAAAAGCGAGTGTACGGAGGCCATCAGAGGCATACGATGATACGTGCTCTAAGAGGGTAGATCGGAGGGTAGGTGTCAAGGGAATAGTTTTACCCTGAACGAGAACAGATGTGCAACGTTCCAAAACGGATTCTGGTGCACCTTTAACGAAGAGGGCACCAGTTCCATTGAAACGTACGAGGACAGACATCATTTTGCGGTCACGGGAGAATTCAAAGGTCAGAAGACGCGAGATCTTGCGTTCGAAATGCTCATTGATCACATTGACGCGTTCGGAAGGCGAGAGGGAAGAAAATGGTTTAAGCAATGGCAATTCATCTCTGCATCCAATCTTTTCTACTAAAACCTTGAGTGCTGCTTCTGTCGGCTCTCCAACACTGGCATAGGATTGTTTGTCCTAATTTATAATGTAAGTATGTCACAAGATGAAGATATTGAACTCACTGGGTGATATACGACCTTCGCATCATTACAAATAGATGCAATCTCTGCCAACCGTTGTACGGGATCTGACTGGCATTGGTCAGTGGCATCTTTACCAGTAGCAGAGTAGATTGATCCCAGGGGCGAGAATGTCGTGCCTTCGACAGTGAACTCTTTAGGGGCAGCTGTCGTGGCGTCGACAACCAAGAACTGGGACCTCAGGTCAACAGAGAGCATAATACAAGAGCTGGAAGACTGACTCGTGACACACTCATCTGATTAGTGGTAAGAGTGCCAGTCTTGTCAGAGCATATGACATTGGTGCAGCCAAGGGTCTCGACACTGGGGAGATTCCTGACTATAGCATTGTTCTGAGCCATCTTCTTGGTGCCAAGTGCCAGGCATGCAGTGATGACGGCGGCTAGACCCTCAGGGATAGCGGCAACGGCAAGGGCGACGGCGATTTTAAAATAGTAGACAGCACCCTTGAGTGTGCCATGGTGTGCAGGATCAGAAAAGTGACGGATGTTGACCAGCCAGACGAGAATGCAGATGACGGTGATAACCTTGGCTAACATATCACCGAAATCATCTAGTTTCCTCTTGAGAGGGGTCTTTTCGGAGATTTGAGAAGAGATTGATTTGTGAATGTCGCCAATTGCAGTATGCTCGCCTGTAAAGACAACGATAGCTTTGGCACTGCCATTAACGACGGTGGTACCCTATAGGGAGGCATGAGCAACAAGAGCAAAAGTGGGCAAATCAAGGGACTTGCGGAAAACATGATGTTGGTCATGTCTTGTTTAACAGCAGCAGGGTCTGGAACGACTTGAGTGGACTTGTGAACGCTGGCGCTCTCGCCGGTGAGGATAGCCTGGTCTATACGAAAGCTGCTTGAAGAAACAGAGATGAGCCTGGAGTCTGCAGGGACCTTGTCGCCGACAGAGACAGAGATGATGTCACCCGGAACCAGCTCGGAGGCATGTATACGTGTGATCTGGCTGTTGCGAACAACTTTTGCTTCGTCTGGAGAGTATTCTTTGAGAGCCTGATATTGTAAAATTAGGCTGGAGTGAATAGGAAAGAAGACACGAGACTGACGTCGATTGCTTTTTCTGCGCTTGACTCTTGCATGACACCGACAGCTGCATTTGCTACCAGGATGAGAAGGATAACAAGGGGCTCAACAAATGCGCCGGCAAGAGAAGCGTCCTCGGCATCTTCCAGAAGGGCAAGGACAAAGGAAATGACAGCAGAAGCCAAAAGAATAAGAACAAGCTGATCCTTGAACTGCTCTAAAACAAGTTGCCAAAGGGGGGTGGGTTGTTCCTCGGGAAGCTCTGAAGAAGATGAGCTAAAGAAAAAGAGGGAGAGTCGACATACCATTTTTTCCGTAGAGCGCGGCATGGCGGGCCGCATCTGCAGAAGAAAGACCGTGTGTAGGGTGCACACCAAAATGAGCCAGAATCTCGCTCGATGAGCGTGTCCATGGCTGCTGAACAAGAACAGAGGCCATGATGCACACGTGGAAGCGTGACGTGTCGTGCGTCGATATAATCACGTGTAACAAATCACGGGACTTTACACGTGGACAAAAGGTTATCCCAGGAGAGGAGTGGCAGGGGGCCCATGGGCAACTCGTCGTCCTCTGGCGGCCGTCCCCACCACGACGACTCCGTCGACTGTGGCTTTCTTGCCCCCCACGGCGTCTACACTGCGCCCCGCGACTGGAACCATGCCATCGTCTCTCAGCTCATCGTCGCCCGCAGACTCGCCCCCTTTTATCCCCCTCTCGAGGAATACGACCCCTCCTGGGACGACTCCCAGATCCTCGCCGCCCGCAGGGATACCCAGCCTGCAGCAGACTCCTCAGAAACTGTGTCTAATGCCAGCTCAAGGAGACGCTCCAGGATCCAGCCTCGCCCAGAGGCTGCAGTCTATCGTGGCGCCATCGAATGCCCCATCTGTTTCCTGGTCAGCCATCTCCCTCTGTTACTTTCTAGCCACAGCTCCATTACGTAATACCTCTAGTACTATCCCCCCAACATCAATTACTCGAGGTGCTGTGATCAGGCAATCTGCACAGAATGTTTTGTCCAGATCAAACGCGCAGAGCCTACAACTACCCATCTTGAATCAGAGCCAGCTGCTTGCCCTTATTGTGTTCAAGACAACTTTGGCATCGTATATCGTCCCCCTCACTGGCGAGCTGGCATCGGCAGTGATGGATCAGTCAGTCTCTTGACGGCAGTCTAGGTCTCCACTGATAATCCATTTAGTCTCCTCAAACCCCCGAACCTCCCCGAACTCCTCCCTCACACAGGCGACGACAACAGAGCTATAGTGCTGATAGTCCAGAAGTAGTCACCACAGGTATTCCACTGATCTCAACTGGAAATTGTTTCACTGACACATCTCGAAAAGATCAGATCCGGCCTGACTGGGAGGCCAAACTCACCGCCGTTCGCGCCGCTGTCGCTCGCAGAGCCAATCGACGTATTATCATGCGCCAAGTGGGCGATCGTTTAATCCCCGTCGGTGTCTCCAGTGGCCGTATCCATGCACTTAGCCCTGAAGATGCTACTCCAGAAGCCATCGAAGCCGCAGGAGGAAGTCGAAGGCGGAGGAGAGGTGCTCCTCATTCCCATCTAGACCATTTGATGGGTCAAGATTTCGAAGAGGTGAGATCATATCAGCACCTTCTAGTGCAATATCCGATATTAGAATTCGTAGATCATGATCATGGAAGCCATGCGCCTATCACTTATTGAGCATGAAGAACAACAACGGAAGGAAGCCGAAGAGAGACGGAGACAAGAGGCTGCCTGTGTAGCGGAAGTAGCCTCCAACCTCAACAACGAGTTCATTTCTCAGCTACCGGCTGCCCAGCCTTCATCGACATTAACATCGCCCCCATCTTCATCTCAAGCTTCTTTGGTTCCTTCGCCGTCTGCCGCCAATCGGAACAATGAATCTAATACCGCACAACAACAAAGGATATCTCCGTCCCATTCTCAAAGCCGATTTTATAATTCCGAACCAGGCAATCCTTTGTCGATCCAGAACCGACAAGCGGTCAGCAATCGACCGTTTCCGATCGCTACTACTCTTTTGGGGCTTCCTGTGACCAGTCAGTCTCAGTCTCGTTTAGCAATCTCATCATCAACGTCGATTTCACCTACCACAACAATCAGCTCTCATCCAACACCACCACCAAATGCCTATGACAAAACTGATCAGAGAGAAGGTCGAGCGCCTGCTGTTCCACCAAAACTTCCTCTGAATACAACGTTCAGCACAGACACAAGCGCCAGTACGAACGCGTCGAATTCACGAGATAGTTTAGATCAATCGAGTTATAAACCATTGCCGAGTTCGCCGGAGTTGGGGGACGAGATTATGAATAATCCGCTGTTAGCTGTGATCCAGAAAAACAGCCGTGAAACTAGGAGGTCTTCGAGCGGAGGTAGTGTACCGCGGCAAGATGAGTCGACAGCAGATGGGTGAGTGATTCGCTTTTGCGATTTAAAGAAAGAATAATCGTGCTTCTATTTTGTAGAGGCGCTATGAGAGATGAGTAGAGGTGGACTGCCTATGTGCCCCAATTGTCAAAAAAAAAGCTCAAAGTGAAGATTGCAGACTTTGATTTGTAGAGTTCTAGAGGTACTCAGGCTGTTGGTCATGGTTCGTCGATGTCGAATATACACTCAGTCTACTCTCCCTTGCGCAATTTTCCCTTTTCTATTATGATACGCCAACCTCCCTATTCCTGTCCCATGTTTTTTTAACAACGCGGCCATGGACGCATCTGCCATGGTTTGCATCCTTTGTTTTTGTCTTTGGAGATCATTTGATTGTTGTCGTTCATGATGCAGTTCCTTTTGCCCTCTGCTGTCCCTCTTAATTCAGATCTAGCGGTATATTGCCACTTGACCTCGCTTTCCGATGTTGAATTGTTACAACCCATTTTCCTCTTTCTATATCTTCGATCTCGTTTTTGTTGTCTTCTTTTTCTTTCTTTCTTATTAGCATGTATCATATCTATATATCTATCTCACTCACGATTCACTATTCAATTAATTTAATTGAATTCTATTTTGAGAAGTAGGCTCTTGTCATTTTGTACTTGGGTTTGGGTGTGAAGACTAGTTGAGTGGTAGATTCTTTGGTGTATAAATATGATCAAACTCTGTCTTTCTATGGTTTTTTAACCCATTTTATATTTTGTATGAGAATGATCATTTGGGAGCAGACTTCTTACACTTCTTCTTTGTCCAATACCACCATCTTTGGTGGTGGCACCTAGTGTAGAGAATAGGACTGTTATAGGTTCTAATTTCCAATAACCCTCTACAATTCCTATACCTGGGACCATAGGTGTAAGGGGACCTTGCCAATGCCACCCCTGATGCCAGACCAACTTCTCAGAGCGACCCTGCAACATATTAAATATTACTATGTAATATTTAATTACTCTTAGCTTGCTCCTGAAACTCCAGACCCTAACAACTAGGACTGTAGGGACAGGAATGCACCAGTGCCAGAATGTATATATAGTGTAGAGTACCCCTCCAGGAGCCTCATCCTGATCTCTGAGGATTCTCCTGGAGGTGAGTGTAACTTAAATTTTTGGACTGTAATTTAACTGAGGATTCTCCTGGAGACACTCCTCTCTAGTCACCCTTACAATGGGTGGGGTATACCCCCAGGGTAGGGGTAAGGATAAGAATGTAGTGCAACTGTTGGGTTAAGCTAACCCTGGAACTAAGTTGTCTTTTATTCAGAGTGAACAAAGAGAACTTGACAGAGTTCCCCTTAGATTTGGGCTACTACTTATACCTTTTACACATGGTCTGTGCTACTAACCCTAACCTACTAATGATCTAATGTTCCTAGATATTATGAGAGCCCCAAACAGGAAAAGGTTTCCTATGCATTTGAACACTTAATCCAAAACCTCAAAGCATACAATGGAGTAAGGATATAAATAGGGTGGGGACTCAGTAAGTCAAATCATGTGATAAGGTCAGGTGATCATAGAACATTCTGGAAAGAACATGTGATCACAGGACTCTAGGGTACAGCCACTGTAGTAGTAGTATAAGTA
>Ga0153953_1000588_pt1 | contig 13025 bp, 10 predicted proteins | sample TSNJ037MetaG_FD_104718 | JGI IMG/M metagenome (GOLD analysis project Ga0153953, IMG submission 104718) | Attine ant fungus gardens microbial communities from New Jersey, USA - TSNJ037 MetaG | ecosystem: Host-associated > Fungi > Mycelium > Unclassified | place: USA: New Jersey, Wharton State...
GCCAGCAATCAGGAAATGAAAAGTATGATGGGCGCTATGGAAGAAATCACAGAGACTTCCAGACAGATTGAAAATATTATCAACAGTATTGAAAGTATTGCTTCGCAGACCAATCTTTTATCCTTGAATGCGGCAATCGAGGCAGCCAGGGCTGGGGATGCCGGAAGGGGCTTTGCAGTAGTGGCCGCTGAAATCAGGCAGCTCTCCAATGAAAGTGCAGAAGCGGTAAACAATACCAGAGAATTGATTGGAAATTCCATTCAGGCAGTGCAGAATGGTACCAGGGTAGCCGGCCGTATGGAGGAATTGCTCAGTGCGCTGGTTACAAGGATCGATGAAGTGGTAAGAACAATGGATGTTCTTGCAGAGAAAACGGCAGTTCAGGTAGATTCCATGACACAGGTTAACCAGGGTATTGAGCAGATCAATAGGGTTGTACAGAGCAATATGGCGGTATCTGAAGAAAGCGCAGCAACCAGTGAAGAACTTTCTGCGCAGGCACAGGCTGCCAATGATATTGTTGCAAGATTTATATTAAAGTAATAGTTCAAACAGACAGAAAGGTTCAACAGAAAAGTCATGTTTTCCTTGCTTTTTAAGAGCTGCTGTGTTATTATTTTAACGATACGGGGAAAAGTACAATTACTGTACTTTTTCTTATTTGCAAAAAAATAAGATACAGCAGATTTGGACGAATGAAAGGAAAAGAGAAATGAAGCAAAGGTTTGATGACATTGTATCAAAAGTCAAAGAATGCGGCATGAAGAGGGTTTCTGTGGCAGCGGCCCAGGATGAGGCAGTACTGGAAGCAGTAAAGGAAGCGAAGAAAAGAGGCATCGCTACAGCAGTTCTGGTAGGTGATGAGAGCAAGATTCGGGAAATCGCAGCCTCCATAGACATGGATCTCACAGAGTTTGAAATCATTGATGAACCGGATATGATCCAGGCCTCCCTGAAAGCAGTACAGCTGGCACATGACGGAAAAGTGGATATGTACATGAAAGGCCTGGTGGATACCAAGAATTTCCTGAAAAGTATTCTGGATAAAAATGTTGGGCTTCGTACCGGCAACCCATTGTCTCACGTAAGTGTATTTGATGTGCCGGGAATTGACCAGCTGTTGTTCCTGACAGATGTTGCCTTTATTGCTTATCCGACCCTGGAGGATAAAGTGAATATAATAAATAACACACTGCCCATTGTCAACGCTTGCGGTGTGGAATGCCCTAAAATAGCACCTTTGGCGGCAGTAGAAGTAGTAAATCCAAAGATGCCTGTTACAGTGGATGCAGCAGAACTGACTAAAATGAATGAAGAAGGTAAGATTACAGGATGTATTATTGACGGTCCTCTGTCACTGGATCTTGCTATTGATCCGGAAGCGGCAAAGCATAAAGGCGCAACCGACAGAAAGATTCAGGGGGATGCGGATGTTCTCTTATTCCCGGATATACATGCAGGAAATCTGGTTTACAAGACAATTGTACATATGGTGGATGTTAAGAACGGATGCATCATAACAGGAACCAAGGTTCCGGTAATCCTTACCAGTCGTTCCGACAGTTTTGAGACAAAAGTGAATTCTTTGGCACTGGCAGCAGTCGTGTCAGAGAAATTAAAGAAAAATGAAACAGAAAGCCGCAGCCTATAACAGCGGGATGGAGGAAGATATGTCTGTAAAAAGTTTAATTATCAACCCGGGCTCCACTTCAACCAAAATCGGTGTTTTTGAAGATGAAACCCTTTTGTTTGAGGAAACCCTCAGACATTCTACAGAAGAAATCAGCCAGTTTGATCTGATTGTTGACCAGAAAGATTTCCGTAAGAAAATCATTACCGATATGCTTGCGGAAAAGCAGTTTGATATCAAATCGCTGGATGTGATAGTCGGGCGCGGCGGTATGCTGAAGCCGATTCCCAGCGGCACCTATGCGGTAACGGATGATTTGCTTGAAGATCTTAAGATTGGCGTACAGGGCCCCCATGCATCCAACCTTGGAGGAATCCTGGCAAGAGAAATCGGAGACAGCATCGGTGTTCCTTCCTATATTGTAGATCCGGTGGTAGTGGATGAGCTTCAGCCTGTTTCCAGATACTCAGGAATACCTGAAATTTCCAGAGTCAGCATTTTCCATGCATTGAATCAGAAAGCTGTGGCAAAGAGATATGCCAGAGAAACGGGAAAAGCTTATGATAAGCTCCGGCTGATTGTGGTGCATTTGGGAGGCGGCGTTTCAGTAGGTGCCCATGAAGAGGGTAAGGTTATTGATGTATTTAATGCGCTGGACGGTGACGGTGCTTTTTCGCCGGAACGTGCAGGCGGTGTTCCCAGCGGCGCATTGATTAAAATGTGTTTTTCGGGAAACTATACAGAAAAAGAAGTCTATGCCAAGATCGTGGGAAAAGGCGGATTTAATGCTTATCTTGGGACCAACGATATGCGGGATGTAAATAAAATGGCAGCGGAAGGTGATACAAAGGCAGCAGAAGTAAGAGAAGCATTTCTTCTGCAGGTTGCCAAAGATATTGGATCCATAGCCTGTGTTCTGAAAGGTAAAGTGGACCAGATCATTGTAACCGGCGGTATTGCCTATAATGATAATGTGATTGAAGGGCTGAAAGAGAGAGCGGGTTTTATTGCTCCGTTTACCGTGTATCCGGGAGAAGACGAACTGCTTGCTCTGGTTCAGGGAGCACTTCGGGTAATGAATGGTGAGGAAGAAATAAAGAAATATTAATATTGTGTGTTTCATGCTGCTGTGAATGACTTGATAACATATTAATTGGAAATCAGACCCATACTATAAAAATATTATAGTATGGGTTATTTTTATGTGATAATATCATTCAAAATAAAGCTGAACAATACCACCCACCGTCTAAGAAGCGGGAGAATTACTTGATGAAGGTTAAATTAAGGATAAAAATTTATAACAATCCAGACAACTTATTCGTATTTTCTATTATTAGATTATGCCGTATAATGAGATTACAAATACAAGTGACTGCGCAGCGCTTAGTAAACCAATAAGGAGGAACATTTATGAGGAAGAAGATTATAGGAATTATATGTGCAGCAGCACTAATTATGGGTTTATCCAGTGGATGCGCAACAAACAGCAATAATGGCAGTACAGAGGAATCAGGTTTACAGAATGAACAGATCCCGGCGGATACTGCGCAGGAGGATATCACAGAAGCGGAAAAGATTACCATTCGATTTGCTACGAATTGGGGACCGGGAGATGCAAAGTATGATTACTTCAATCCGCTGTTTGAAAAATATGCAGAAGAAAACAAAGAAAAAGTAGTAATCAAGCTGGAAACATTAAGTACAGAGGATTATAAGACAAAAATCAGAACAGAAACTGCTTCCGGAAATCTGCCGGATATATTTACCTGGTGGGGAGGTTCTATGATTACCGATATGGTAGATGCAGAATTGCTATTAAATGTTGATGATTATTTTATGATGACAGACAAGACTTCGAAAGAAGACTTTGATTCTTCTGCATTTGGATACTATACTTTGCCGGATGGTACTTATGGATTCCCTTTAGAATCAACCAGACCAGTTTTTATTGCAAATAAAGCGCTGTTTGATGAATATGGTTTATCCTATCCAAAGACATATGAGGAATTGAAGGCGGTTTCTGAAGTATTTAATCAAAATGGAATAATTCCTATTGCAATGGCAAGTAAGAATGGCACTCCCGCCGAGTTCTTTTTCAGCGAATTATACAGCCAGTTCGCCGGTGCGGAAGAGGAGCTTGTGAATATGGGAACGACAAGAAACTTCGCAACAGATAATGCGCTTAAAACCGCAGAAGCAATTACAGATATGATCAATCAGGGAATGTTCCCGGAAGATACCGTGGCCAATGGAGATTGGGGACCTTGCCTGCAGCTTTACTGTGATGGAAAAGCTGCAATGACCTATACGTATCCCTGGATGTTCGAATCCATGACAGAAGAAGCGCAGGAATTCAGCGAATGCATACCGGTTCCTATGTTGGATGGTGCGGCAAATGATCCGTCAACATTTGTTTCAGGCTTCACGGTATATGGAGCTGTTGTGAGCAAATCATCTTTTGAAGATCCGGCAAAGCAGCAGGCACTGGCTGACTTTATAGATTTTCTGACTTCGGATGAGTTGACTCTCGCATTGACGCAAAGCGGGATGATTCCTGCAAAACAGGTTGCATACAATATGGATGACATGAAGCCAATCTTTAAGAAAATGATTGATTTCTGCGAGGGTAAAAAACTCATATCCGTACATTATACCACCATACCGGATTTAGCAGCTTTAAATATGCTGGATGCCAGTCTGGATGAATTATTTATTCAGGCAATTACTCCTCAGGAATTTCTTGATAAAGTACAGGCAGAGCTGGATAAATAATAAAAGTGTCGCTTAGATGAAACAAGGCTGCTTCCCAAGAATAAAAATCTTTTGAAGCAGCCTTTTTAGAAAGGGATAATGAGTTATGAACAGACAAAGAAAAGACAATCTATTTGCTTTCCTTTTTATATTTCCTGTTTTTGCAGTATATTCCTGTTTTTTGATTGCCCCCATGATATCTTCAGCCTTTTATAGTTTAAATGAGTGGAATGGGGTGGCAGATAAGACATTTATTGGGTGGGAAAATTATAAAACGTTGATGGCATCTTCGGATTATTGGCTTACATTTTGGAATACATTAAAGCTTGTTATAGTTACTTTAGTTGTGCAGATTACGCTGGGGCTTCTGATTGCTTATCTGCTCTATAGCAAGACGAAAGGGTTGAAGATATTTCGAACTATTTATTTTCTGCCGGTTGTAATAGCACCCGTTGCTATAGGCCTGATGTTTTCTCTATTCTATAATAGTGAGATTGGAATATTTAACAGATTGTTAGAAGCAATAGGACTGGATTCGTGGACCAGGAATTGGTTATCAGATACCAGGGTCTTATTAGGTGCAGTCATTGCGCCTCAGGCATGGCAGTATATTGGGATGTATATTACCATTTTCCTGGCGGCTTTACAGTCAATTCCGGAGGAGTTGGTGGAAAGCGCGCAGATTGATGGCGCGAATAAGAGACAGCAGTTTTTTCATATTATTGTTCCTCAGATGGCATATTTTATTGAAATCAGCATGATTCTCTGTGTAACAGGCGCACTTAAGTCCTTTGAGCATTCCTGGATTATGACCAATGGAGGACCTGGAGTCCGTTCAGCTTATCTGGGAGTCTATATGTATAAAACAGCATTTGTAAATTCCAATTTCGGACTGGGCAGCGCAATATCTGTAACAATTGTTATTCTTGCACTTGTATTTACCTTAGTACTCAAGGCAATAACTGAAAAAATATATAAGGATTAGGGGTGGTATTATGTCAGACAGGTATCTGATGAAGAAAAAAACGGCTGCGTTTATAAAATATATTTTCCTTGCAGGATTTACAGTCATATCATTATACCCCTTTATATGGGTGCTGCTCACTTCGCTGAAGGATAATAATGATATCTATGGAAATGGATTTGGACTTCCTAAGGTATACAGATGGAGTAATTATACAGAAGCATGGAAAAATGCACAGGTTGGAGTAAGCTTCTTTAATAGCTTAACGATATGCCTTTCAGCTCTGGTTATATTGATTCTTATTACAAGTATGGGAAGCTATGCTATGATGAGGGTGAAAAAAAGTAATATTTTGACTGCCTATTTTTCACTGGGTGTTATGATACCGATTCATACTTTATTGATTCCCACAGTCATCCTGTTTGGAAAGCTGCATTTAATGGATAACCATTTGAGTCTGGTGATTGCATATATAGCAATTAATATTTCAATCAGTTTATTTATATTAAATGGATTTTTCGCGGCTATTCCTGCAGAGATTGATGAAGCGGCAATTATTGATGGCAGCAGCAGGTTTGGAATATTTTTTAAGATTATGCTGCCGCTGGCGAAACCCGGAATTGCTACTGTAGCCACCTTATCATTCCTGAATTGCTGGAATGATCTTGTGATGGGGCTGGTATTGATCTCAACACCGGCGAAGAGAACCTTATCCATGAGCATATCTGTAATGAAAGGTGCTTATGTGACGCAGTACGGTATTCTTTGTGCCGGATTTGTAATATCCATTGTACCTGTTGTAATTATGTATCTGCTGTTCCAGAAACAGATTATAGCCGGAATGACGGCAGGAGCTGTAAAAGGGTAAGTGCGATGGGGTGGTGAGGACTGTTTGTGCTGTTGGAGGCAGTATGTTTGGAAGGACGGATGAAATGATACAGATAACGAAAAATGGTGTGTGCATAGAGGGAAAAGAGATACCTTTATATAGTGGGGCAGTTCATTATTGGAGAATTGCAAGAGAGCATTGGTGGGATGTGCTGGATTGTGTGAAGGAGATGGGATTTCGTATTGTGGAAACTTATATTCCATGGTCTGTGCACGAGTATGAAGAAGGAAAATATGATTTTGGAGATGTGGTACCTGAGAAGGATTTGGACTGTTTTCTGTCGGTATGTGAGCAAAAAGGGTTGAAAATACTGGTAAGGCCTGGTCCGCACATTAATGCGGAGATGACTGATTTTGGATTTCCGGAATGGATCCTTGGGGATGATGAGATACAAGCCAGATCACCGATGGGGACTGGGGTAGTATATCCTTTTGTGGCGGGACCATTCCCAATTCCATCTTATGCCAGTAAGAAGCTGTTCCAAAAGTTTACGGTTTATTTTGAGAGAATTCTTCCCATTCTGAAAAAGCATGATTATCCTGACGGAGGTATTATAGGGATTCAGGCGGATAATGAAATGTGTTATTTCTTTAGGGACAGTGCCTATACATTGGACTATTGCGGGGATGCAATAAGGCAGTATCGGGATATGCTGTCTATGAAATATAAAGGAATTGCACAGCTGAATAAAGTATATCACAGCACTTACTCCGGATATGATGATATCTGTCCTCCCACACAGTTTGGAGCAAAGAAGAAAGAAGATCTGCCTTATTATCTGGACTGGGCAGAATATAAAGAGTATCAGATTCTTAAGGGCCTTGCATTTTATGCCGGTCTGATTAAGAAGAGCAAAATGAATGCATTCGTTTTTCATAACTGCGCTTATCAGAATTATACACCCATATCATTACAGAGAAGTGAGGCAATACCCGGTATGGATTTGGTTGGTATTGATGCATATCCGGAGGGGTGGGATTTGGCAGTATTAAGGGAGCGTATCCGTTATATGGCATCTGGGAGCATACTTCCCTTTGTGCCTGAATTTGGTTGTGGATCCTATTTTGACAGGGGATATGCCTTAAGTGCCGATCAAGAAGAGTATGGATATTTGTATGCATTTATGAATGGAATGAAAGCTGTCAATTTCTATATGCTGGCAGACAGAGACCGATGGTTTGCCTGCCCGGTGACCAATGACGGAAAAAAAAGAGAGCCCTATTATTCCATGCTTCAAGGTATCATAAATATGCTTCATACCAGCGGATTGGCAGAGTATCACAGAAAACCGGATGTACTCATTTACAAGAACTACGGAATGGGACGTCTGAAGCAAATATACGCACTGTTTGATCCGAATCAGCTGCAGTCCAACTGCCTGATGCAGGGACCGGAATTTCCCCGGGAACTGTTTCAGCCTGACATTGATCTGGGCATAACTATGGATGCAGACCTCACACATTGGGGAAAAGAGGTGTGGATCGATATGGTATGTAATTATTTGCTAAAGAGAGGTATTGACTACAATGTATCTGACCAGTATCTTAGTGAAGAAGCATTGATGGAATATCCTGTTGTTTTTGCATCCATGTATGATTTCCTGGATGAAAAGGAAGCGGTGAAATTAGATGCGTATGCCAGGAATGGAGGCATGCTGATTGTAGGTCCTGAGCTTCCTGTCTATAATCAATTTTTTCAAAAGTATGATATGGATACGTCCCATTGGCATTATGTGAAGGATATAGATGCATTGGCAGGAATCATACCAGAGTACAAACCGCTATATTGGCTTGAGGATCCGGAGATTGAAATTACCGTTCACCGTAAGTCTGAACATGAAATCTTATTTATGGCAAATAAATCAGGTAAGGATAAGGCAGTTACCATGTATTTTGAAGGAAATGCAGCATTTTATGGTTTATGGAGAGCATCTGATTCCATAGCGGATAACAAGCTGGCTATTGAGATCCGGGCACATACGATATATATTTGGAAAGTTGTCAGAGGTAGATCATGATAGATAAAGATTTTATAACCAAGAATCTGGACCCGGTGGTATGGTCCCGTTTGGGAGAACTATTACAGCTTATGACTCCTGTTACAAAGAAACTACATATATTGACAGATCAGGACAAGGTAATAAAAGCATGTGATACTTGCCGCAATATTATGGATATTAACAGAAATATAGAAATGCTGAATGAGGATTTTGCAAATACGCTGTTTGCCAACGACGATTCCCTGGAGGAGGTATGGGTATATTCACTTGATGCGCTGAAAGAATATTATACCGTGATACAGAAAAGAGAAAACTATGAATGTGACGCTGATCATTACTTAAGCTATATAGAAGACAGCATAGAGCAAAGCAACGGTTTTCATATTTTCAGGAGAAATCCCAAGAAACAAAACATCTTGAGACTGTTGGCTAATAAAATACAGGAATTGCCGCCGGACAGTATATTGCTGATTCAGTACAAGCAGGAAGATAAAGAATTCTTCCATGTAATATTAACAATTAAAAACAGCCGAATAACTCAGGTGGAAACTTTGGATGGCAGAAAGCTTGCTGATGTTGAAAAGACCCATGAATTACCACTATATGTGTGGTCATTTTCACTTGATTCGTATAGGATAATATGTTCTAATTTAGAAAAGAAACAGAGGTTGTAAAAGGTGATAAGAAAATCATACGGTTTATTGCATAAGCGGTCCATTCGATTTCGATTTACGATATCGTTGTTTATCATGTCCATTTCTGCAATCGTACTTTTATCTTTTCTTTATTACCAGAACATGAAGAAATTTTATGAAGATAAAATAGAAAGCTATCAGATCAATTTGCTCACCATGATGGATTCCGGTATATCTGCTATCATTAATAATAGCAAAATAGCAGAAAATCAAGTGCTGGAAACTTTAGTAACAAATAATATTCCGGAAGACTATGCAGGTGAGACGAAAGAATGGCGGTTGAATAGTCTTCGTAAAGTAGAGAATCAATTAAGGAATATTAAGAACTCCAACTATTTAATCGATAATATCTATATTATTGGGACACATGAAAAAGGTTTTTGTTCTAATTCCATTACGGATCCACAGGTATTCAGAGAGCAGCCATGGGTTGCCAATCCTGTAGAGGGAAGCAATAATCTTTTGATTCCAACTCATAAAGCAGTCTACAGACAGTCGGATAAGGAAAGTAATTCCTATCTTGTAGTCAGCCGGGTAGCCTACCTGTATCAATATAAACCAAAAAAAACAGAGCTCATTATCCAGGTGGATATAGCATATAGCAATATTGTAGAAGCCATGAGCTGCATGGATATGACAGAAGAAGATTATGCCGTCATTGTGGATGAAAGCGGATTTGTTATATTTAGCCCAAATGAAGATCAGATTGGAATAAACTGTAATGATGATGCAAGGCTGCAAAGCCTTTTTGCAGGACGAATACAAGGAGGGGTCCAAAGAGATGATGGATGTACCATTCGGTATCATGCTGCAGAACAGGTTTCATGGACGATAATCCAGGTTAACAGCGAAAAAATGCTGCAGAAGGAGATCAGAAATATGCTGATTTTTTTCAGTATGACGGGAATGCTCCTGTTAGGATTATCCTTTATCACAGCAGTTCCTTTATCAGGTTATGTTACGAAGCCTATACGTAAGATTGTACATAGTATGGAGCAGGTAGGTGAAGGTGATTTCAATATTAAAGTGGAAGGCAGTTATGACGATGAATTGAATATGTTGGTAAAGAGCTTCAATCTTATGGTTGACCAGGTGGACGGGCTTATGAAGGAAGTGCTGTACAAGGAAAAAGAGCGGCACCAGATTGAACTTCAGGCACTGCATTCCCAGATTAACAGCCATTTTCTTTACAATACATTAAATACCATTAAATGGATGGCAATTCGCATTAGAGCTGATGAAATTGCCAGAATGGTGGTAGCATTGGTTCAGATGTTGGAATACAGCAGCAAGGGAATTGATTCCTTTGTTCCTGTGGAACAGGAATTGCATTTTGTGAAAGAATATCTTCACATTCAGGAAAAACGTACGAATAGTTCCATAGCTGTAGTATTTGAAATAGAGGAAGAGGTTTATAAGAGCAGGATGTTGAAGATGCTCTTGCAGCCTATAGTGGAAAATAGCATCCTTCATGGGTTTAACGGCCAAAAGGAAGATAAGAGGATTCTGATCTCGGGCAGCAGGCAGGGGGATGTGTTAGTATTCTCAATTGAAGATAATGGATCAGGATTCCATTATTATGGAATCAAACAATTAACAGGTATCGGTATCACTAATGTGATGGAACGAATCAGGCTTAACTACGGACATAAATATGGAATAGAGATTCAAAGTGAACCAGGGTGCGGTACCATCGTATCTATTCGTATACCTGTTGTTGAATAAGGTATTTTGCAGGAGGAGGTTTGTATGCATCGGATTTTGCTGGTGGATGATGAAGAATTTATCCGCACTTCCATAATAGAAAGTATTTCATGGGAAAATTATGATCTTGAAATCATATGTGCAACCAATGGATATGAGGCTCTTGATCTCATAAAGAGTACCCGGGTTGACATTATGATAGTGGATATTAAAATGCCTCTGATGGGCGGAATTGAGTTGATCCGCAGAATCAGAAGCATGAATATAACCATAGAGATTATTGTACTAAGCTGTTACAACGAATTTGAATTGGTAAGAGAAGCCATGACTTTGGGGACTTGTGATTATCTGTTTAAACCATCCATGCTGCCGGAAGATATTTTAAACTCTATACAAAAAGCGGAAGAAAAGATAGCTCACTCTTCCAATAAGGAAGCATCTGCAGGCTTGGAACAGATCAAATCGGCTTCGGAAGAAAAATTAATGCAGGATTTCTTTTTGAAGCTGCTTCACGGACATCAGATTACTTTGCCGGAGAGAGAACAGCAGGAAGAGAGGTATAAGGAAGTCTATCGGAATAAGGATATTATGGTGGTAATTTTAAAGCTGATTCATTTTAAAGAAGGCAGGAAGGATATCTTTCAAAATGATATGTATCTGATGAAAGAGTCAATAAATAATGTTATGCAGGAGCTTTTTACAGGAATTGCGGACAGCCTTGTTCTGAATATTAACTATTATGAGTATGGTGTGATACTGGCAAAATCGTATCAGGAAGAGGATATGACTTTTTGCTGTATGGTTACGGCAATTATTCAGGAGATTCAAAGGAGCCTGTATCAGTATTATCAAATACGATTTGCTGTTGGTGCGAGTGGGTACGCAAGAGATATTATGAAATTGGCTGATCTATATCAGGAAGCTTTACTAAGGGCAGATATGTGGGTGGCAGATAACAGTAAGATTACCATAGAACTGGAAGAGGTGTTTGCCAATATGAATGCAATCAGTAAAGATTTGGCAAATGCGATAGTATATATTCAGGAGCATTATGGAGATAAAGAACTGTCATTGGAATCTGTTGCCGGACAAATAGGCGTAAGCAGGAATTATTTCAGCCGTATATTCAAGAAAGCATTACATGTTAATTTCATTGATTATCTTACAGATCTCCGTGTAAAAAAGGCTAAATATTTATATGAGACAACCGATCTTAGAATTTATGAAATAGCCGATATGGTCGGTTATTCTGACTGGCGGTATTTTTATAACGTCTATAAAAAAAGAACCGGGCACTCCTTATCAAAAGAACAAAAATCTGATACATAATAAGAAATAGATTATTGACGGTATCATTTTGGGTACTATATAACAATATAGTGCCTTCTTGCGAAAATAATATTTAATGATATAATGAATGTAATGAGCCAAGCACGAAGCATTGCGAGTGCAACATGATCATGAGCGAAGCTCATGATATAATGAAAGCAGACTGACGGTATTAACAACGCGTCGGACGACATATTTTATGCTGCTGTGGAGTGTAGGGTATGAGGTTGTCGGAATCAAAAAAAGTGAGGTGAATGTTAATGTTAAGCAATGTAAATCTCGTTTATTTCAGTCCGTCGGGAACATCAAAATCGGTCTTAACAACACTTGCGGATAATCTGCCGGGCGAAAAAAAGGAGTATGACTTGTTGCGGCAGCCACAAAAGCAGGAAATAGTTTTAGCGGCTCCTGCTGTTTTTGCTGTGCCGGTGTTTGCCGGACGCGTTCCGGCTGTATGCATGGATAGTCTGACGAAATTCAAGGGGCAGAATACTCCGGCCATTGCTGTGGTAGTATATGGCAATCGGGAATATGATGATGCACTGTTAGAACTCACAGACATTTTGAAGGTCAATGGCTTTGTCGTTGTCGCCGCTGCCGCTTTTGTGGCGCAGCACTCCATTTTCCCGATCGTCGCAAACGGACGCCCCGATCAAAAGGACAGGGATGCCATTGTATCATTTACTAAAAAATGCACGAAAGCCTTTGCCGCGTTTTCAGGCAATGAAACAATTAAGGTCAAGGGCAATTCGCCGTATTGCAAACCAGGTGCAGTTCCACTACATCCATCCGGGGATTCTAAATGCAACGCTTGTGGCATATGCGTAGAAGTATGCCCCGTGGGAGCCATTGCAAAGGAAACGCCGCAGAAAACAGATAAAGACAGATGTATTTCCTGTACCGCCTGTATTGCTGTTTGTCCGCAAAAAGCGCGAACTTTTAACGGTCCGGTGTACGCGGTTGCCGGGAAAGCCTTTGCCGGGAAAAATGCGGCACGTAAGGAACCTGATGTTTTCTTTGCAGAATAGATTATTACCAAACATCCCGATTGGATTTTGTCC
>Ga0153953_1000590_pt1 | contig 13020 bp, 10 predicted proteins | sample TSNJ037MetaG_FD_104718 | JGI IMG/M metagenome (GOLD analysis project Ga0153953, IMG submission 104718) | Attine ant fungus gardens microbial communities from New Jersey, USA - TSNJ037 MetaG | ecosystem: Host-associated > Fungi > Mycelium > Unclassified | place: USA: New Jersey, Wharton State...
TCTGAACGCAAAACCTAAAAGAAGCGAAAGCACACAATAAAAGCACGGGAAATGCCGAATCGGCATTTCCCGTGCTTTTGTTTTTTTTAGCCCAACGTCTTTAATCCTGAAACAACCCCCGTATCTCATCCTCCGACATACGGGTAATAAAGCTTGCGCCTTCCTGAATAACCTTATCTATTAGATCCTTCTTCTTTTCCTGCAGATCTAAAATCTTTTCCTCGATACTGTCCTTGGTCACAAGGTTAAACACCTGCACAACATTCTTTTGTCCGAAGCGGTGAGCGCGGTCCGACGCTTGTTCCATTACCGCAGGATTCCACCACGGGTCATAATGGATAACTATATCGGCTCCGGTCAGGTTAAGACCGGCGCCTCCGGCCTTAAGGGATATAAGAAAAATATCCCTTGCCCCGGCGTTAAATTCCAGCGTCATTTGCATTCTGCTTTTGGAATCGGTAGCGCCGTCCAAATAATAATAAGCTATATCCTTATCCTCCAGCTTTTCCTTTAATATGGAAAGCATGGAGGTAAAGCCGGAAAATAATAATATCCTGTGGCCATTTTCTATAGTAGAAATGATAGTTTCCATGGCAAGCTTCAGCTTTCCGCTGCCTCCGCTGTAATTTTCTAAAAATAATGCCGGATGGCAGCAAATCTGACGCAGCCTAGTCAGCTCGGCCAAAATGCGAAACCGGTTTTTTTCGGCCGCCCCCGAATGCAAAAGCTCGTCCATCTCGCCTCTCGCGCTCATTAAATGGGCGGTGTACAGCTTTTTCTGCTCAGGCTCCATTTCCGCGAAAAGATTGCTTTCCACCTTTTCCGGCAGCTCCTTTAAAACATCGCTTTTCGTCCGTCTCAAAACAAAGGGCGCTATTTGCCTTTTCAACTGCTCCGCACGGCCATTGTCGTTTTCCTTTATAATTGGATTTTCGTAAAGCCTGATAAATTTATGATTACTGTACAAGTAACCCGGCATTACAAAATCAAAGATAGACCACAGCTCTATCAGTGAGTTTTCTATAGGAGTGCCTGTCAGCGCGAAGTTTGCTCTGCTTTTCAGGCTTTTTATAGCCTGGGCGCTCTGGGTCAGAGGGTTCTTGATATTTTGTGCCTCATCCGCGATTACAAACTGAAATTCCATGTCTTCATAAAACTCTATATCCCGCTTCATAGTGTCGTAGGTGGAAATATACACCTGGGCCCTGTCGCCCAGCAAAAGCTCCTGCCTTTTAGAGGGCTGGCCGGCTACAACCATTGCCTCCAACTCCGGCGCGAACCTTTTTATTTCCCTTTGCCAATTGTACAAAACGGACGAAGGACACACCACCAGCGAAGGAAGCTCCTTATCCTGAGCCAGCAGCAGCGCAATGACCTGAATCGTCTTCCCCAAGCCCATATCGTCAGCCAATATTCCGCCGAAGCCATATCGGGTCAAGGAGCTTAACCAATTAAAGCCTATCCTTTGATATGAGCGCAACTTGCTTTCGATAGAATCCGGAATTATAAATTCTCCGTGGCCCATATTATCAAAAACACCGGTTAACTCTTGAAGCTCCTTATCCTTTTCATATCCGTGCTTCTTTAAAATACTATCAAGATAAACAGCCCTGTATTTAGGCAGGGATATTTTACCCTTTTGCAGCTCCTTTTTAGGAATATCCAGAGAAATAATCATTTCCGCGGCGGATTGCAAGGCTTCATCTTCCAAATTTAAGAACCGGCCGTTTTTAAGCCTGTGATAGCGTTTCCGTTTAGAGTAGGCTTCAAGAGCTTCCAAAAGCTCAGTTAAGGTATAGCCTTCGGTATCTATCCGCATTTCCAACAGGCTTCCGTTAAGCGTTACTCCAAATTTGGTGCTGGTTTTTCTGGCGGCTTTTCTGGAGAAGCCCTCGGCAACATATACTTCTCCCTCGTTTCCCAGATCTTCTATCCCTTTCATCATAAAATCAAATATGGTATCTTCATCTGAAAGCATAAAAACATTGCGTTTTGCCTCCGGCCTAAAGCCTAAGCTGTTAACTGTTTTCAGGCATTTTCGCTCAAAAGACAGATTTCTCAGCGGGCAATCCGCTTTAAATGAGGCCTCCAAAGGGTTGATATCCCCATCCTCATATTTAAATGAAAGCTTAAGGGCTATGTCCCCTTCTTCCATATCGAGATAAAACAAGGATATGGGTTCCGGCAACACCACCGATTCCGGCAGCGCCGTATTTTCGTCCAAAAGCCCTAAAGCCTTCAGCTTTGGTAAAACAAAATTTATAAACGCGGCCTTTCGGTCTCCTTCAAAAACCAACTCCGGTCTTGAAAGAAGCTGGAACTCATCCAGCAGGCCGGTCATCAGCGCGACATCCTCGGGCTTCCCTCGATGCAAGGAGCCGGGCATAATAATATAATGATGATCGGCCCCCTTAATAAGTACGCAGTGGCTATGCAAGCCTCCAAGTATAACTTTTTCCCCTTCACTTCTAATAGATAGAGTATATGGGGGCTTGTCCAATTCTATTAGAAGGCTCTTTTCCTCCATATCATAAATATCGGCTTCAATTTCCCGTCCGTCCCACAATTCTAAAAACTGGTCGAGCCTGTCGTAAAACAAAGCAAGCTGTCTCGCAAGCTTACCGTTATTATGCCGGTATCCCCAAGAGTAGCTTTGCATCTGGTCAAGGAGCTTCTGGCTGCCTGTATAGTCCTTTAGCATAAAGTCGATAAGACCTTGGGATTTCGGCTCAAAAGCGGAATACTTGTGCGCAAAGCTTAACTCCTTGCCGTAGGATACTATTTCCTCTTGCTTTATCGCGTTTAGAAATTGACTGATATTCTTTATCAGATACTTACGCCTGGCGCCCACATTAAAAGTAAGGACGCAATTTTTTCTTTCATCCACGTTTAAAACAGGCGCGAGGCTAATCAATTCTTCGGTTGAAGGCTCAAGGTATTTTTCCATTTCAGACGCGGCCTGCTTGGCGAAGGAATCATTTATTCGCCGGCAAATATCCTCCTGGGTGATAGAGCATTTGTCCTTCCCCTCCTCCAGCAAATAAAACAAAAGCGCGGCCACATGCTTGCAGCCGCCCTGCCAAATACTATGGGCCTGGCAGGTACAGCTATAATCCTTAAACTGTCCGCCGGCATGAAACTCTACGGTGGACGTATAAGTTTTATAGTTTCCCTTGATACAGGCCTCCACCGCAATGGCTTCTTTCAGCTTTCGGGCCTTGATCTCAAGCACCTTGCCCTCGGTATAATAACGTTCACCGCGCCGGTAAGTATCGGGGTTGGAAACGATATTGAGTATTTGTCCTTTATTGATTTTGTAAGGCAACAACGATGGCATTATGATACTACTCCTTGCTTATTCCTTCTGATGAAGCTTCTATTTTAGATGTAGACTCAGTGTCAGGAATACAGTTTATCACCGTACGGAATAAATATACCATAAAAATTAATGTTAAGCTAACAGAAGCCAGCTCCGCAATGGGAAAAGCCAACCATACCAGCTCCAGCCTGCCGGTCCGGGACAAAAGATAAGCCGCTGGAAGCAATACTATAAGCTGTCTGGTTACGGAAATCAACAAGCTGAACATTGCCTTGCCGAAAGCCTGAAAAGCTCCGTTTAATACAATGCAAAAGCCTGCGAACAGAAAGCTGTAGCTTATGGTGCGCAAGGCCTTCACTCCGATATTCAGCATTTCCTCAGAAGCGTTAAACAAGGACAGCAATTCCGGGGCAAAAAGCTGGAAAATCAAACAGCCTATAAGCATAATTGCTAAGGCATAAATAACCCCAAGCCTAATAGTTTTGACTATGCGATCCTTCTTATGCGCGCCGTAATTATAGGACAGTATTGGTATAATACCATTATTCATTCCGAATACAGGCATAAAAATAAAGCTTTGCAGCTTGAAATAAACTCCAAAGACTGCCGCGGCCGTAGAAGTAAACGCCAGCAGTATCCTGTTCATGCCATATGTCATCACCGAGCCTATGGCCATCATAGCCATAGAAGGTACTCCAACATAATATATCTGTCGGATAGTACGCGGATTTGGACGAAATCCCTTCGGCTTTAGCTTGATTTCATTATTTACCGACACATTAAAAAATATAGCCAAAAACATTCCGACAAACTGTCCTATAACTGTAGCCAATGCCGCCCCAGCAACGCCCATCTTTGGAAATCCGAGCAAGCCGAAAATTAAAATCGGGTCTAAGATAATATTAGTTACCGCTCCCGAAAGCTGGGTTATCATGGCATAAAAAGTCTTGCCTGTGGACGTCAGCAGCCTTTCAAAGGTAACCTGACCAAATATCCCTAATGAGGCGATTGTACAAATATAAAGATAATCACAGCCGTACTCCAGTATCTCCGCGTTACTTGTTTGAGTTTCAAAATAATACCGGCTGAAACACAGGCCAAGCACAGCAAACGCCATCCAGCTTATTATCGCTAGAAAAACGCCGTTATTAGCGGCGTTGTTGACTTCGTCAAAATTCTTTTCTCCCAAGCTTTTTGAAAGTAAGGCGTTTACACCCACAGCCGTCCCCGACGCCACTGCAATCATCAGGTTTTGCATAGGAAATGCCAAGGATACCGCCGTCAGCGCGTTTTCCGATAGCATTGCCACAAAAATACTGTCAACTATATTATATAAAGCTTGAACCAGCATGGATATCATTATAGGCACCGACATTGAAATCAGCAGCTTGCCTATAGGCATAACACCCATTTTATTTTCTTTTATTTCAGTTTTACTCATTAATTCTGTTTCTCCCTTCCAGGGCTTCTCTAATAATTTTTACTGTTGTATCTATACCAAGACCGCTGTCTACGCAAAGATGGTAATTTTTCGCGTGACCCCAGTTTCTTTGGGTAAAGTGGCGGTAATAAGACCCTCGCTGCCGGTCTATCCTTTTCAGCAGCACTACGGGATCGTCTGCTTTAACTCCGTAATCATTTTGTATACGGCTGACCCTGTCTTCAACAGAAGCATGTATGAATACGCTGAGCATATCCTTATCATTCCGCAGCACATAATCACCGCAGCGGCCAACTATAACACAAGAGCCTTGGTCTGCCGCCTCCCGTATCACCTGTGACTGAGCCAGAAAAACCTGGTCCGGTATGGGCAGCTCGGTAGTTGTCATGTACAGGTTGTATAGGAAGCTGCTGGGCTTTTTTTCTTCAACGTTTTTAACCGCGTCCTCCGTAAAGCCGCTTTTTATAGCGGTTAGGGATACTATGCTCTCCTTGTCATAAAATGGAACGCCAAGCTCCCGAGCTAATTGGCTGCCTACTTGGCTGCCTCCTGAGCCATATTCCCGGGCGATTGTGATAATATATCGATCCATGCCCTTTCCTCCTCAAAATGACAACTCGCGACCCAGTTGTATGATACGCGAGTTGTCTTTTTTTTCTTTATATTCTACAGCAAATAAATTATATTTACAAGATGCGTCCAATTTACGTATTTCTCTCTGTTCGTTTGGTATTTAATTGCGCCTATGATAGAATTATTACGAGACATATTTGCGCAACAGAGATTCTTATCAGAGGAGCAATATATTTGTACTTTATGTTTATATTTGTACTCTCACAAGAGGACATTGATTTGATTGAGCTTCTGTTTGCAGAGCAAAATGTAAAACTATACAACATAGCCCTAGGAATTTTACATAATAAAGATTCGGCTGAAGAAGCCGTTCAGGAAGCTTATGTAAAAATTATAGATAATTTGCAAAAAATTAATCAAATTCCATGTCCCGAAAGGGTACCCTTCTGTGTTGTAATAGTGAAGAACATTTCTCTTAACATGCTCCGCAATCAAAAACGAATCGTTCACTATGGCGACCTAAGCTATGTTACGGATGAAGACGGCCAGGATATTGATCAGGAGCTTCTTGAATTTGAAGATGCGCGGCAGCTTATGAAGCTGGTGAACACTTTGCCCGAACGCGATAAAGCTCTGGTGCAGATGAGATGGGGCGAGGAGCTCAGCTACCGCGATATAGGCGAGCTTTTAGGCGTCACTGAGGAAGCCGCTAAAAAACGCGGACAGCGCATACTGGGAAAGCTGCGGAAAATGTATGAAAATAAAGGGGATAATAATGACTGTTTTCTCTAGCGAATGTCTTAAGTTAGCATGTGAGCTGTCAATAGATCAAACAGCCGCAAGATATAACATGGCTTATCAGGAACCAGCCGAGCAGCGCAAATTGAATGCCACTGATAAAAATATGCTTGCCGGAAAAATACTCGTTCTTCCGGAGGAATATATCAACATTCTTTTTTTCAAATATGTTTTCAATTTTGACGCGGCGACAACAGAATCCTTTTTAAATCTGGAAAACTGCATTGGAAAGCTTAATTACGCAAAAGAGCTGCTGACCTTAGGAATGGGGCTGCCCCATGACACGGGGATACATGACGAAAGCATGGCAAAAGCTTGCGGCCGGGCGCTTTCAAAATATATGCAGGCTTCAAACGCAAAGCTTTTTATGGTTAAGCCGGTATACTCGGCAAGGTTTAGAAGGAAATTGAAATATATTAAGTCCGCCCAAAAACAAAGAAGCCTAGTTACGATTATTACAAGAAGCGCAGCGATTTTTATTTTGGTCGCGCTGTTAAACTTTGCCGGTACCCTTGCCGTTAATGCTGAGTTAAGGGAAAGAATCTTCCGATGGGTGGTCAACACATTCCCGCAGTTCAGTGAATTTAGAGCGGCGGGTGTTACGCTGCCATTGGAGAGCGGAAGCGGCGTTGACCTGCAAGCGTATGGCCCCGCGTATATACCGGAAGGTTTCTATGTGTACGATGCGTTTATTTTCTCATCAAGGATTGGCACTGAGTATCGTAATGATGAAAGCCAGACCATATATTTTAGAGGAGCGCTGCCTGACGGTTCACCAATGGCCTTCGATACGGGGGATGCCCTTATTGAAGATATACTAATAAACGGAGGCGAAGGCTTTTACTGGGAAACAGATGGCTTAACTTATGTTATATGGGAACAGGATGGTTTTATGTTCAGCTTGGTATCGGAGCTTTCAAAAGAGGAAGTTGTTCAAATCGCACATTCTGTGGAAAACTAAATAATTATAAATTATTTTGGAAAACATGTCCCTTTTTTTCTTTTCATGTGTTTTATATGTATAAGCACATAAAAAGCAGAGAAGGGATTTGTTATTTCATTTCATAGGAAATTGCTTTGATTCCAGCGTTGCGTCCTGGAGCGTGACGAAACGCAAAAGGAAGCAATTAGATTAAGGATTGATACAACGAAAAGGAGGATAATAAGCAAATGATGAAAAACTCTAAGTATTTATTTGGAATTACGCTATTGGTTACATTAATCATGAGTTTACACTGCGCAGTGATGGCGGCGCCAATCGACGTTAATAATTATGCTGATTTGGAATATCAAATTAATCAAGGAGCCGATGAGATAACCATTACCCAAAGCTTTAATTTTAACGGAAGTATTGAAATCGCCGAAGGCAGAAGCATTATTATTTCCGGAGCGGGGCTTACTCTGACTCAGACCGCTTCTGAGGAAAGACACTTTGTTATCGCGTCCGGCGCGAGCCTTGTCCTTCATAATTTGACGCTGGACGGTTCGGATAACGGCGGTGGCATTGAAGCGGATAAAAACGGAAGCCTGGAATTACAAGATAAGGTAACTATACAAAATTGCTATGCCGAAAACGGAGGAGCTATCTATACTTACGACACAGGATATTCCAACATAACAGCATCGCCGGATACGGTTTTCAGCGGCAACAAAGCGCTGGAGGCTTACATACCCCCCGATAACGCGCCGGCGCTGTATCCCAATATTAAATTCGCGTCGGCCAGCTTATTGGGACACCCGTTAAATAACTGCGATATAAATTATATCGGAGGCAAAATATTTTCATATACGGTAACCTATAATGAAAATATATCTAGCACCGTAAATTCAATAACCTATTCCGAGCCGGTGGGCTACATAGATTCATTCACCTATGAGCTCCTATACTCAAACGACCCCAACCTTAGATTTACCCGGGGCGGGTACAGCTTCAACGGCTGGAATACGCAGAGCGACGGTGCAGGAATGTCTTATGCCGCCGGAGAAGAAATCGCGCTTTCGAATGACTTAGAGTTTTACGCTCAATGGAAATCAATCGAGAGCGGAAGCGGCGGCGGCAGCAACAGAGGAACCTCCACCTACAACACGTCATTTACAAACGGCTCAAGCTCCGGTTCAGGCTCCTCAAGAAATGATTACTCCACGTATTCAGCCCCTGCGGGCAATTCTTCATCCGGGTTTGTTTTAGATCTCACTCCCTACCCTATCCAAGCATTTGATACGGGTAAGGCTGAAGCTTCCGCAGAGCACCCCGAGCAAAAATCCAATCCCCCAACCAATGGGTTTAACATCCTAACACTGCAGACTTTATTACTTATATGCGTCGGTATGCTTATATATAAGCTCAGGCTTTTAAGTACTTACGAATGAAATACGAAGTAAGACGGAACAGAACAAATCGCACTGCGGTGCGTCACGCTTCTAGGCGCAACACTGGAATCAACGCAATTTCCTATGACAGAAAAAAAACGGAGCCGGCTGTATAGTTAAAGCCGGCTCCGTTCTAATTCAATCCTTGCGCTTGGCCCGGCAGGGGCGCGGCACAGGTCGAAAAATTCCTGCATGGCGTCTGTAATATATTTGTTTTTATGATGGATGACAGCATACTTCCGTTTGAGAGGAACGCCTTCAATCGGCCTTGTGATAAGCGTGCCTTGCGCCAGATGATTTTCCACAAGCGGCAGCGGCAACACCGCCACGCCTAAACCGTTTTCCACCGCCCGCACAATGGCCTGTGTGCTGATGCTCTCCCACACAGGTTCAATCTCAACGTCGTGCAAAAGCAAGGCGCTCTCAACTATCTCACGTCCGCCGCTGCCGCGCTCCCGCATCAGAAATGGTTCACCTTTCAATTCGTGGGGATTCACCGCCGCCTGCGCCTCCCAGCGGTGACCGGGCGCAAACAGCAGTACCAATTCATCATCCCAGAATGCCTCACTGACAAGCTGAGGACTGTGGGATATGCCCTCAATCAGTCCGAAGTCCATACGGTTATCCAAAACGGATTGCTCTATTTTTCCTGAATTGTCAATCTGTACTTTCACATCCATACCGGGCCTGCGCAGAGCAAAGGCTTTCAGCAGACCGGGCAGCAGGCAATTACCGATGGTGACGCTAACCCCAACGCGCAGGGTACCGCTTTTATCCCAATCCAGTACCCCTGCCTCCATCTCGTCGAACATCGAAACGATGTGTTGCGCATAGGGCAGCAGCTTGTTCCCTGCGTCGGTCAGGTACAGCCGTTTGGAAATCCGGTCAAACAGCTTGACACCGTAGTATTTTTCCAGTTCAGATACCACGAAACTGACGGTGGGCTGAGCCATGAACAGCCTTTGCCCGGCTTTGGTAATACTGCCTTCCTTGCATACCGTCACAAATATTTTCAAATGCCGGATTGTCATACTACACGCCCATTCATATCAAATTAGCTATGCTTCTCATGTAATAATACTATTTTTAATATAAAGAAACAAGGTGTATAATGATAAAGTAAGGAGGCATTACATGGAAAAAAATCTGAAAAACTATTTCAAGCTATTCAAATCCACCTTCTTTTTGAGCGCCTTCACCTTCGGCGGCGGGTATGTCATTATTCCGCTGATGAAAAAGAAGTTTGTGGACGAATTGGGATGGCTGGAAGAAGAAGAAATGCTGGATATGGCGGCGATGGCGCAATCCTCGCCGGGGCCGATGGCGGTCAACGCCTCCATTTTAGCGGGCTGGCGGCTGATGGGCATATTCGGGGCGCTGGTGGCGATTGCCGGCACTGTATTGCCGCCGCTCATCATCCTGTCGGTAATCTCGCTGTTCTACGCCGCGTTTCGGGACAACGTCATGGTGAACGCCGTGCTAAAGGGTATGATGGCCGGAGTATGCGCGGTCATTTTCGATGTGGTAATCACGATGGGCGGCAAGGTTATCAAGGCTAAAAAGCCGCTGCCCATCCTCATCATGACGGGGGCTTTCATCGTCTACTTTGTGCTGCGCGTCAACATCATCTATATCATTCTGTTCTGCGGCACATTGGGGGCGTTGATGAGCCTACATGACAAGAAAACAGGAAGGGAGAACGTATAAGCGTGATTTACCTTCAACTGTTCTGGAGCTTCTTTCAAATTGGGCTGTTCAGCTTCGGCGGCGGCTTTGCCGCAATGCCGCTGATACAAAGTCAGGTGGTGGACATCCACGGCTGGTTAACACTCACCGAGTTTACAGACCTCATCACCATTTCGGAAATGACGCCCGGCCCCATCGCCATCAACTCGGCAACCTTTGTGGGAACTCAAATCGCGGGCTTGGGCGGAGCGCTGGTGTCCACCTTCGGCTGTATCCTGCCTTCCTGCATCATCGTGTCACTGCTGGCATGGCTATACGGTAAGTACAAGGAATTGGCGGTAATCAAAGGAGTTCTGGCGGGTCTGCGGCCAACGGTGGTAGCACTGATTTTTTCGGCGTGGCTGTCCATCCTCGTGTTGTCCTTTTGGGGGCCGGACGGCTTCACATGGGATATATCGTCCATTGATTTTATCGCCGTTACTCTTTTCGCGGCAGGATTGTTTCTGCTGCAGAAGTTCAAGCCGAACCCCATCTTTATCATGCTGGGCAGCGGCGTAATCGGCGGAGCCTGTTATCTGTTGTTTTAAAGGGGGAATGCGTTCCTTCTTTAAGGAGGTTAATGTTTTCCTCGTTCGGTATAGCAGCACATATGAACTGCATGCCTAATATAATGAGTTATAAAATCATAATTTATAACGGGAGGCAGCCATAGATGGGAACTGGCAGTTTAATAATACAGGCCCGAACCGCCGGAGACGCGTTACCTTTAAGCGGTGTACTGGTGAGAATCAGAGATCTCAATGGTACGGTGCTCTATGATTTAATTACGGATGAGAGCGGTGAAACCGAACAAATTTTTTTAGAAGCTGCAGACAGGAGCTTATCGCTGGATCCAGACTACACAGGCACACCATATTCAATGTATGATTTGGAAGCCGAGGCGGATGGATTTGACATATTTCGTATTACCGACGTGCAAATTTTTGATGGAGAAAACGCGATTCAGCCTATAACGATGATTCCTATGCTGGAAAGCCAGACGGTTCCGGCCATGCATGAAATTACAATTGGAAAGCACGCCGTTGAAATGACAGAACCCCGGGATCAACAAGGACCTCTTATTGAACCCAGGGTATTTCGCCAGGTAATTATCCCCAATCCGATCACCGTACACCTGGGGACGCCTGCCTCGTCAGCATCCAACGTGCAAGTAAGCTTCCCCGATTACATTAAGAATGTTGCCAGCAGTGAAATATATCCCACCTGGCCTCAGGAATCGTTGAGGGCAAATATTTATGCTATCATCACATTTGCCTTGAACAGAGTATTTACGCAATGGTATAGAAGCCGGGGATACAATTTTGACATCACAAACAGCACCGCGTACGATCAATATTTTGTATATGGCCGGACTATATATGAATCCATAAGCCGGATCGTGGATGATATCTTCAATGAATATGTTCGCAGGCAAGGACAGCTTGCGCCGTTCTTTACGTCCTTCTGCAACGGCACCACCTCTACCTGCCCCGGGCTGTCTCAATGGGGAACGGTATCTTTAGCCAATCAGGGCATGTCGTCACTGCAGATACTTCGCTACTACTACCCAAATGATATTGAAATTTCAGAGACTAATATAATTACCGGTATCGTTATATCCTTCCCAGGTACTACATTGCGATTGGGCAGCACAGGCTTGGCAGTTGAGACCATACAAACCTTTTTGAACAGGATCAGACGAAACTATCCCGCCATACCGCTTATAACAGATGACCCGGGAGTATTTGGGACCAGCACGCAGGCGGCGGTATCGAAATTTCAAAGCTTATTCAGCCTGTCCGCCGACGGCGCTGTTGGAAAGGCGACATGGAATAAGATTTCTTATATTTATGTTGCCGTAGCAAGGTTAGCGGAGCTGGACAGCGAGGGTACGGCTTTGGGTATTGGAACGGTTCCCCCAAGCTCAATTCTTAGAGTAGGCTCAAGCGGGATTGATGTGATCACGCTGCAATATATTTTAAGCTTTATCAGTGAGTTTCACCCATCTATTCCCGAGCTTGCGCCGGACGGCGTCTTTGGAAACGCTACCGCTCAGGCCGTCATAGCGTTTCAGAGGATGATAGGTCTTACCGCCGACGGCATAGTAGGCCCGTCAACATGGAACGCGCTTTATGATACGTATTGGGGCATCAGAGATAATGTTCCTATTCCCGAGCCCGAAACCGGTGTGACTGAATATATAGTACAGGCCGGCGACACGCTTTGGCTGATTGTCCAGCTGTTTAACACGACCGTCGCCAATATAAAGGCTTTAAACAATCTGACAAGCGACGCGCTTTACATCGGACAAGTGCTGCTGATTCCGACCACGGAAGAAATAACTCCCGGCTTCACTTATACCGTACGGGCAGGCGACACGCTTTGGCTGATAGCCCAAAGGTTTAGCACCTCTGTTGAGGCAATTATGGCTTTAAACAACCTGACAAGCGCTTCTCTTTATATAGGGCAAACCCTGCAAATCCCCGGCGCCGCCGCTACCTATACCGTACGGGCCGGCGATTCACTTTGGACGATCGCGCAAAGATTTAACACCACCGTGGCCGCCATAAGGGCTTTGAATAACCTAACAAGCGACGCGCTTTATATTGGCCAGGTGTTGCTTGTTAGGTAGGTTATTAAAAAAAAAATAACCGCCCCTTCTGCAATTTTATAAAGTGGTCCCCAAGTCAAGGACACTTAAAAAATAACCGTTTGGCAAAATAACACTCTCTATGAAAAAGGGGTTTGACATATTAAACGTTGATCTACGGAAACAATAATAAATAGGCGGTCA
>Ga0153953_1000606_pt1 | contig 12891 bp, 19 predicted proteins | sample TSNJ037MetaG_FD_104718 | JGI IMG/M metagenome (GOLD analysis project Ga0153953, IMG submission 104718) | Attine ant fungus gardens microbial communities from New Jersey, USA - TSNJ037 MetaG | ecosystem: Host-associated > Fungi > Mycelium > Unclassified | place: USA: New Jersey, Wharton State...
TATTTTCGACATATACGTGTGATAAAACAGGTGAAGGGTTCTGTAATGGGCCGACTAGCTCAGTTGGTTAGAGCGTCGTGCTAATAACGCGAAGGTCTTGGGTTCGATCCCCACGTTGGCCATTATGAGGGCTGTGCTTTTTGGGTCAGATGTCACATGTAGCATGGAGGGAAGCAGTTTCTATGACCTTTAGTGCTTCAAGCCTCGATGTTCTGAGTTTGTAACAGTTCCATCAATGAGGCTGACAGTGTCACTAGCAACCGAATGCTTACATAATTGAGACCTCAGGCGTGATAGGGAGTCTTGGGAACGTTTGTTCTTTGCTTTTTCACGAATTCGACGTATTTAGTACGCATGAAATGGCACAAGCGGTGTTCGATGAACACCCACTAAAACATTACCTGAGCGGTATGCACGAGCTCATATGTTCTCTTGCAGGTGGACTCATGTTACCACAGAAGCTGGCGAGGGTCTGCAAGTTATGCCTGGTTCGACTGCTACTTTGGCACTCGAAATCGAACCACTTTCTGCAGCATCGTTATTAGAGGACGATGATTTACACGAGGATTCGGATGACCCTGGATGGGAGTGGAGGCCCCGGCTTCTAATATCCTTACTCAATGTCAGTCTCAAGTTATAATATTTGGTTGGGAGCTCTTAAAGCACCCATCTTCACCCGAATTGGATGCAATCTTTCCTGACTAACCGCTTGCCTACAGAACATGGAAGCAATCATCACAGCAGCACAGCTTACGAAACCTACAAATCCTTTTGTTGAACGTTTCAAGTATAAAGTCATTTCATCTTCCCTCCTCTCTCCTGAGCTATCTGTGCCGCATGCGAATGGTCAAACTTGCGCTCAACAACACTCGATACCGGGCAATTTGCCCCATAGTCGCATGCCTAGCGACTTTTCACAAGCTCATAACCTCCCTGGGCCATCCCCTTCTGATTCTATAATTGGTGAGACAGAGGCTCGATGCGGATTGCTTTCAAGTTTCGTCGTCCTTTGTGCTGTCCTTCTTAGTGCTGGGCTGATCAGATCGGCGGTATTGACTTTGTCGATTGGTCTCGCTGTGATATGCTACTTGCGGATGCGAAGTCAGGCCACAAGGCTGCTTGATTTGACTCCTGTGCGTTTACATCTGTCACCTTGGAGGCTCATTCTGATAGGAAAGCATTCCGCAATAGTGTTTAGAAACTCTTGATGAGCTAATTCTGACCAACACCAACTGGGAGGCCATCGTTCAGGAGGTGATCATGATTGTCGAAAAAGACGAGTGCACCCTCAGCTCTTCTATGTTACCGTCCTACATAACGCCAACTTCCTCTCTGCGTATCGCACTACATTCAACGCTACAGAGCACGCAGACTCAATGTGACAATGTCCGACACCTCCTTTCGGCGCTCACATCCCCCTCAGAGCTATCCCAGCTATCTGAGATGTATGCCCCTCCACCACAAAAGCAGAACTTTTATCTTCATGACGCTCGTGCGTCCAAGTCATTTTCATCTCCATTCTCTCAGGAACGACGAATGCGACCATCGTCGATCCCTACTTCTCCTTCTCCTTCAACAGTCATGACAGAATTTACAGATCAGAAACGTAAGACCTGGAGTGGGTCGCACAGTGATAATCCAATTTCTTCCCCTCCCATGACCCCGATCACCAAACGAAGGATAAGATACCGATCCGACTTGTCTCCCCTTCCTAGTTTATCAATATCAGGGTTAACATCGCTCAGTGCCCCTGCTACATTCATACCCTCGGAACCTCTCCCACCTGTTTTGGAAGACAATGGATTGAATCCATCTTTCACTGATTCTTTCTGTGACCAGTCACATAATCCCGATGAAATAGAGGGAAAGGAGGTTGAAATACCGAGTTTTGGAGCTGCTTTTTTTCAGCTCCACCGAAACGGAAAAGCAAAACTAATTAAAGATCTCTCACGACCAGAATCCTTTTCCCTAATTTCCTCGCCGCCTCGCTCTCGACCTTTTGCAAATTATTCTAGAAATTACCCCACCAGTCCTCGGTCTGGTTTCATATCTAATCCTCGGTATACAACGATTCACTCCTCTAGACAGCTCCTTTCAACCTCGGCACTACGGAATATACTGCATGCTGCCTTGGGAGCTAAGAGATATGCTTGTGCTCATCTACTTGCTCTGAGATTTTGCGAGGAGGATACCACCTCGGTTGCTACCCCTACGGTTGCTTCAATGATTCGTTGCGGGAGTTCCATCGGCTCTATTACTTCGGAAACTGAAGACACGTACTGGGGTGATGTCAAAAGCATTATGGAACTACTCATAAGCGCCCTCAGCGACGCCACATCTAGGTTATGTGCAGCATTGAGAGAAGCAGAGGCAATACGGTTAAGGGACCAAACACCGACACCAAGGTGTTCGATGGACAGCGGCACCAGTGTGATTTCCAGCCCAGAAATCAGGAAACTGGTCCTTGAGAAGGAAGCAGCGGGGAAGAAAAGGCGGCTGTGTGAGATGACCCCTCCAAAGTTAGGAAGCACTAGTTCGATCTCATTTGCACCCATGCCGAGTCAATTGAGTAGATTCATGGGACATGTCACTGCGATGCAAAGCGCCTTGAAGGACGCAAGAGAGTATTTAGACGAATGTGTGGCTGCACTTCATGATTCCGATGAGATGTTTCCTTCTCCCCCATCGTGGTATGAGGGAGAAATGGAGACGGGTGATCATCCTGCACTCCAGGCATATGAAAAATCAAGACGAGAACTTGGTTTTGCTCTGAGGGAGTGCGAACGAGGTCGAAATCAACTTTTAGACATAGTAAAGCTGCCTCAAATACTGGATCCCGAAGGCGAGTGTTCGGAAGGTACCCCGGGACTCGGACACGATTCACTTAGCGAGGAAAGCGACAAAGTCGACAATGTGGTATCTCCATCTCACTCGGAAGATGGAATAAAAGATGTTGTGTCAGTTGTCGATGCCGATGAGGGGTCGAAGGCAGATGATGCCACGCAGGAGCTCCTACTGAGCACGGGAATCGAGGACTTGCCGCCCGCTCACGTTAATCCTGAGCAAGTGTTTGAGGCTGATACATCTATTGTATCTTCAACGACTATACGTCCCAGAGCCAAACTGAACCGTGAGGAGCGTATTAAACTCATCAAGGCACGACGTGAATCGGTTTTGGGCCTAGGTAAGGGACTCGAGTCCTCACCCATGATTCATGACATTGGTGACCATGAAGGAGGATATGATGAGAAGTGGGGACCTGGTGGGGATGTCGTAGAGGAACTTAAAGATGTTATATGGAAGGTTAGGGAGAGGAGAAGGAAGGCCCAGTCTCAGGAACCAGGGCTTCAACACTCGCAAGCATCCCCCTTCCTTGAGAAGAATACCCGCACTATGCCATCTCTTATACGTAAATCGACGTCAATAGATATACCCAACTCCATTCTAAGCATGGGCTTAACCGCCTCATCATCAAATCGAAGTGGATCTCCCTCTCTGCCCAGAGCCTCTCGAAACAGCTCGGATCGTGATTTCCCGTTATTTATGCCTAGACGACCGAGCTTAATGGACATGCAGAGTGTTTTAGCGAATCTGCAAAAGGAAGTTAACGAGGTTGTCGCTCAGGATCAGGATGTCAAAGAAGAGGGGTGTATCCTCAGTTCTGATTGAAGAGTTTTTTGAATTGGTTTTGACTCGGTTTGTATAAATTTTTTTAATCGTTCGTTCGTTTTGGTGTCTTTCTCTTCTTTGCATTGCCTGATAATTCAATTTTATTTGCTCGTTGTGCATTGGTGAAAACGTCTGCTGTCGTGTTTCTGTTTTTCCTCGTCTTCCTTTTTTTAAAATTGGTGTCCTCTAGACATTACGACTTTTTATTTCTGCATACCGTTGTTTATGATTTTTTTATGATCCTCCGGCTCAGTTTCGAGCTTATGACCTTGATTGATATAAATAAACTTAGTATGCATCTTTATTTTTAGTTACTGTTATCCTTGCTGTTATCCTCTCTTGACTGTATTGACTTTCTGTCTGTGCGATAGTCGATTCCCTGATTCGTGCATACATATACAATACATAATCATACACGCTGGGCAGTGCACGATCAAGATCATGGCAACATATCGAGAGCATGTCTAAAATTACCCCACTTGATTCAGGTGCTTGCTTATGCGAGGTCGAACGATGACCACATAATCTCCGACATCCTTCAACTAAGTAAGAGTGGGAGTGGGAGGGTGAAAACAGAATCTTTCTCTTCCTCAAGCTCAACCTCGAGCAATTTTTTTTCCAGGAAGAACGAAACAACCGACAAACCAAATATAAAAAAAGCCGATCTAATTATTATAATCCCCACACACACCCTCGATGGCCGACCCGATCACACTTACTGTCATGCTAGGCGTGGCGGTGACTGTCTTCGTCGTTGATGAATGTTACAAAGCATACCAGAGAAGGAAAACCAGGAAAGAAGTCGAGCGACAGCTGGGTATCACTCCAGCGGATCGCAGAGAAATCCGAAGATTGTGGCGAGAGATCGAGAGAGAGAGGCGAGCAAGAGAGAAAGAAAGAAGGAAGCGTTTACGTCAACGGCAGCGTGATATCGACAATGGGATATGGTTCGGTGAGGAGGAGGGGGAAGGGGAACCACTCATCCCGATGGACGAATTTAGTGAAGCTGCTGGGAGCGGATTGCCTGAGTATTCTTTACGACCGAGAGAGGGGGTGGACAGAGCTCTGATTGAGGATGTGATTACGGGCATGAGTGCTCAGAAGAAAAAAGGATTACGAGATCTTTTTTTCAGGATAAAGAAGCGGCAGAACGACGAATCTGAGCTTGTGGCGTTTGACGGTGGTGAAGGAGGAGCGAGACTGCAACATAAGAAGAGGTGGTTCAAGAGGAAGAACAAGGCAAGAAGGGTCGATGAACAATCTTGTTCTTCTTCGCTTGCCGAATCTGAGCTTGCTGAAGGAGGATCACCGCCATCCTATGAATCAATCGCTAGTGATATTGAAGACGAGGTAATGGCGAGAACGAGCATCCCAGCATGACGAATCAATGAATGATCTTCTTACCGTACTTGTAATAATAAGCTTTCTGATCTTCTAATTCTAGTAAACTACTCATTCTATCAGATTTACCTTTAATAAAAAGGAGTAGCGAGGTGGTCAGCGCATTCAATCCCATAAATCACTCATCAATCTACTTGAACGACATTGGCAGCCCTCTCTCCCTCTCACACCCACAGTTTTCAGGGGGGGGGCAATGTCAACTGCCGAGGAACGATGATCCCAAAACGTAGGTATTACAGGTTCTCACATCCCCACATCAAAATCAAATCATCAATTCTGGAATCCTACAAAAAACCTCGAGCATCGACAATGAGAGATACCAATAGCTTGAACTCCTCTTCAGATTAATCCACCCAAAGGAAAATTATTACCATTCACTACCCCCACATTGCACAGATAATTAAATAACCAGTCAAAGCAAAAAAAAAAAAAGGGAAAAGAAAAGGGTATCCTGCAATACATTTTTTCCCTATCGACCCAGTTAAATCAAAGGAAAAAAAGAATGGAAGAAAAAAAGAAAAAGACAATACATATATAACCAAGAAGAAGATATATTTATATATATATATATAAAACGAAACCAGCACCATTTCTTTTGCCTTTGTGCAGTATCTCCACCAGAAGTAGGTAAAGAGGTATATCAAATCCACCCCAGTTATACACAGCGCTGAGCGACGACGACGACGACGACGACGAGGGAAAATAACAGACTATATAATGAGCCACAACAGACGATTATCCAAATCAGCGGCCCGCTCTCGCTTTCCAAAAACAACAGAAAACTCTCTTTGTCGATCCTTTGAGTACTCGTAGCATTTCGTGAATGATCCGATAGGAGCAATCGTAGGGAACGGCTTCCAAAGTGCGAGAAAAGTCGGTCGGCGATGAAGGAACACAAGAGACGGGGGAATAATCCACAATCCACGAAAGACGCAATGTTGAGCATCGAGAGTCAAAGGGTGCGGGGAGTGAGGGGAAAGACAAAGGATAAATCCACAAATACTTCCAAAACAAAAAATCATCGCGAGCCCCAAAAGACACAACAAGACAGAGTATGGCCCAAGGAAAAAAAAAAGAGGCACCAGCTAGAAACAGACACGAGCGCAAGCGCTTTGGAAGGAAAAAAAAGTCAACGAGGAAAGAAGATTGGGGGGATGGGGATTGAATGGATAATAAAGAAGCACAAAACAGATCCAAGATATTTCACAAATCACAAATAACCAGAAGTAAAAAATTCGTAGGCGATGGTGACCTTGGCATAATAGCGGAAAAAGAGAGAGGACAATTTAGATACCACCGTACACGTCATCGTCTTGGACAGCGACGCTATTCGTATTCTGACCCCTGTTCCCGGTCAAAGTAGCCTGGTCACGTGAATTGGAAGGGTGTGCCCCAGATGAAGCTGACGGGCCGGGGTCGGCAACAGCAACGCCATATCCAGGGTGGGCATTGTAGTCATCTTGTTGTTGACCTTGGTATTCCCTCGTGACCTCTTGGTAGCCAGTGCTGTGGCCATTATAAGCAGCATAAGAACCATAAACCTCGGGGTTGTAGGAGACCTGAGGCTGAGGCTGGGAACTATAGATGCCATGTGCTACCTCATCCACCTCTTCTTCGGTTTGCTGACCATAAGTATACTTGGGACGTTCTTGCATAACACGGTTTGGAACAACTCCTGTAGCACCTGCTCCGTACCCAGGGGCGGCATTAGGGACATTAGAATTATACGCAGCCCTGCCTTGGAAAGCACCATGACCGGCCATGCCAGGACCACTGGCGACGGAGGGGGCGAAACTATGACGGCTCTCGACCATATTGGGAGGTTCAAGGATATCGTTGCCACGGATTCCGATATCACCTGTGGGAGCGAACTGGGAGTTGCCAAAGTCATCGTCGTCGATGATGATGGTGTCGCGACGGTTTCGCTTGCGGATGCGGCGCTAGAAAAAAGCGATCGAAAGGCGTCAGCAATACTTGCAGCAATGATAAAAACCAACTCACGAGAATGAACGAAGACACAATTCCAATAACGGCAAGTCCCACAAGAGTGCCAATGATGCCTCCCACAACAGTCCCAACCTTGACCCCTCCAGAAGGGGCAGCCGAGGCGGAAGCAGAGTGGGTAACCGAGAGGGTGCCGATAGTGAGGGATGAGTGAGAAGACACTCCAATCGAAGAAGTGACAATCACAGCGGGAGCGGTGAGAACCACAGTACTGGTAGACTGATGCAAGAGAAACCGTGAGTCACAGCGACAAATCAAAGATGCGAAATCAACATACAGTAGAGCTCGTCGTATCTGCGATGGAAGAGGACGAGGACAAGGAGGTAGTAAGCGAGTCAGCAGCAGAGGATGTATCGGTAGAAGTAGAAGATGTATTTCCACTTGTAGTAGGCAGAGCACTACTGCTAGTTGTAGAAGTAGATTGGGGAGCGGATATAGAGTCGGGAGTGCTGGAGGTGGAGGTTGCAAGGATTAAAGTGTTGGGAGGGGCAGCGCTCGAAGCTTGACGATTGGAGGCTGCAGAGATGAGTTGACAAGAAGCAAAAACACAGGACAGAACTTACAAGAACTTGGAGGGGCAGGGCTTGGGCTTGAAGTTGGGGGCGAAGGAGTATTGACGGTGCTGCTGAGGCCGCCGTCGCTGCCAGATTCAGTCCCTCCGCTGGCTCCTGGTCCTCCACTGGACCCGCTGACCGGTACCCCTGGATCAACAGGACTGTGTTGGCGCTTGACTCGACGAGCAGCAATTCTGTGTTGGAAAGCCATGATAGAAATGAGGGGGCAGATAAATGAGCGGAATGTCGTGACCTAGCGTAGAAAAAAACGGGAGGATGGGAGAAAACAGTCCGTGGGAACGAACGAACGAACTCACCCTCGATACGCACGTGATGTACAGCCACCGGGAAAACCATCAATTTTAGGAGTAGGAGAATAACCGCTTCCGGGTATATGAAATTATAAGCTCGCCTCCTGACCTGAGGCAGAATTCCTTGGCAACAAGGCATATCTCACCTATCTGATAGAGGCTATCTTGGCATCAATAGCTAACTTGCGAGTAACTCTTTCGCTCATCACAAATATAGAATGAGTTCCGATGAAACCAAACTCGGGCCCTTCACCACAGGTAAATTAAGGCCATAAACCGTAAAGTACAACAATCCGTCAACACGCTACGAAAACAAACATTCCCAACCCTGAAAAATATAAACCCAAATAAAGATAACCCCATGGAAGACAAACAAATAGTCAACAAATAGCAAGTGAAAAAGCATATCCAAAAAGAAAAAAAGAAAAGAAACCACATGGGATAACCAGTCCCGAGCAACAAGCAAATCGGAGAAGACCACAGATCGCATAGCTCACGCAGCGAGCATTAAAAAGAGAGAGAGAGAGAGAGAGAAGAGACGGAGCAAATAAAAAGCAGTCCACATACAACTCTAAATCCCACCATACACATCACCGGGGTTATAAACAGTTTCCGGCCTCTCGAGTTTCGAGTTTCTCAGCTCGACAGAAACGGAAGAAGCAGAACCAACAACCCCTTTCTCGCGAAAATCAACACCAAGACGACCATCTCTCAACGTAGTTGCTTGCGCCTGGACAAACCTCCCCTCGTGCTCTTCCATCGCCGGCGTGATGGGAACAGCAAAACTACTAGCCAAAGGACTAGGCGTGTAAACAAATCGATTATCCAATTTGAGCCCAAGAGACGGCAAGCCCAGATTACTATCTTCGCTTGCCCCCGTCATCCCACTGCTATATCCACTACCACTAAATGAGCTCCCAGGGATGTAGGACGAAATAGACGAGCGCTGATGGATCTTGATCTCAGGTAAAACATGCGGGAGGGAATCAGTGCGATAACGAGAGAAATAGGAAATCGCCGGAGAAGGTGGGACAGGAAATTCAAGCACTTCCTGAGAACTAGAGTCGGAAGAGTAGGCCGGGAGGTGCATCGTCTGAACACTAAGTGTGGGAGCCTCATTTGCAATTGTGAGAGTAGTAGGCGCCACAGCAGAGGAAAGAGGCATTGGCTCAGTTGCAGGAGGGGCAACGGGGGCAGCGACAGCTTTAACCTCGAGATTCTCCTGAGAAGAGAGCGAGGACGATGGCTCCTGATCGTCGAAAGGAGAGGCCTTTATAATATCATCAACGACAGGAATCGACGGCTCACGCACGGGCATAACAGTGGGAACCGGAGGCAATTCCTTTTGTTGAATAGCGTAAATTTGAGCCGGAGAGATCATAGTCGATGATGAAGTCGAGCCCGAATAATTCAAACGACGGGAAATCTCTGCATACTGGACAGCTTGGAAGGGAGAAACACTAGAACGACTCAAGTCCACATAGTCATCAGCCGGGATGGGTGCATTTCTCGTTGTGTGCGGAGTGGTGAAGGTTGGACGAGGGACAGCTCCAGCTGTGGAGTTTGCCTGTCTCCGTGGTAAGCTGTTTGAAGGGTGCCTTGTGAGGACCCGGCTATCGGAAGCAGATTGACCGGGTGGCGAAGGAAGAGGCACTGATGCAATAGGCTCAAAATGTTGACCAGATGCTGTGGCTTCAGCCTGCGGGGCAGAGCTCAAGACGTGACCAGAGACATCCTGATATTGATTGTGCACTCCATGGCCTGCCATGTTACTTCCAGAATAAGCCCACGGAGAAACCGGTGTAAAGGTCTCATGATTTCGTTGCATCATCGGAGGAGGATTAAATCTATCACTCACACCATGGTCAGGGGAAGGCGGGTCCGGAAGCATGAGCGCCGAGCGCCGGAAGCCACGAACATCAAAACGGGCAGCATCATCCACCTCGTATTTACGCGCGCGACGCTGTCGAGGCGGATTCAACGAGAGCGCAAAGATTTTATGGATCAGATACACTTACAACGAGGAAGGCAGCTGCAAACCCGAACACGGCGACAATGATGATACCTGCGCCAACACCACCCACAATAGCCCCTGCGCCGACCCTAGAGCCTGAAGAGTCTGAAGATGATGAAGCACTAGGAACAGCAGAAGAGACCGAGAGATTGACTGCTGTTTCAGGAGTCAGACCAATTGCAACATTGCTACTGCTAGCCGAGCTGATAGTCGAACTGGGAGTCACGCTAATGGTCGAGCTGATGGGTGAGCTGAGAATCGAGCTAATGGGCGAGCTGACGATCGAAATCTATCCATTTTGCCCGTTAGCATAGAAATGGAAAGATCTTTTCCAGATAAGGACCACACCGTTGGAAGCGCAATCGGAAGTGCAGAGGATGTGCTCATCTGAGAGAGGACGAGCGTGGAATTTGTAAGCGACGACGAGATTGCCACTGGAGTGGCTGGAATAACTGGTATTGTGGGATCTACGTCCGTGGGATCTGAAATTTCAGAGGACTGAAGACGAGGGCCATCGTGATGCTCAATGCCTGGGACTTTTTTTGATACATTATGTATCAGCAAGCGCAAAGTGAACAGTGGAAAGGCGTACAAGGGTCGATTACATCCGGTATCCCAATGGGGTTGAATCTTTTCTTGACTTTGGCAAACAAAGCCTTTGCAGATTGTTTATGATGAAAAGAACCATGAACAATCATAGGTACAGAGACAAAGGAATGTGGTGAGCAAAAGAACGAGAAAGATTGTGGGAGACAAAGGACCAGCTGACAAACATGTTACCATCAATTTTGTCGATCACTGACAACCGTTCCTGGTGGGAATTTTGGATCAAATCGTTTATCATTCACACAGCTACATTACATGTGTCGAGACTGCAGAATGGGATCGATGACCTCACCGTCTCGCACGGGCACACCCCAAGACGCTCCTGAACCCGTCGCAATCGAAGGGTCAGATGGAGTAGCATCAGCCAACGCCGACGCCGACGATGGCGTCGCCGGGCCAGTCGAAGACGCGTCAGGAGGAGCAACTTCGATCTTCAGTTCACTTGCCGTACTTGACGGTGCCTCTCCGGTAGATTGTGTCGTCGGTGTCTGAGTCTGAGTGACCATATCTGAGCTTGCACTAACCTGCGTCGGAGAAGAGCTACCCGACAAAGACGAGCTCGTTTCAGACGCCCCTCGAGCAGCAGAAGTAGTTGACACCGATCCGGTTTCCATCTCTGCAATAACGGTGACGGTGACGGTTTGAGTTTGGACTCCACTCGACGTTGCCCCCACCCGAGCTGTAGCATTTTGAGAGGGAAGCCAAATTAAACCCACGCCGCCTATGCTGCTAGTATGAGCATCGTCCCTCCTTGCTACCGTCGAATTCGATGTCTGGGCCGTTGTCTGGTTGGTTAAACCGCTCCAAATCAGCCCTATGCGACCCGTCACAGCGTCGTAACTGAACGTTTGACTCGAGTGCCCATCACCTCCATTATCAAGTCCCTGGCAGTTATTCAAGCGCATTGGCATCGAGCTGGAAGGATTTGCGTCGTATGTACAGCACAGTCGGTCTGAACTTCCAGGAATTAATGCTTCGAGGAACACTCCATGATCCCTTGGTCCGTTGGATTGGGGTGTAGAATTTGAATCGACCATTCTGAAAGACGTATGATTGGTTTTCGACACTTTGATTGCCCCTTGATTTTCAGCAAAGAATTCTCCATATCGTATGGGTTGACTATTTGATGGGTCCCGACCCTGGTGCAATATGTCAGACAACAGCTTCCGCAGCGAGCCTGCTACTTACTTGAACCACCACTGTCCCGATCGGCCCATTTGACGTTGAGCCTCCGTCACTGCTATCGTTCTGACGTTTCAAGAGAGGGCGTGCATGACGCGGTGAGCGAGACTGGATATCCTCACGACGGGCGCGGACGTGATCTCGGTCTCCATTCACAATTATCTCGTCGGGATGGTCATGATCGTGGTGATCATGGTGATCATGGTCATGGTGGCAAGACAGGTGAACATGATCTCTGTCTCCATTCACCACAACTTTGTCTGGACAATCATCGTCATCGTGGTGTCGCTGGTAAAGGCTGTGTGCAGATCTAACAGGGAACTGAATGAGGTGAACAGTCTGTTCCACGGGTTCCTGCATTCGAATCAGTACCCTTCACCAGTTATATGCGTATTTGTCGCTTACCTCTCGTTCCTTCTTATTCTTGTGCGTGCGGCCATGCTCCACGGCATTATGCTTTGCAGCATTCTTAGCTGTGGTTTTACTTAACTTGTGAGGCAGGGGGATGACCGGCTGCTTGGGAAGGCTCTCGGCAATCTTCTTGTCAGAGTGGCGAGCCTCCAGAGCCACCGCACCCGCTGCCAGTGGTGTATAGGAGACAGAAGCGACAGCACAGAGAGTTGCAAGAATAGCGAAACGGGAAGAGACAACGACCATGATAATTGATTTGAGTTTATATAAGATTTTTTTATCGCGACCAGTCGCAGAGAGAGAGGGAGTGTGTGGTAGTATGTGAAGTCACCAGGACCAGAAGGTAAGAAAGAAGGAGAAACTGAGAGTGGTTTCAGACGGCCTGGGATTATATACTTTTGTCTTTGGTTTCAGTCTGCTCTTGTCAGCCACCCAGCCGTATTCTCAATCTGTGAATCAGGAGTAGTTTTCAGAATGGGAAACCCACTGATGAAGTGAATGATGTTCTCGGTCAAACATACCATAGAAAAAAAAAGTCGGCACCAAACGCCAAGGTTCACGAGGTTTGATCTGCCACGACAAGACTGCAAAGGCTGAGACCCCTCAGATTACGTCTCTATTCACAGCAGCAGGATCTCCGACTCATCGCAGCAGAACCACCACAGGAGATCCGCAGCAAGTCTTGCTCATTAACATACAAACCGACATTGACTGCCATCTATTGCACAACCCCAGTCAA
>Ga0153953_1000607_pt1 | contig 12881 bp, 9 predicted proteins | sample TSNJ037MetaG_FD_104718 | JGI IMG/M metagenome (GOLD analysis project Ga0153953, IMG submission 104718) | Attine ant fungus gardens microbial communities from New Jersey, USA - TSNJ037 MetaG | ecosystem: Host-associated > Fungi > Mycelium > Unclassified | place: USA: New Jersey, Wharton State...
AGATCCCATGGAGATACAAGGTCCTCAATGTTTGTATATAACACTAATCTTTACCCATAGATTATCATCTGTCCTTGAATAGAACAAAGGACTACCCTAAGATGGTTAGGTTATCTTTATTTCAAGAACAATAGTACTCCTATATATAGAACAATAGATAGTGATCATATGGTAGGCTATCCTGGTACACAGACTACTATAATCATGTTATCAATGGACAGTGAATATCCTTAGCAATCACCCTAGGTAGATATTCAAGAAGAACTCGATGGAGTTCTTCATTGGATTGCAGCCCTACTTATACTACTACTACAGTGGCTGTATCCTAGAGTCCCATGATCACATGTCCTTTCCAGAATGTTCTATGATCACCTGACCTTGTCACGTGATTTGACTTACTGAGTCCCTACCCCACCCTATTTATATCCTTACTCCATTGTATGCTTTGAGGTTTTGGATTAAGTGTTCAAATGTATGGGAAACCTTTTCCTGTTTGGGACTCTCATAACAAATCATGTATTTAAGAACTGTATGTCTGAGGATAAACCTCAGACTTAACAACATCTTTTGCTGCTTGTCTAACTTTGCTTTTTTGATTATCAAATCAACCAATTACAAATTAGTAAGTGGCCATTTGTGATAAAGAACTTGATAGAGTTCCCCATTAGATTGCTTAACTACTTATTTAAATATCTATTGGTCTGTGCACCCAGCTCCTGCAATCACATGACCCTTACTAATAACTATATATATCTTACATAAGCTTTCCCATACTGTTTATATCCCTCTTGTGCTATATTCCTGGATGTTTCCTACTAGATTGATAAATGCACAGGAGATAGTTTCCTTTCTTGGAACCATCTCATAACATTGAGGGTTGAAAAGATTATGAGAGTTAAGATGAGCAAGGTCCAAGACAGATGGTACTCTGGATGTGGAATCAAGGGTGATAAGAATAAAACCAAAACCCTAGTCCAAAATCAAGTTTTCAAGTAAAGTTGGAAAAAGCTTATGCATAAGCTTAGAGGTAAGAATGACAAAAGACATGCACAATTAAAATAATCAAGACAAAACATTGAGCATGGACTGAAGAAGAATATTAATGCTGCTGTGCATTTTTCAGAGAGTGTAATGACCTCAAATTGGTGTGGTATAATGGTCCAAAGCAACTGGAGACATGAGTATCACTTTTGTCATCTGGTCAATGTGAAAGAACTGTACCCATGTCTCCAATTGCTTCAGATCACCCCACCACACAATTTGAGCTCTTCACACCTTCTAAAAAATGCACAACAACATTGATATTCCTCTCCACTCCAAGCTTGGCAGCATAGAATTGGAATTCCCAATCCCTCCATATATGATCATCTACAATTGCACATTCCTTATCAATACCAAATTCAAGTCGTAGCCAGTCAAACGCAGAGGTTCATCATCCAATCACCCGAGCATACGACGATTCGAGAGTCAGGGTGATACACAACGTGCGAAGCACATGGCCTGGTGCCTCTGGTTAAGTGATAGCCTCCAACGTGGGCTGAGATGGGAAAAGAAAGTCAGTCATAGTCGGGGTAGTAGAAGGGAGGAGAGGTGTTCACGTTTATCTTGTGTTGCTGAGATTCGATATAGGATGACAGCTGAGCGCCCCCAGGTATCCCCTCATAGCCAGAATACTGAGACCGATGTCAATGACGTCCCTGTGACCCCTGGGCCGTGGTCATTTCAAGCAAAGACTGATCCTGAGCCAGGTCTCGAGTGAAAGAATTTTTCTGGGGAGAGAGCTAAAAGGTTTTTCATTAACTCGAGTTGAGAAAGAGGATTAAGGTAGTGGCCCTTGCCTGTTCTAGCCAGTGCTTGCCGGTGCTAGTTTCACGGACTCACCACTTTGCTCTTGGTATTCGTCGATGTAGCATCATGAGCAATGGGAACATCGCCAAGGGGAAATGGCCTGTTCAAAAAAAAGCATCAGGAGAGACGACTAGGTTGTGGAATAGAAACTTTGAAAAAAAGAAGATAACGAAAACTGTCCGCATCTGTGGGATTATACATGTGTCACACATTTCCTGACAAGGGCCAAACATTCGTCATACTCCTGGATTCAGCAAAATGTCAAGAACGGGAGGAGGGAATGTTTCTGCGAGGGGGACGGGGGTCCATGACTGACCTGTTGGTTATGATTGCGTTTGAGAGCGATCATCCAGACTATTAATGGGCAATTTTGACAAGTGTAAACTGCCATCGTATCCAGTGATCAGGATTTTTGAGGGCATCGAAAGGCGCCTTTTTAATGTACGCGCGGCCTTGTGCATAGCCACAGTCGGTAGAATAATCCTAAGATGTCGTCCTCCAGCTCTTCGCAGAGCTACTCCTCAACATTCATTCATCCATACTCGGTCGGATATCCTAGTCCCGCATTCTATCTCAGCTCTGAAAACTGTCTGAACGAGGTGTGGCTTCCTACCATCTTTGTGGGATCGGACCATTGATAAATTGAGGAGGAAAGTCAACAGGAGGTTCCGTCATCCTGTGATCTGGTTTGTGTGCGTGTGTGTATGTGAGAGATAGAGAGAACCCAATGGCGATGGAAAGAGCACGGTAGATGGAGTGGGGGATCAAGAATGTAGCATCAAGAGCATTACGCTAAGAGACGATCGGAGCCGTAAACGAACTATGGGCCCCTCACTCTGTTAGAATCACTGCGTCCCCAGCTGAGTGTGATGTGAGATATGGCTTGATGCCATGCTGGTCTAGGGTATGAGAGATAATTTATAGGAAGCAAGACAAGAATAGATCAAAACAAAGGCGCACTGGTGAGATCGGCACACACCATAGAACTTTCCCGCGGTCCTTGTCCTGACAATGTGTTTCTTTGTTGGTTGCAGAACGAGATGCTGCAGGGAAAAAAGAACAAGAGTTCATTCTTGTCAAGTTTCACATGGGTTTTAGATTCTGCCAGCCAGCGCCCAGCATCAGACGCATAAAAGTTCTTTTGGTGTGATTGATCTGCAATGAACAAACGTTACCAAACTCGTCTCAACTTCGATTCAAACCATACCCGACAGAACAAACGCTACCAGGAACCGTCTCAAGCACAGTTGTCAGGTGAATATGAATGTACAAGAAATGCAGAAAGCGGACAAAGTCCGTCCGTTGTTTGAGAAGAGCGAGAAGGCTGTGCGCGTTCCTAGAATAGTTGGATGCTGCCTGACACATGTTCTCGCCGAAAGAAGCTAGATTGAGGGGATATGTAATTATATCTGTTGGAGATACTGCTGGTGTGTTTTTTTGACCGAATAAATCATTGAACTCAATCCACACTCCATACCATCGGGCTATCTTCAGACCATGTTCATGGCCATCCAACAGTGTGATTCCGTCGAGGATTCTCCTTTCTACTTTGCTCTAGGGATTCTACGTTTTGAGATATCTGTCACAATCTACGTGCCGTCATCGCTTTCCAAGTGTCTTTCTCAAGACTCTCTGAGCTCAATTGACCCTCGCATCGATCTCACGTGGTCCTTTCATGACCAAAGTCATATGGTTCAGTCTAGGCCAGATGGGGGGTTTTGATCTGTCTTTCTGCCACAAATCATCTGCTATGGTGATCCTGCTCGCTCAGGTATCAACACTCGCGCATCTCGTATCAACTACTTGATTCAAACAGCATCATCGATTGACGGACCAAGTAGATTTGTTTTCCCCACCTTATATCAACTCCTCAACTCGCTCGTTATGTCAGAGCTCGCTTCGGCACAAGGTATTGTCAGCTCCTCTTCTTGGCTACAAGGAACCGAATTTTATCGACTCGTTGCTCAAGCTGGACATCCTGCTATCTTCATTTTTGAAATTTTTCCTCACCCGGTTGCACCTGTCAATGCTTCCTTTGAGAGATCAATTTTTTTGGATTGAATCTGTGCAAGAAAAAGCTGGGGTTAGGTCAGATATAGATAAACTGTCAATGGACTTACTTCTGAAGCCACCTGACAGTATCTCTGTTCACCGGACTTCACTCAGTCTTTGACATTCGTAACTATTTCTCAAAAAAGATAAAATTGGCTAGAAATAGATCGTGAGTTTAACAGCCTAGATGATGTTATCCAGACTGTATCCAGCTTAGCAGATAGACGGCAACTGAACATGTACAATGCGAACAGTGTACTAACAACGGTCTCTGCTGAAGTGGAACGAGCGTCTGACCGTAGCCACGGATGTCAATAATTTGTTTCAGTATTGTTCAATGCGATCATAGAAGGGAAAACATCCAGGTTTCCACCATCAGGTGTTATCTGAAACAGAAATAAGATCTCAGTAACCACCGAAAGGAACGTCGTTTATGGATTGATCTCCAAGCTTGAAGAGCATAAATAGTTGAGCACACCGACTATTGAAGAGCATCCACCCACCTGACCTCTAAAAACTTACTTCTCAGCATTGTCATGAACACTGTAAGTGATATCTTTCATGCACGTCGTAGTGTCGTAGTGTCTCCGGTGGCTTACATATCCATAGATCACCTTCGTCCGTATTGACCAGAACGGTTGCGTTGGTCAACATTGCCACTGCAAGGAAACGTGAGGAGATAACGCTTTTGACTCGATGGCCACACTAATCATTGACCTTCTTCCCTTCTGTCCAGTTGCCACTGCGAATCCAACAAATGCGGCTGCTGAATAGCTTACCCAGTGATTCCACTGTGGCTAGGTTTGGCTTGCTTTACTCGTAAAATTTGAGCGGGCTTTGAATGATATTGTTGAGGTGCTGTATCTAGTGCAGAAATAAAAACAGTTGTTGAATTACTGAAGGTGCATTGGATTCCGAGCTCAAGGAAGCATCTTATTCTCTCGGAAGTCAGCAACATAGTTTCAATCTCTGGCATTGTGCGTCAAGCGGAATTATTAAAATGCTGCTTCATATTTATCCAATGTTGACCGGTGGTAGTGGTCATGATCTCTGTCTCAAACAGGAGGTCTCTGGGTAGTTGGGAAACCTGTCGTTATATGATTGCGGAGGCCAGGCCATACACATTACTTCAAGATCAACAACTGTTAGCTTTCTCGGCCGAAGAAGTAGGTAGACTCAAGGCACCACGTTCTTTGTGTACTCTGCTTCTACTCCCACGTAGCATTCTGAGTTCTTAGAATCTTGTAGGCTAAGTTGACATAGCTTGTTTCTCCCGCCTCCACCAGCGCAACCTCTTCCCTGGTTATTTTTTCAGCTTACCACTCCCATCTCCTGCACCTGGTGACTGTCTTCTGGGCACCAACATTAGAAACCCTTACGCTCCTTACTTTGACTACTCGCCTTATCTTGTGACTGTTTTCCTTCATACTTCTCGTCCTTCTACATCATGTTTCCCCTCACTTGAGCGTCTTCATCTATTGGGCAATCGCGATCCGTTGTAGTCTCGATTTTGTATATAGTATTCGATTCCCCGGCAGCTCTTACCTTGGGTTTGTTGATTAAAACTTGGGAAGCGGGCTGTAGAAAAAGCTATCCAAGTAATCTTTCCCTAGACTTTAGAGCACAATTTCTAAGTAGCACTGAAATTCATAATGCCTGAATCATCAATTGAACAGAATTCAACGTTAGTCTACCTGTCGCAGGCGGGATCCAAGTTCGGAAGGGAATATGCCCATGCCCATGCTCCAGAATCGAGTCTCCTTTCATGGTCGAGTCTACCCCGGTTCTGGTCGTCTGTTCCCAATACTTATGTACGCATATTTATCCATTTTGATGACCGTGCCATGCCGTCATGTCACGTTCTCCTCCATGAAATCTTTTTCCCCGAGTCTTAAAAGGACTGTTAATCTCTACCGAAAACGGACCCCAGATTTGTTAGAACAGTCTAGTATTAAGACCCTTGGATGGGAAGAACGTCCTGTACGAGTTGCGAACGCGATTACTTGGCTCCTAGAGCATGCCAAGACAGAAGGGTTAACACCAAGGGAGGATGGCTATGTGCGGGTGCAAGAGCTAGTAAATATCACTTGAGTACTTGTGGTCTATTGAATCATCTCCAACTTTTCTAGCTCAAGCATCCAACTTTTCTGAATCTTGATTTTTCGAACATTGAAAAGGCAGCCAGAGGCTTCCGTTATCCATATATCAAACTCAGCTTCGCCCCTCATAACAGTCAACTTCGACAAACTTATGCGTCTGAAATTGGTTGCTGGTGGATAGGTCTTCAGCGGCAACACAAGTTTTCTCAAAGAACCTGGGAGGATTATGTATGTTGTCCTGTTCCACTCGTTGTGTACAACTGAAATCCTAGCAGGTTGATCGTCGCATCATCAACCCTAAAATGGCTTCTGGAATGGTGTACAAAATTCCTTCCCAAGATTGGCCAGAAATAAGTAGGTCATCTACGTATTATCCTGGAAGTCTATATCAGTCTTTCTAGGTGATAGAGGGATCCCTCGAGGACGAAGTCCTCGACTTGTCTTCGACAATAATTTCATGATACCCCATCATTGTATACCTTCTTCCCTTCCAGAGATGAAGCTTCGTTCTGAAAATTGACATAGACATTGGTGACCATGTTTTCATCCGTGTACACTCGGAAAAAGTTCATGCCACACACCCAATTTACAACACTCGAACTACTAATCGCAGGGCTGGAAACAAAACTCGAGACACTTTCAGTGTCTCAGCTCTCAAGATATGTCCCACCATGTTCGAAGCCGTCATGCGTGTGGCAATAGAGCGATATCCTCTCATCCTTCGAGGCCCAACGATTAAGAAGGCTCAGCGAGATCCTGATAAAAGGATAGCTGACTCTCGTATTTCATATGTCATGAAAAGTGGGGTAGATGCTTTGCGGACATACGGGTTTGCCGATGTGGTCGAGCAATCAGGTTTAGACGTGATCTTCAAGGAACAGCAGAACAACTTAAGGCAGCAGAAAAACTTAAGGGAGCAGAAAAACTCAAGACGAAGAAGAGCAGCCACAGTTTGAAGAATTGGCCACGTAAGTTTTGGAGTAAATCAACATGTTCTCGGAATCTGTGAAAAATTGTTCTTCGCCGTTTTGCTATTCATTCGACTTTCCAGCAGCTCCTCCAGATGATTTATGTATCAAGCGTGTGACAACGGGTGGTTGGATACATATGAGATACTCGTCAACCACAGTATCTATTTCACATCAGCCAATGTGGACATGTATTGGAACTCAGGCAGAGCTGAGAAACTTAGAGAACCACTTACCACGTAGGTCATCGCATTCATGAAAATGCGGCAGTGAAGTTATGTATTATTAGGAGTTTCAGCCCGATAACCTTCAATTGAGTAAAATGATCATCTTGTATTATTTCTGCCAAAAATTGATGTGATGTTTATAAAAGTGAATCCATCCTGCAATGACGCAGTAATATTTTCAAGATTCTAATTTTTTTAAATATGATGCTACAGCAAAGTAGCCGATTCCAATGAAATGCTTGGAGTTGAAGGCTCGACGAGACACCGACAGATGGAGAATAGTTGATATATTGCCCGAACAAGGGCAACCTAGCTTTTCGTAATTAGAGAAGTCTATGTAGGTAGCATCTGCTTCTCGAATATAGATGACCGGCTGCGAAACATCATGAACACAATCCTAAACAGACATACAGATTCCTGAGGGTACCGACCGATCGCGCGCGCATTCTTGGAAATTGTACGGGACTTGCAAAGATTCCGGATTTAAACTGCCAATCAACCTCAGGCTAGAAATTGAGAGAAGTCGCCGTTGGCGTCGGAAGCAATGCAATGGTCGTGATCGAGCCTTGCGAAGTTGAAGTAGCTGCTTCAAGTCTACCACTCCCTAATGCTGAACCTTGAGCATTGATTCTTGAATGAAGATTGTGTTGGCAGGTCTGATGATCTTGAGCTAAACCTGACGAGTTAGTGGTCGCTGATGATGACGTTGGTAATTTCGACCATTCGAGCCTTTTACTCTTTTGTATGCGGAAAATCTGACAACTTAGTAAATACAAGTACAACCAAGGATCATAAAAAAGGAGTCAGACAAAACGGATTCACTACCAAAGTAGCTTCTCCGAAGGTAGCTGAGATGGTTTTCTGCAGTGCAGGCGTATCCCTGCATAAAGCCAAATGCCTCAAACATCATGGACAAAACGATAGACAAGGACCAGAGGGACACGACAACTTACTTTGTATACAGGCAAGAGGAGAGAGACACAAAATTGCGTGGAGGTGTACAGCGAGTTCAAACCCCGACAATAACTCCGATATTATGCAATGTTGTGGATGTCAAGCAACGCATGTCGACTCCACAACAAAGTCAGGGATTTGCTTATCCAATTACTGGCAATCCTCCTGTGGAAACACATGTAACAAATGCAGCTACGCCTGCGCAATTAAACAGTCAATCTGCAGCTTCCGTCTTCACCCAAACACAGACACGACAGGTCTCTGAGGATGCTCGCAAAGATCGTACCCTAGCAGAATTTATGCTCATGTTGGATGACTACGAACCTCTCGTATGTGAGCTGCTTGTCAAGTATTCATGTGAACGCGTCACTCACATACTTGGAACTTGCAGGTACCAAATGAAGTCACTGATTATTACTTGCAACGCGTTGGGTTTGAATGTGAGGACGTGAGATTGTGCGTCCATTGTTTTGACTTTAATCTCCTCAGAGCTGATTGTCCTCGTTACCCAGAAAGCGCCTCCTAGCTTTAGCTGCTCAAAAATTTGTATCTGACATCGCGGCTGATGCATATCAGCATGCAAGAATTCGAACCAATGCTGGCGGTGGAAGGGCTCGTGTAAATCAACCATTCGCTGGAACAGGTCATATCAAGGTATCAATATATCTATTTTTGCGTTGCTTTTCTCTCACTTCGCAAGGATAAAACACGCACGACTTTAACGACGGAGGATCTGAGTGCTGCCCTTGCAGAGTATGGAATCAATTGTCGGAAACCAGAATATTACATGTAGGCCCAGGTGCCTGTTTTGAGCGACAATGCCAGCAGGATTGCAGCAGCAACACAGTCATTGTGATCGGCGGCAACAGCTATCAAAGATAATGTTGGCGGATGAAAAAGAATATAGACTGGGATCAAATGAAGATCGGAACATTGGTTTCGCGTCCATAAACCTTGATAGCTTGTAGTATCGTCCTGGAGCTGACAACTAGAATCTTGCAGATTTAAGAGATTCAATGTCTATTTCAGCTGAACACTTGCTTGAGGTTGTTTTCTATTGACGAGGATATCATCCAGAGGACGTTGGATTCAGGGACCCTAAATTCGCTCAACGACGCTCAACGTCTAAATTGCAACCACATATTAGTATATGACCCCAGGTTAAAATTTCCAGGTCGCTCCACATAATGGCCATCTCAACCACCAAGTTATTCAACCATACTGGGTGCTGCCATAAGAGGGTAGTTATGCCACGTTCAAGGGAGTTGCCCAGCGTTGATCTCACTATCGGCTGGTCCAAATCGACGATATTTGCATGCTAGTCTTGTATCACTTGACAAGAGACGGACAGATGCTTCCCATGATTGTCTAAATAATGACGGCTCTGCAGACTTCCCTAGCTCAAGACGACACAAGGGCAGCTAGCTAGCTTCGTTCTCCGAGTCTAGTTGCAGACCACAACTCCAATAAACAAGGTTTCACCAGAGATGACACGAGGATCCAAGTGAAATTGCGTCACGATGTGCTCTAGCTTCTTGAATTAGCCAATTGAATTGATCTTGCCAGTGAATTGATCAGTTGTCTGAATGTCTGCGAATGACAAACACTCAGTTTAGGAGCCAATTATAGTAAAACCTATATCTCCCCCCTCAATGAACTGCGCTTGTTTTTCAATCGAATTCTGTTTAGCATCTGAGGCGTTACGTGGAAATTTCAGCAACCTCCGCGACTGAATAGTGGCGTTAATTAGAGCCTGGAAAAGACCAACTGCATAAGTTAAGCGACCCTCTAATCGATGCATCACTTAAGGGGTCAGAAATTAACGATTGCCTCCCTGCTTCCGTAAGTACAGCTTTAAGCGCAGAAAATCCCGTAATAACATCTGGACCGGTGTACCCGCAGCAGAATACCCACCTTGGGTCCGTGATCAAATGTTTATTTGCAGATGCGATATGAGAATATCGTGAACACGTTGAGAGACCCCTCCCTGCCTCTTGTTTCTTTTAAAGAAGCTTCTTTGACAACCCTGAACGCCACAATCACGAAGCTCGGACACTCCGGTCAATTGTATCCCACAAAGGCCTGGACAGACAATGTTTTGCCGGAAACTGAGGTCGCATCTGGAACAAGAATCGTTTGTTACAACATGAACGCTTTCCTTTCTTTGTGAGAGAAAGGATGAGGAACCGAATAGCAACTTGATCTCGGTTATCGCGCGCTTTTTCCTTTGAATATAATACCATTGCCCTTCAGAAACAAAGAACGAACCATTTCATCCGGATATTATATTCCTAAGATGGTGACAACGCTAGACAGTACCGTGGTCAATTCATTATGATTGGGTGATTACATATACATGTTAAAACACACGCTGCATCGAGATCCTTTGGACTTTTTTTCTTTTTTTCTTTTCTGATGTCATCGATTTCACGGAACAGAAACAAAACAAAAAGGGATAAACAATGGTACCGCTTTCCCTGAGTTAACCGAGAAGCGGCGAATCAATCTGTGAAGGGATGGTACGTCTCTTCAACTAGCTGAGAATCGAGAAGGTTTGATGAATGCCCAAAAAAAACGCGAACACCTGACTTCTAGTTCAATATTTAAGAAAGGTTATTACGAAGATGGATTTTGAAGGCTTGGTCTGTAAGCGTAGTTTTTGTAGTGGCATTGAGTAAAGGTGACTGATATATTGATTTCTTCGCTGAGGAGAAAAAGCTGGATGTCCATAGGCTCACCGAGGTGAAGTACTCGCTAGGAGGACCACATAGGGGAAGGCGGTATTTCGGCTGTGTTTATTCGGAGTGAAAAGGGGGAGAGCAAGTAGTAGAGAAGATTAGATATGCCTCGTCGGTGTATATCCTTGTGCGCTTTTTTCTGTATCGAGGACAAGCCACCGGCGCTAAGACAAACCTACCTCTGCGCCACTGTGGATGTTCCGAATAAAGCATAAATATATCTGGGAGGGTCCAGGATTGAGCGGTGACTCATTCAATTCAATAACAACGAGCTTCGAAAAAAGAAAGCGTTGAGCGAAATGATAGCCATATTAATGACCAAAAATTTTCACGGCTACAAATAATTCCCCATTTTCTTATGGCTGGCTATCGATCGAATGGCAGGAGTCTTGGGTGATAGCAGTGCACGAGAAAAAGAAATCAGTCGTCAGAAAATAAAACAATAAGAAATTAGTTGGGGGAGCCACCAACCCCACCCTTTTTCTGAAAAAGCGTGACATCTTTGCGTGCGTAAACAATGACCCTTTTCTTGTTTCATCTTCTTTCTTCTTCCCCCTTCCATCTCGAGAGAGTTGCCAACTTCTTGGTTTTTTTTCCAAGTTCCCAATTAACAACACAAAGCACACACATACACCCGCACCTACACCCATACACATACACGCGCTTTCTGCTCTCTGCTCTCTGCTCTGTTTCTTTCTTTCGTGTTCTGACGAAAAATCTGCCTCGGGTAGATAATCAGAATTTTGTCATTTTGGTCGGTTACCTGTAAGTCCACGTCGTGTTCTTGACTTCTCTTTCTTTACATTTTCGTGTTGTCCGTTATTTTTCGTGTCGGAGGCCTTTTTGTGTTTGGTATTCATGTGATAGGTGGTCAAAGATACGAGTTCCTCCGGGAGGGCACGTAGACCAAGCTTTTTTTCCCCTTCTTTTCTACTTTCTTTTCCCTTTTGCTTTCTCTCTTCTTCTCGTTGTTCTCTCTGCAGACGTGATTTCCTCAGCAGATGTCATTATCTGCGCTAGTTGATAAGTTATTCATCATTCCCGCTTTTTGTTTCACCACCCACGCTTTCTTTGATCCTTCTTTTTTTAATTGTTTTAATTTTCACCTTACATAAAAAAAGTCAGACTTGATTTCTAATGCATCACACACCCAACCAACTAGAAAAACCTGACCAAATCCCCTCTCGCGAAAATTATATCAACCCTATTTTTCTCTTTCGATTTTTTATATACTATCGTTTTCACAGCAAGGTGAGTTGAAGATTCCGAGTTGATTCTTCTCTTTTTTCAACTCATTGATATATTTTTTTCAATCATACATGTTTTATCTTCTTGGAATGACTTTTGTGCAATGGCTCGACCGACTTCTTCGAAGTCTCATCTACTCAACTACTGCTTTTCACGATACATACAAGAATACGGATCAAACGAGAAATCATAGGGATACCGATACCGCAACGACCACCACCGCCGCTGCGACTGCGGACACGACTTTGACTTTGACTTCGACGACTACTGCTATGCATCATCATCATCATCACCATCATCGCCCATCATCTCCGCTATTCGATATTTCAGGCTTTTTTTCATCGTCTCGTCGCATCAAACCACTACCTAAACGTCGACGCACACTCAATCCTGAAGAGAACGTCGATGCGAATGCGAGCGTCAACAATCACAAGAATCAGAACGACGAGGACGCGAAGGAGAACTCGAACTCGAACTCGAACTCTGAAATTAACCCAGCTCAGTCAGCAACGATGAACGCCGATTCAACGTATCCGGTTCCATCATCATCATCGACAGCATCGACAATGTCAAAGAACCTCGCTCGTATTTCAGGTGATGTTGTATCGCCCGGTATCGATCCTCAACAGCGATCGCACTTTCATTGGCCTGACCTTTTGCTATCGGAGGAGATTCTTCGAGTGGCTTCTGCTCTTCCTGCGAGAGATCCTCTCTCTGGGATTGATGATGATGACGAAGACGAAGACG